>Ga0070739_10003483_pt1 | contig 19592 bp, 24 predicted proteins | sample Coa_R1_7_FD_66445 | JGI IMG/M metagenome (GOLD analysis project Ga0070739, IMG submission 66445) | Surface soil microbial communities from Centralia Pennsylvania, which are recovering from an underground coalmine fire - Coalmine... | ecosystem: Environmental > Terrestrial > Soil > Unclassified ... | reverse complement strand
GTCAACCACACAATGTGTGCTTGACGCTTCACAAAACGGGCGGGCGAGGTCAGAGCGCGAGGCGGGCGGTGCGGAACACGCGGCTGACGCGCGCACCGGCCTTCGCGTAGAAGCCGACCGGCCCGACCCACGAGATCTCGGCCTCGTCGACGCCGTACTGCTCGGCGATGTCCGCGCACAGCGTCGAGAGCAGCGCGGTGCCGATCCCGAGACCCTGTCGTTCGGGGTCGGTGGCCATCGGGCCGATGAGGGCGCGCCGGTTCACGGAGTGGCACGCGAGGCCCAGCGTTGCGCCGTGGATGTCGCGGGCGACGAAGCAGGTGCCGTTCGCGGTCGCGCGCTGCACCTCGTCGGCCCAGTGAGGGTGCACGCGCGTCGCGAGCTGCACCGCGCCGTCGCCGTCCTCGACCGTGAGGACGGCACCCTCCGGGACGGGGGCGCGGAACGCCGTCGGGATCGCCATGTTGATCTCCGCGCCGTACGGCTCGAACCCGCACGCCTCGAACAGCGACAGCGCGGCGGTGAGCTGGAAGTCGACACCGGGCCAGACGTAGCGGGGAATCGCGTTCCCGAGGTGCAGCTCGCGCGCGCCCTGCTCGCGCGCGTACACGGCGGCTTCCTCGACGAGCGCGCGCCCGCGGCCCTCGCCCTGGCGCTCGGGCGCGACCGCGAGCAGCAGGATCCACGCGATCGGCGTCGCCACCGAGGACCAGCGCGCGACGTTGACGACCGCGGCGGCGTCGCCGTCGCCGATCGTGACCGACCCTTCACCGCCGCAGCAGGTGAGCAGGTCCGCGGCGCTGAGGTCCTCGTCGGGGAGCGCGGCGTGCACCAGGTCCGCGAGCTCCGCCGCGGTGACGGTGCTCACGCGGCCGCCTCCGCGCGTTGGAGGTCGCGCAGCTCGCGGTAGCCGACGAGGATCGCGCCGGCCCGCTCGACGAGATCGGGGAGCGACGGGTCGGACGTGAGGTACGCGTGGTCCTCGACCCGTCCCGCCCAGTCGGGGTGCGACGAGCGCAGCTCGTCGGAGTCGACCGCGGGATGGAGGTACACCTCGGTGACGCCCGGCCGCAGCTCGAACAGCACGCGCTCGATGCGACGTCGCGCGCCGACCGGGCAGAGCACGAAGAAGTCGGGGAACACCACGCCTTCCTCGGCTGCGAGTCGCCGGTAGGGGAACCCGATCGCCTGCTCACCGCTCGCGCCCGCCATCCGCAGCGGCAACCCGAAGTCGACCGCGAGCTCGAGGTACACGTCGAAGAACTCGGGTCGCAGCTGCAACGTGCCCATGTGCGAGTCGAGATGGCTGACGTCGAAGCCCCAGTAGATCGCGCGCTCGATCTGCGCGCGGCACTCCTTGCGGACCTCCTCGAGGTCCGCGTGGTCCCACACGTCATCGACCGTTCGCGGGAACCCGCCGTCGCCGTCGAGCAGGCTCGGCGAGTGCGTGATCGGCCCCCACCGGTACGTCTCCCACTCGGAGTTCAGCGTCAGGTGCACGCCGACGTCCTCGCCGCGGTAGCCCGCCGCCGCGTCGCGCGCCCACGGGCACGGCACCATGAGGGACGCGCTGGTCGCGACGCCGTGACGCAGCGCCTCGTACACGGCCACGTTCGCGGAGCGCGTGGAGCCCAGGTCGTCGCAGTTGACGACGAGCAGCTTGTCGTGTGGTGCGTAACCGAGTCGCTCGGCGAGCGACGCCTGCTCCACGAGTCGTCCTCCCGGGGTGACGTCACGCCCGATGCGCGACGGGTCACGATGGTAACGATGACGAGGTCTCACGGACCGCCCCCCTCGGCGCGCGTCGCCGTCGTCGTGGTCGCGGCCGTCGCGCTCGCCTCGTGCGGGTCCGGCTCGGGCTCGAAGCGCTCGGCCGGCTCGGGCGTCACGAGCACGACGTCGGCGTCGACGACCTCGACGACCTCGACGTCCTGCCGGCCGGGCGCGACCACCGAGCAGCAGACGCCGCCCAGCACCGATGTCGTGCGGATGACCGGCCTGACGACCGCCTCGCGGCACTGTGGCGACGACGTCACGTTCATCTTCCGCGGCACGCCGGCGGCGATCGTCCCCGGCTACGACGTGCGCTCCGGCACCCCGCCGTTCCGCGACTCGGGCGAAGGCCGCGTGCACGCGGTGCAGGGCGACGCGTTCCTCGTCGTGCGCTTCGACCGCGCGTCGATCACCGACTTCACGAACCCGAGCGCGCCACTGACCTACACCGGCCCGACGTCGCTGCACCCGACCGGGCTCGCGCACGTGCGCGACGTCGAGCTCCTCGACGCCACGGAGGGCGTGCTCAGCTGGGTGATCGGTCTCGACGCGCCGCGACCGTTCCGGGTCGACACCGCGACGACCCCGGGCGCGGTGACCGTCGCGGTGGGCTGACGCGCAGAAGCGCGTCACGTGCAGTCGAGGATCACCTTGCCGAACGTCTCGTCGGACGCGAGCCGCTCGTAGGCGCGTTCCGCGTCGGCGAGCGGGACGATCTCGTCGACGACGGGCGCGATGCCTCCGTCGCCGAGCAGCGGCGCGACGTCGACCGCGAACGCGTCGGTCACCTCGGCCTTCTCCGCGTTCGACCGCGCGCGCAGGACCGTCCCCATCACGGTGAGGCGCTTGCCCATCGCGACGAGGATCGGGAACGCCGACGAACCGCCCGCGAGCGTGCCGACGAGCACGATGCGCCCGCGCGGCGCGGCCGCGTGGACGTCGGTCTCGAGATACGAGCCGCCGACGAGATCGATCGTCACGTCGCACGGTCCTGCGACCTCCGTGATCTGCTGCGCGAGGGCGTGCGCGTCGAACGGCGACGGCGCGAGCACGCCGCGGGTGAGCCCGAGCCCGTCCGCGGCCTCGAGCTTCGAGCGGTGGCGTGCCGTGCCGACCGTCGGGCACTTCCACGCGCTCGCGAGCTGCACGACCGCGGTCCCGACACCGGACCCGACCGCGTGCACGAGCACGCGCTCGCCGGGCTGCAGGCGGGCCTGCGTGACCAGCGCGTCGTGCGCGGTCATGAACGTCTCGGGGACACCCCCGGCGAGGCGCAGGTCGAGGCTCTCCGGCACCGCGGCACAGTGCTCGGCCCGGGTCCGGACGTACTCCGCCTGCGCCCCGCCGCCGACGATCCCGAACACGCGGTCGCCGGCCGCCGGCTCGGTCACGCCCGGGCCCGTCTCCTCGACGACGCCGGCGAACTCCAGCCCGGGCACGTCGGGCGGCGCGTCGGTCGGCGGTGGGTACCGGCCCGCCCGCTGGAGCAGGTCGGCCCGGTTCAGACCGGCCCCGTGGACCCGGACGAGGACCTCGCCGGGGCCCGGCCGGGGCCGCTCGCGGTCCTCGACGGCCAGCCGCCCGCCGTCGGCGATCGTCAGCGCTCGCACGGCCCGAGGCTAGACCGGGGACGTGGTCGATTCGCGGCGTTCGCCCGGTTCGCCGGCCGACCCGGTCGAGCCCGCGCGACCGTGGTCACCGGCCGCCCGCGCGGCGGTAGCTTGCCCGTATGGCGAGGCGCGAGACACCGTCCCGGGGCGGTCTCACCTTCGTCGACGACGACGGGAACCGGGTCGAGCTGGACCCCGCCGAGGCGTCGAGCCTGCTCGCGCTGGCCGGTGGGTTGGATGCCGCGACGGTCTCCGCGTGCCCCGACTGCCGGAGCCGCGTCGTGGCCGTCGTCGCGCTCGTCGACCTGCTCGACGCCGCACCGCCACACCCGCGCGTCCCCGACATCCTCGAGCTGGCCGACGACGCGCCGACGTTGCATCTCTACGTCGTCGACGAGTGCAGCGAGTGCGAGCACCGCCGGTGGCGCGACCCCGGGTACGCCGAGTGGGAGGACGCGCTCGCCGAGCCGGGCGTGCGCATGCACCGCCCGTAGCCGGGCGCGCGCGTCAAGGTCAGGTCCCGGCGAGCAACAGGTCGTCGAACGCCTCGCGCAGGCACGCGAGCAGCGCGTCCGGATCCGTCACCGCGGCCGGGTCGAGATTCAGGCCCATCTGCAGCTCGCCGCCGTAGGAGAGCATCGTGACGTTCAGCGGGCATCCTTCGCGCGGCCCCATCGGGTAGTTCGCGACGATGCGCGCGCCGCCGGTGTAGAGATCGACGGGACTCCCGCGCAGGTTCGAGGTCGCGAAGTCGATCGTGCCCGACTGGAGGCGAGCCATCGCGACGAGCGCGGCGGGCGGGAGCGTCGCGAGCAGGCTGGACAACGAGCCGACCGCGCCGAGCGCGGGCTCGTCGCGCAGCCCCGCGAGCCTCGCCCGCACGGCGTCGAACCGCTCCTTCGGGTCCTTCGGGACGACGGGTACGAGCACGCGCGTCGGGGCGAACGCGTTGCCCGCGCTCGCCATGCCGTCGGACCGGAGGTTGACGGGCATCGCCATGCGCAGCTCGTCCACGGGTGAGCCCAGCCGCTCGTGGTAGCGACCGAGCGCGCCCGCGACGCCGGCCACGTACAGGTCGTTGAGCGTCCCGCCGAGCGCGCGGGCCGCCTGACGCGCGGGCTCGAACGGCACGGTGAACGTCTCGTAGCGCCGCGCGATCGAACGTGTCGCGAACAGGCGCGACCGGCCCGGTTCGGTGATCAGCACCTGGCGCCGGACGGAGGCGAGCAGGGCCGCCGTGTCCGCCGCTCGCTCGGCGACGTCCTGCGGGTGAGCGAGGAGATCCGCCGTCGCGCGCAGGCTCCACCGCGCGAGCCCGAGCTGCCGGCGCACCACGAAGGAGAGCGCGTCCGCGACCGTGTCCACCAGCGTCGTGCGGTCGACGGGATCGTCGACGACGAGACCGGCGAGCGGGACGTCGTCGTCGGCGATCTCCTCCGACGTCGTGCGCGTGGCGGGGGGATCGGCCTCGAAGTCGACGAGCGACATCGACAGCTTCAGCGCGCCGACGCCGTCGGTGATCGCGTGGTGCACCTTCTCGAGGAGCGCGACCCGACCGTCGGCCAGCCCTTCGACGAGCGTGAACTCCCACAACGGGCGGGTGCGGTCGAACGGCGTCGCGGCGAGCACCGCGGCGAGGTCCAGCAGCTCGCGCATCCCGCCCGGGGCCGGCACCGCGACCTTGCGCAGGTGGTAGTCGAGGTCGATCTCGCGGGGCGGCTGCCACTCGGGCGGCGCGAGTCGCAACGGCGCCGTGACGACACGGTCCGCGAAGTTCGGCACGGCGCGCAGCGCGCCGACGACCTTCGCGCGCAGGCGGGCCTCGTCGGGCCGCGACGCGAGGACCGTCACGTTCACGAAGTCCGACCGCAGCGCAGGGTCGTCGTCGAGCGTCCACATGACGTACTCGGTGTCCGTCATGCGGCGCACCGAGCCGTCGCGGGAGCCGTCCGTGGTCTCGGGCATCGTGTCAGCGTCGCCGTTCGCCGGAGGCGGCGCAAACGCTCGCCGGTCGCGTTATCGCGGGATCCGTGTGCGCTTGAACTCGTTGAGGCGCGTCCAGTCGAGCAGGTCGAGCGCGCGGTCGAGGTCGTCGACGCGCCCGCGCTCCATGAACCGGACGAAGACCGCCTCGTCGCCGGCGATGAACGTCGGCACGCCGAACACCGACCAGTTGTCGACCGCCTCGGTGTGCTCCGCGGCGAGCGTCTTCAGCGGACGACCGGAGTGCGCTTCGCTCGCGACGGCGACGGGGTCGAGGCCGACCTTGGTGCACACGTCGCGCAGGACGTCCTCGTGACCGAGCTTCAACCCGTGGTCGTGACGGGCCGCGAACGCCTCGACGTGGAAGTCCAGGAACTGCTCGGGGAACGAGTCGCGCACCGCGATCCCGTAGAGGAGCGCGAGCACCCCCGTGCCCCACTCACCGGGCGGGCGCTCCCACACCGGCGGCTCACCCTCCTCGACGTGGGCCTGGTCGAGCGAGAACGGCAGGAAGCGGACGTCGAGGTCGCGCCCCTCGCGGAGCGCGTTCACGACGGCCTCGTGACCGTTCCGGGCGAACGGGCAGCGATAGTCCCAGGTCACGGCGAACGAGCGCGGCACGGGCACACCTCCTGCGTCTGCGACGACGGTCACAACCGGGCGACCCGATGAATGATTCCCACGAACCTGTCGCCTCACGACCTTTTCGACGGTCTCACCGTGAAGGATCGGGGATCACCCGGCGGGCGACCAGCCCGAGCGCGAGCCCGAATGCGGCGCCCGCCGCGACGTCCGACGCGTGGTGCAGCCGGACGTACACGCGGCTCGCGGAGACGAGTGTGGCGAGCGCGAAGAGGAGCGGCCCGAGGCTCGTCCCCTCGGACAGCATCACCGCGGCCATGAACGCGGAGGTCGCGTGGCCCGACGGGAACGAGCTCGTGATCGGGCGTCGCATCCCGTACGGCAGCGGCCCGTCGCTGTCGCTCGGCGGCCGGACGCGCCGGAAGAAGCTCTTCACGATGCCGTTCGTCAGGATCGACTCGCCCGCGATCGCCGTCGCGAGGCGCAGCCCTCGCGTGATGTCGCCCCGCTTCGCCGACTGCAGCGCGCCGAGCGCGAACCAGAGGATGCTGTGGTCGGCCGCGCTCGAGAGGCCGTAGAAGACGGCGTCCGCGACCGGCCCGCGGTGCGCGAGCGCCCACGCGTCGACCGCGTCGTCGATCGCGTGGACGCGTTCCCGCAGACCGCGTGCTCGCGTGGGAGCCATCGGGGCGGCGAGCCTACCGGCCGCCGCGAGCGTTCCCGTCCGGTCAGCTCGCGTTGGCGAGCGGCAGCGTCGGCTCGATGACCGTGCCCGGCCCGAGCAGCTCGCGCGCGAGCAGCGGGTCGCCGCCGTAGGCGGGGCAGTACGGCTGGAACGCGCAGTAGCTGCACAGCGGCCCGGGGCTCGGTCGGAAGTCCTCGGTCGCGCACGCGCGCTCGATCGCCGACCAGATCGCGCTGGTGCGGCGCGCGACGCCCGTCACCGACTGCTCCGTGGGCTCGGCGATGATCGCCTCGGGCTTCGACAGGTAGAGGAGCTGCACGCGCGCGGGACGCCGGCCGAGCATCTGCTCGCAGAGGAGCGCGTACATGTGCACGCCGGCGAGACGCGACCGCTCGCGCTGCTCGGAGGGCACGGAACCGGTCTTGTAGTCGGTGACGACCCACTCGCCGTCGTCGGCGATCTCGAGCCGGTCGATGATCCCCCGCAGCGTGACCTTGCCGATCTTGGCGGCGAGCTTGAGCTCGAGCCCGATGGGGTGCACCGTCGTCGGGTCCTCGAGCTCGAAGTACCGCTCGACCATGCGTCGCGCGTCGGTGTGGAACGCTTCCCACTCGTCGACCGTGAGGTCGAGACCGGTGAGATCGGGATGGTCCTGGAGGTCGGCGCGGGCCCGGGCGAGGTCGTCGAGCGCGGCGTCGAGGGTGCGCTCGGCGGGCGCGCGGCACATGAGGTGCTCGAGCGCGCGGTGGACGAGCGTGCCCTTGCTCGCGGCGGCCGAGGGGGGCTCCGGCAGCCGGTCGACGTAGGCGAACCGGAACGCGAGCGGGCAGTCCTTGAACGACGAGACGGAGCTCGGCGACAGGGATCCCGGCAGTGCGACGCCCATGCGCCGGAGGGTACAGCGGGGGTGTGTCAGCGACGCGGACCCCGCGCCGGCGTCACGGCTGCCAGCCGGTACGCGCCGCCCACGCCTCGGCTCGTGCGGTGATCTCGGCGACGACGGCCGACTTGGCGTCCGCGTAGTCGTTCATGTCGTCCCAGTCGCACCGCGCGAGCTCGCGCTTGACCGCCTCGTAGCGGGCCCGGTCGCCGGCGTCCACGCGCAGCCGGTCACGGAACAGGAGATGGCGACGGACGTCGTCGCTCCCGGTCGGCCAGAGGTGGACGTGCACGGAGCGGTCGGGCCGGCGGAACATGCGGTGTCCGGGCTCGCGCACGCGCAGCACGTAGCCCGCGAGCTCGAGCGCGTCCCCGACGCGCACGTCGTCGACGTCGTCGACCACGACGAGGATGTCGACGATCGGCTTCGCGCCGAGACCGGGGACGCTCGTCGACCCGATGTGCTCGACGCGTCGCGCCGCCGGACCGAGCGCGTCGGTGATGCACGCGCGCTCGTGCGCGAAGCGCACGGGCCACGCCGGGTCGTACGGCTCGATGACGATCGCACGGCGCTCGCGCCCGCCGATCAGCCAGTCGTCCGTGCTCATCCCATGCCCGCGGCCGTGACGACGCCGCGGTCGAGATAGACGTCGACGCGATGGGCGTCGAGCTCGGTCGACACGCTCGCGCACGTCCCGTCCGAGCCGACGACGCGCACGTGGTAGCCCTGGCTCGCGGCGAGCGCCTGCGCACCCGCGAGCGAGCGGCCGAGATAGCCCGTCAGCTCCTGCGGGGTCTCGGCGATGCAGCTCGCCTGGGGCGACGGCACCGAGCCCGGTCGCGCCGTCGAGGGCGTCACGCCGCCGTGCGGTGCCGGGGCGGTCGTCGACGAGGGACCGGCCGGCGACATCGTGATGGTGGTCGTCGTCGACGGCACGGTCGTCGAGGTCGACGCCGACGTCGACGTCGCGCGCGACGGCCGTGCGCGGTGGCCACTTCCCCCACCGCTGCACGCCGCGAGCGCGACGGTGCTGAGCACCGCGACCGCGCCGAGTCGCCGGCCTGAACGAACCATGCCGCCCACGATCGCGCGCCGCCGCCCTCCCGCCCGCGCACCTCGAGCGTGGAAGTACGGTTCCCCGCCATGAAGATCGACACGGGACTTCCTGCCGGGACGCTCGACGCGGGCGAGCGGGCGCGCGAGGCCGAGGAGGTCGGCTTCGACGGTCTCCTCGCGGCCGAGACGAGCCACGACCCGTTCTTCCCGGTCCTGCTTGCCGCCGAGCGCACGGAGCGCGTGGAGCTCGGCACCGGCATCGCGGTCGCGTTCGCCCGCAACCCGATGACGCTCGCGAACGTCGGCTACGACCTGCAGCTGTACTCGAAGGGCCGCTTCGTCCTCGGCCTCGGCAGCCAGGTCAAGGCCCACATCGAGAAGCGGTTCTCGATGCCGTGGTCGCATCCCGCGCCGCGCATGCGCGAGATGATCCTCGCGATGCGCGCCATCTGGGCGAGCTGGAACGACGGCGAGAAGCTCGACTTCCGCGGCGAGTTCTACCGCCACACGCTCATGACACCGTTCTTCGATCCTGGCCCGAACCCCTACGGCAGCCCGAAGATCCACCTCGCGGCCGTCGGCGGGCTGATGGCCGAGGTCGCCGGTGAGGTCGCCGACGGCGTCATCCTCCACGGGTTCACGACCGAGCGGTACGTGCGCGAGGTGACGATGCCCGCGCTGGAGCGCGGGTTCGCGAAGTCGGGCCGCGACCGCGCGTCGTTCGAGATCGGTGGCCCGCTGTTCGTCGTCACGGGGACGAACGAGGAGGAGTTCGCGGCGGCGAAGCAGGGCACGAAGCAGCAGATCGCGTTCTACGGGTCGACGCCCGCGTACCGGGGCGTGCTCGAGCTGCACGGTTGGGGCGATCTGCAGACCGAGCTCAACTCGCTGTCGAAGCAGGGCGAGTGGGTGAAGATGGGTGAGCTGATCGACGACGAGATGCTCTCGACGTTCGCGGTCGTCGGCCAACCCGAGGAGATCCCGGGCAAGATGCTCGCCCGGTACGGCGACCTCGTCGACCGGCTGAGCTTCTACGCCCCGTACCGCAGCGATCCCGAGCGCTGGGCCGGCGTGCTCGAAGGGTTCAAGGCCGCGGGCTGACGTCCGCCCACGCGACGATCGACGCGACCGCGCGCTCCGGGTCCTCGAGCGGCCCGAAGTGGCCCAGGCCCTCGAACACCTCGAGCCGGGCCTTCGGCAGACGGTCCGCGATCTGCTGCGCGAGGCGCGGCGGGATCGCGTCGCTGTGCTCGCCGCACGCGACGAGCGTCGGCGCGTCGACCTCCGGGAGCCGGGCGAACATCCCGTGCACCGGCGCCATCGCGTACACCTCGGCCTCGTCCTGCGGATGGCACGCCAAGACGTAGTGCGCGCCGTCCTCCGAGCGGCGCAGGCCGTGCGCGACGTACGCGTGGAGCGCGTCGGCGTGCAGCACGTCGAGCGGCGGCTTCGACGCGAACGCGCGCTCGGCCTGTGCGGCTGAGTCCCAGATCGCACGGCGACGGCGCGCGCCCGTCGTCAACGGGTTGTCGAAGTCGGCCGTCATCGGGTCGGTCGTCGCGAACATGATCGGCTCGTAGCACCAGAGTCGCGGGTACGTGCCGGGGTGGTCGGCCTCACCGAGCAGCAGCGCGGTCGCGCCCTTGGAGTGCCCGACCGCGAGCAACGACGGATCACCGTCGAGCGCGAGGTGGCGCGTCACGGCGAGCGCGTCGCGCGCGAAGCCGTCCCACCCGTACCCGTCCGGGGAGCGGTCACTCGTTCCGTGGCCGCGGAAGTCGAACGACCAGACACGGTGACCGCGAGCGACGAGCCGCGTCGCGACCGGCTCCCACACGACGCCGTGGAACCCGGTCGGGTGCGCCAGCAGCACCGGCGGCGCGTCGTGCGCGCCGCCCCAGTGGTGCACCGTGAGCCGGACGTCACCGGCGTCGATGGTCTCCGAGTGTTCCGGGGGCACGGCCGGATCATGCCCGCTGTGGTGCGGCGCGTGCGCGACGATGTCCGTCCGTGACCAGCGACGAGGACGCGGTCTCCGCCGCGAACGCCGCGTTCTACGGCGCGTTCGAGGCGCGCGACCTCGACGCGATGGCCGACGTGTGGGACCGCACCGACCGGGCGACGATCACACATCCGGGCTGGCCGACGTTGTACGGGTGGGCGAAGGTCGCAGGATCGTGGGACGCGATCTTCCGCCACACGCCCTACATCCAGTTCTTCCTGATGAACGAGCGCGTCCACGTCATGGGCGACGTCGGGTGGGTGACGCTCGAGGAGAACATCCTGCAGGCGACCGGCGCGGGCGGCGCGGTCGTGCAGGAGGAGCTCGACGCCGCGCGCGTCGCGGCCGTCAACGTGTTCGTGCGCACCGAGGGCCGGTGGCGCATGGTGCTCCACCACGGCGCGCCGATCGCGGCGACCGACGAGGACGCGGACGACGAGGCGTGAGTCTCCCTCAGCTCTTGTGCAGCGTCATCCACACCATGTGTGTCTGACGCTTCACAGAACGGTCGGCTGGGCGCGTCAGCTCACGGGCGACTGCTTCGCCTGCTTCTTCTCGGCGTGGTCCTGGATCGCGGCCATGATCGACGTCGCGGCCTGGTTGACGAAGTAGCTGCCACTGCCCGTCACCCACTCGCACGACTCCGCGGGAGGACCGAGCTGGTCCTGGTAGCGCGGCATGACGTACTGCGCGAACAGCTCGAAGCTCCGGCGCGTCGCCTCCCGGTCCGCCCACTCGTGACCGAAGAACAGGAACGTGCCGAACCCGCCGCTCTGCTCGACCAGCGAGTCGATCTTGGCGATCGCGTCGTCGGGCGTGCCGATCACCGCGAAGCCGTCGGCGTCGACGTTCTCGATGATCTCCTCCGCGGTGTCACCGCGCACCGGTCCCGCGGGGAGCACGTGCGTGAAGTACTTCGAGAACTCGACGATCCCGTACTCGACGTCCTTGCGCGCCTGCTCCTTCGTCTCGGCGAGGTGCATCGGCCCGACCAGACGCCACTTCGCGCGGTCCGCGACGTGCCCGTGCTCCTCCGCCGTCTCCGCCCACGCGTTCCAGTGCGTGCCGAGGGCGTCGAAGCCCTGCGCGGTCGTCGCCGCGATCGACAGCAGCCCGACACCGTGCGTGCCCGCCGCGATCGCGCCCGTCGGGGAGATCGACGCCGCGACCGCGATGTCGAAGCAGGGATCGCTGTACGGACGGAGCTGCAGGCGCGCGTCGCGCAACGTGAACCACTCCGTTTCCTGCGTGACGATCTCGCCGCGCAGCAGCCGCATGATCGCGTCGAGCGCCTCGTGCATCCGCGGCCGCTGCGCCTCGGCCGGGATGCCGAGCATGTGCGCGTCCGAGGTCAGCTGACCGGGTCCGCATCCGAGCATCGCCCGGCCGCGCGTCAGGTGGTCGAGGAGGACCATGCGGTCGGCGAGCAGCAGCGGGTGGTGATACGGCAGCGAGTTCACGCCCGTGCCGAGCTTGATGTGCTTCGTGCGCTCGGCCGCCGTCGCGATGAACACCTCCGGCGAGGCGATGATCTCGTAGCCCGCCGAGTGGTGCTCGCCGATCCACACCTCGTCGAAGCCGAGCGCGTCGAGATGCTGGATCAGCTCGAGATCACGCTCGAGGGCGAGCGTCGGGTTCTGACCGACCGGGTGGAAGGGCGCGAGGAAGAGGCCGAATCGCATGCGCATGGCCGGTCATTGCAGCCGCAACTTGACCGCACGGTCAAGCGATGCTGACGGCGTGCCCGACGAGCTCTGGAGGAATTGCGACCTCCGCGGTGTTCGATCCACCAAAGTTCGACGATCGGCTCGCTACGGCAGCTGCGAGTGGATCCAGCGGTCGAGCGCGGGGCCGCTCTCGAAGCTGCAGATGAGCGCGTAGCGCGGCGCGGTGCCGTTGTGGCAGACGACGTGCCACAGCCGCTGCGTGTCGACGACGAAGCGCGCGCCGCGATGCAGCGGGACGCGGTGCTCGGTCGACGGGTCGGGGAGGCCGTCGTCGCCCTGCTCCATCAGGACCATGAAGCTGTCGGGGTTGTCGGTGAGCTCGAGCCACGCGCGCACGACCCAGCCGTCGCCGTCCGGGTTGAAGCGGTTGTTGTCGTCGCGGTGGATCTGGCGCAACGACATCTCGTAGTCCTGCGGCTCGAGCTTGATGATCCGTACGCGTCCGAAGTCCGCGCCGACGGACTGCACGTAGCGCGTGATCGTCGGGCACTTCGCCGCGTTGGACGTGAGCTTGCCGCCCTTGTCGGGACGTTCGTCCCCCGGCTTCCAGAACCCGCGGCAGTCGAGCTCGCCGTCGGCGGTCGCGATCGGTGCGAAGTTGGTGTCGCCGCCGCTCTTCCAGTCCATGTACTCGAGGGACTCCCACTCCGACGGCGGGATGTGCTCGTCGAGGTCGCGCAGCCGCACGAACCCGGTCGCGTCGAGGACCGGGAGCCGCGTGTGCGGCGTGTGCAGCGGGATCTCCGTCGACCAGTGCGGCGTCTTGAGCAGCTCGTGCACCTGCGTCATCGCGACGAGTGTACGGACGGCCCGACCGCGAGGCCGGAACCGGCTCAGCTCGATCGAGCGGCATGTCGGATCGTCGTCCAGGTCGATCCGTGCGTCGCGACCGGGACGAAGCCCGTCGACTCGTACAGCCGGCGCGCCGGGTTGCGCTCGGCAACGCTGAGACTGATGGCGGGGTGTCCGTCCGCAACGCTCGAGTCGCCGTACCGCGGCCATCCGGCGAGGTAACACGCGTAGCGCGGATCGGCGAGCACGTGATCAGCGGTCGGTGTCGGCTTGTCGGGACGCCAGACCGCGGCCTCGCCGAGCATCGTCGCGAGGAAGGTGAAGTCCTCGGCCACGGCGGCGCGGAGTCGGACGTCCGTCGTCACGCCATCTTGCGCAACCGCTCGACGCGCTCGTCGTCGGGGCCGAGGTAGCGGACGAGCACACCGACGACACGGTCGACATCGAGCGTTCCGACAGCCTGCATCTCGGCGAGATCCCCCCAGTCGCGCGGCCGGTTGAAGAACGCCTTGAAGATCGCCAGGTCGGTGCACGAGAGGAACGGCAGGTCGACGCCCGCGAACGGCTCGCGTCGCACCCGTCCGGACGCCTGCTCGTGGAAGTCGGTGGTGTCGAGGAACAGGTCGACGGGTGTCGCCTCCCACCAGAGCCGGTGCTGGCCCTCACGGGTCAACGCTTGGACGTCGCCGTCCGTGTGCGCGACGTCGGACGGCAGCGCGTCGAGAACGTCGCGCGCGTGCGACACGTCGACGAACACGTTCACGTCGATGTCGACCGTCCCGCGCGCGCGCTCGGTGCACCACGCGAGCGCGAGCGCGCCCCCGAACGCGTGGGGGAGCGCGGCCGCGTCGAGCGCGCGATGGATCGCGACGATCTTCTCGGGGAGGGTCGTCACGCGCCCGGGAAGCGCGGGTAGCTCAGAACCGGCTCGTGGCGCGCCGGGAACATCGCGGCGAGCTCGAGCGCATCGACCAGCTCGCGCCCGCGGGCCGCGCGATCCACGCCCGCGACGCTCGGCCGCAGCTCGACCTCGGGCTCGAACCCGGCGGCGCGGGCGATGCGGGTGAGCGTCTCGACGCCCGGCTCCTTCGCACCCGTCTCGTAGGCCCGGAGCGTGGCGTGCGACGTCCCCGCCCGGCGGGCGAGCGCGCGCAGCGAGAGTCCGGCCCGGCGCCGGGCGGTCTTGATCGTCACGGCGGCGTCCACGCCGGCCATGGTATCCGATCGGATACCGGTCACGGTCGCAGCCCCCGGGCCCGCCGCCCGGGCTCGCGCAGCGGCGCGGCGAGCTCGGCGAACTCGCACAACAGCGGACGCGTGTCACGCGGGTCGACGATCTCCTCGACGAGGAAGGCCTCGGCCGTGCGGAACGGCGAGCGCGACGCGTTCAGCCGTCGCTCGATGTCGGCGAGCATCGCGTCACGATCCTCCGCCGTGTCGAGCTGGGCCTTGTACGCAGCCTCGATGCCGCCCGCGAGCGGCAGGCTGCCCCAGTCGCCCGACGGCCACGCGAACCGGTACGAGAGCCGTGACGCGTTCTGGTGCGCGGCGCCCGCGACGCCGTACACCTTGCGCAGGATCACCGAGCACCACGGCACGGTCGCCTGGTGGATCGCGGCGAGCGCTCGCGCGCCGTGCCGGATCGTCGCGGCGCGCTCGGCTGCGGTCCCGATGACGAAGCCGGGATTGTCGACGAGGTGGACGACCGGCAGGTGGAACGTGTCCGCGAGGTCGACGAAGCGCGTCACCTTCTGCGCGGCGTCGGCTGTCCACCCCGCCCCGTAGAAGTACGGGTCGCCGGCGAGCAGCGCTACGGGCCACCCGTCGAGTCGGGCGAGGCCCGTGATCGCCGAGCGCCCGTAGCCGCGCCCGATCTCGAAGAACGAGCCGCGGTCGACGACCGACGCGATGATCTTTCGCGCGTCGTACACCTTGCGCGGGTCGCGCGGGATCGCGGACAGCAGCGACTCGTCGCGCCGGTCGTGCGCGTCGCCCACGTGCGACGCGCGTGACGCCACGTCGTACACCGACGACGGCAGGTACGACAGGAATCGGCGTGCGCGCGCGAACGCGTCGTCCTCGCTGTCCGCGACGTCGTCGACCACGCCGTTGCGACCGTGCACGTCGGCACCACCGAGTGTCTCCTTGTCGACGTCCTCACCGAGGCGCGCGACCACCGGCGGGCCCGCGACGAACACCTGCGACGTGCCGCGGACCATGAGCGAGTAGTGGCTCGTGACGACGCGCGCCGCGCCGAGGCCCGCGACCGAACCGAGCGCCATCGCGACGACCGGAACGGTCGACAGGTTGTCGACGACCCACTCCCACCCCGGGTTGAACGGCACGTAGCTGCGCGACATCTGCTCGAGCGACTTCACCGACCCGCCGCCGCCCGAGCCGTCGACGAGGCGGACGATCGGCAGGCGCAACTCGTTCGCCATTCGCTCCGCGTGGACCTGCTTCTGGAAGATCGACGCGTCCGCGGCGCCGCCGCGCACCGTGAAGTCGTCGCCGCCGACGACGACGGGCCGGCCGTCGATCCGCCCGCGTCCCATGACGAAGTTCGCGGCGGTCAGCTCGATGAGGCGTCCGTCTTCGTACGTCGCCTTGCCCGTGAGCGCGCCCACCTCGTGGAACGATCCCGGGTCGAGGAGGTGGTCGATGCGCTCGCGCACCGTGAGCTTCCCGGCCGCGTGGTGCTTGGCGACCTTCTCCTCGCCGCCCATCTCGCGCACCATCGCCTCGCGCCGGCGCAGCTCGTCGAGCTCGGGCTCCCACGTCACGCGCTCACCTCCGTCGTCAGTGCGACATCGTGACGCACGAGCGCGCCGTGCCGCTCGCACCCGCGGTTGGTACACAACTCGCGGTCATGGGCGCGACTTGTGTACCAACGCGGCCGTGCGCGGCGGGCAGCTTGACCACGTGGTCGAGCGATGGCCAAGCTCGCCCGCATGCTCGCCGCCGTCGCCCGCGACCGGATCCTGCGCGTCGAGGACGTGCCCGAACCGCAGCCGGGCAGCGGCGATGCGCTCGTCGCCGTCCGCGCGTGCGGGATCTGCGGGTCCGACCTGCACGCGCTGCAGCACGCCTCGAAGATGCGGGACATGTTCGAGGCGACCGGGCAGCCCAGCCCGTTCGACCCCTCGCGCGACTACGTGATGGGCCACGAGTACGCGGTCGAGATCGTGGAGCTCGGGCCCGACACCGACGGCGTACCGTCGAAGCCGGGTGACCTCGTCGTCTCGATGCCGATCGCGCTCGGTCCGACGGGCGTCGAGCCGATCGGGTACTCCAACCGCTACGGCGGCGGCTACGCCGAGCGGATGCTCGTCACTGCGGGGATGTGCCTCAAGGTCCCCACGGGCCTCGACGCGCGGCACGCCGCGCTCACCGAGCCGATGGCGGTCGGCCTGCACGCGGTGAACAAGTCGCGCGTGAAGCAGGGCGAGAGCGCGCTCGTGCTCGGGTGCGGCCCGATCGGCCTCGCCGTGATCGCGTCACTGCGCGCGAAGGGCATCGAGCCGATCGTGGCGGCCGACTACTCGCCACGCCGGCGCGCGCTCGCGGCACAGTTGGGCGCGCACGAGATCGTCGACCCGGCGACCGAACCGGCGATCGACGCGTGGCGGCGGGTCGACGGCGGCCGCCACCCGCTCGTCGTCTTCGAGGCGGTCGGCGTCCCCGGGATGCTCGAAGCGGCCATGCGCGACGCGCCGCCGCAGTCACGCGTGCTCGTCGTCGGTGTGTGCATGGAGCACGACCGCATCCACCCGATGGTCGGCGTCGTGAAGGAGCTCGAGCTGCTGTTCGCGTTCGGCTACGACCCGCTCGAGTTCCAGGGGACGCTCGAGACGATCGCCGAGGGCAGGCTCGACGTCGACCCGTTGATCACGGGAACGGTGGGCGTCGAAGGCGTGCCCGCCGCGTTCGACGCGCTCGCGGATCCCGAGGACCAGGTGAAGATCCTCGTCGAGCCGGGTGGCCCGTCGACGCCCGAACCGATCGCCGGCTGACGACGCGCGAAGCGCGACTGCGCGCTCAACCGTCGTGCAGCGCGCGCCAGGCCTGGTAGCCGCCGTCGAGATCGGTCGCGCGTGTGAGCCCGAGATCCTGCAGCGTCGCGGCGGCCAGGCTCGACTGGTAGCCCTCGTTGCACACGACGATCACGTCGCGCTCGTACCCCGTCTCGGCGATGCGATGAGCGCTCGACGGGTCGAGCCGCCACTCGAGCACGTTGCGGTCGACGACGAGCGCGCCCGGCAGCTCGCCGTCGCGGTCGCGCAGCTCGGCCGATCGGATGTCGACGACGAGCGCACCGGTCGCCATGCGCGCGTCGAGATCCTCGGGCCGGACGCGCACGAGGCGGGTCCGGGCCTCGGCGAGGAGGTCGTCGATGCTGCGGCGCGCGGTCACGACGACGAACCGTACGCGCCCGGAGGCGTGAACATGCGCGGTCCCCACCGGTCGGGCGTCAGGATCAGCGCGCGCGGATAGTCCTCGTACATCCAGCGCGCGAAGTTGCGGCGCGTCCACGGGGTGAGGCCGGCCGCCCGGATCGACGCGCGCGCGCCGAGCGGCGACCGCAGCAACCGTTGCAACCTCCCCGCGAAGCGCAGATCGCGCCCGAGGGCGCGGTCGACGAGGGACACATACCGCGCCCGCACCGTCGGGCGCGACCCGGCGCGCGCGATCGACGTTGCCGCCAGCATCCCCGTCTCGAGCGCCTGCGCGATGCCCTCGCCCGTCAACGGGTCGACGACCGACGCCGCGTCGCCGGCGAAGAGCGCGGGACCGGCGGCGAGCCGGGCCGGGTCGTACACGCTCGGGATCGGCCAGGCGCGGTGAGCGCCCTCCGGGCACGCGCGCGGCCCGAGGGCCTCGCGCATCGACGCGCGTGCCAGGACGTCGGGCCACAGCGCGCGCAGCTCCTTGCCGCGCGCGCGTCCGTCGCGCAGGACTCCGAACCCGACGTTCGCGCGACCATCCGGGAGCGGGAACACCCAGGCGTAGCCGGGCAGCAGGTCCGCCTCGAACAGCACGGACAGGCGTGCGTCGTCGACACCGCTGAAGTACTGGCGCACCGCGTGCCACGTCCCCAATTCCGGTCCGCTCCGGACACCGAGCGCGCGGCGCGTCGGCGAATACTGCCCGTCCGCCGCGATCACCCACCTCGTTCGCACGGTGAACCCGTTCGACAGCCGGGCGACCGCCGGATCGCCGTCGACCAGCCCTTCGAGCGCGACGCCGTCGTGCACGTCGACGCCGACGGACCGGGCCAGCGCGACGAGCGCGGCGTCCAGCTCGAGGCGAGGGACGACGACCGTGTGCAGCCCGCCGCCGGGCATCGGCAACGTCACCCGGCGGCCGCTCGGCGACACGAGCACGGTCTCGTGCACGGGCATCGCCGAGGGGAGGACACCCAGCGACAGCCCGAGCCGTTCGAGGTCGCGCAGGGCCGCCGTGGTCAGCCCGTCGCCGCACGTCTTGTCGCGGGGGAACGTGGCCTTGTCGACGACGAGGACGCGCAGCCCCTCGCGGACCGCGGTGATCGCCGCCGCGCACCCGGCCGGTCCGGCTCCCACGACGACGACGTCGAGCTCCTCCCGGGCCGCGGTCACCGGCCGACGCTATCCAAGCCGGGTGCATCGCCACGCGTCGTGACGGCGAATCCGGGCGGATTCGGCCCGGAGTGCTCAAGAACGACGCCGGTTCCGGTCGATAGACCGCGCAACGTGAGGCCGCGCTCGACGCCGGAGGGACATGCGCAGTCGCGTCATCGGGATCGCACTCGTCGTGGCGCTCGCGGCATCGGGATGCAGCCTGTTCGGCGGCGACGGCAGCGGGTCGCGTGCCACGCCGGCGCGGGCCGCGACCGCGTCCACGGGCCCCGCGCCGCACGTCGAGCCGTGCGGGCCCGGCACCGCGCACGGCGCGACCGACACCGGCGTCGACGACCGGACGATCACGATCGCGACGATCGCCGACGTCGGCGGCGTGCGGCCGAACCTCTTCCTCGGCAACTGGCAGGCGATGGACGCGTTCGTCGCGTTCTGCAACAGCCTCGGCGGCGTCAACGGCCGCCAGCTCCGCCTCGTGAAGCTGGACTCCGCGCTGTTCGACCAGCGCGCGCAGACGATCCTCGCGTGCGACAGCGCGTTCGCGCTCGTCGGATCCGCGGCCGCGCTCGACGGTGCAGGCGCGCAGAGCGGCGCGGACTGCGGCATCCCCGACATCCCCGCGTTCAGCGCGGAGCCGCAGCACGCGTCCGCGTCGAACGTCGTGCAGCCGTTGCCGAACCCGCCCGACAGCTATCCCGTCGGACCGGGTCGCTACCTCGCGCAGCGGTTCCCCGACGCGGTCAAGCACGCGGCGATGCTCTACAGCAGCGTCGGCGTGACGCTCGTGCAGGCGCGCCGCCAGATGGAGAGCTACCAGGGCGTCGGGTTCCGGTTCGTCGACCAGGTTCCGTTCGACGTGGTGAGCGCCGACTTCGGCTCGATCG
>Ga0070739_10003481_pt1 | contig 19604 bp, 15 predicted proteins | sample Coa_R1_7_FD_66445 | JGI IMG/M metagenome (GOLD analysis project Ga0070739, IMG submission 66445) | Surface soil microbial communities from Centralia Pennsylvania, which are recovering from an underground coalmine fire - Coalmine... | ecosystem: Environmental > Terrestrial > Soil > Unclassified ... | reverse complement strand
AAGATCTGCAAGCCGGGGGCATGGATATCGAGAGCAAACAGGTGCAGGTCAAGCGTGACGCGCTGCTCGAAGCGTTGACGGGATTGCTGCTGGGCCAGAGAGAGTAAAATTGAGATAAGGGCGATCCTTCGGAGACGCCGGAATCATCGTGATCTGGTATTCGGTTTAATGATGTTTAAGAAAATAATCTGGTGACAATCTTGTGCGTAGTCGCGCGATTTATCGCGCTTCCGGGCGCTCTACGGGCCAGGCAAGCGCGATAATGAAGATTAACGAACAAGATCGGCAAGGGAAAGGATGCCAGACCATTGTCGGGACGCCGCGCCGCTCTCCGGGGCAACGCTCTGTGACTTGCCTGCGGCGCAAGTCCGCTGATACCTGCCCCCCGAATCGTTCAGATGCCCGCGGAGCGGACTTGCGCCGCAGGCAGGTGAGGGGGTGGGACCTCCGGGGCGGCGCTGCGTCCCTACGCCATCCCAACAATGCTCTCGATTGCCGAACCTGGTTGTCTCTCTTCATCATCGCGCGACTACGCACGTATAGGGGATGTCCAGCTTATATTTTTTAACTGTATCAGGCACAGTGCGCGAATTCGAGAACAGGCTAAAACGAGGGTGGGTTCTGTCCTCCTTCCAGCATATACTTGAAGGAGAAGAACGGTCAGATATAACGAAGGAGGAAAGCGATGATGAGTACCATGCAGATGAAGCTCGAACTGGTTGCAGTGCCCGTAACGGACGTTGACCGCGCAAAGGCTTTTTATACGGAGAAGATTGGCTTTAACGCCGACCACGATTACAGGGTCAGGGATGGTCTACGCTTTGTCCAGTTGACTCCTCCCGGTTCGGCCTGCTCCGTTGTGATCGGGGAGGGCATCACCACCATGCAGCCCGGATCGCAGAAAGGGCTGCAAATGGTGGTTGCAGACGTAAGAGCTATCCGCGAGGAGCTTGCCAGGCGTGGTGTCGATATCAGTGAGATCGATGTGCAGCCCTGGGGAGATTTTGCATACTTTAGCGATCCTGATGGCAATACCTGGTCCTTGCAGCAACTTCCCCCTCGCCCGTAATTTCGACACATACAAAGAAAGCCAGGATGGAAGGCGCGCCTTCCATCCTGGCTTTCTTTGTATGTTAGTGCTAGCGTTTCTCGGACGGGTTGTCTTCCTCGTCCTCGTTGTCCTCTTCGGTGATGGTGTAGGGCGGCACCTCGATAGGGACGCGGTAGCCGTTGGCGAAATTGTTGGATGGCGGCGTCTCCTTCTGCTGCGCCGGCGCCGTAAGGTCGGCGGTAATAGCCTTCACCAGGCGCTCGATGCGATCCCAGCGCGCCGGATAGCGGTCCGCATAGAATTTCTCCTTGCCCTCGCTATCGTAGACATAGAAGACATAGTTCTGATTGGAGTAGCGATAGTCGACTCTGGTGTACGGGATGCGCACCAGTTCGACCACCTGCAAGGTCGCGCGCGAACTGGCATGCGGATCGTTCCCCGACTTCTCCTGGTTCTGGCTCCCGGCCTGCACCAGATCAACCGTCGCGCGCCAGACATCCAGCGGCACGTTCTCCGGCGGCGCGTCGGGATGGAGCGTCTCATTGACCTCGGCATTGTAGATCAGGTCGCCGCTGGCCCTGAGCAATTGCTGTGTGGGGATAGGGCAGTTGCCGACGATGCGCGTCTGCGTCTTCAGATCGAAGCGGCGCACGATCTCGCGATGGCGCACCTGCTTCCCCGTGCCGCCGCATGTGCTACAGAGCGACATCTTTGCTCCCTGGCAGCTTGAACACACGCGTTTACCGTTGCCGCAGGTGCAATCGATCTCGCCCTTAATGCAGTCGGGGCAGGGGACCGTCGGGCCTTTAGCCGCCGGGTCAGTATCAACCGGGTTGGGGATGGGCACGCCCTGCTGGCGGATAGTGTCGAACACGTCAGAGACCTTGCCCCCTACCGAACTCGCAACGTTCTCGGCCTGGCGCTGGAAGAAGGGCTTCTTTGCTTTCCCCGACCAGTCGGCAACGTAGCCTCGGCCACGACAGGTCGGGCAGCGTTTCTTCGTGCGCCCCTTGCAATCCGGGCAGACCACCCAGCCGCGCCCATTACAGTTGGAGCAGAGCACATGGCCCGTCCCATTGCAGACCGTGCAGCCCACAACCTCGTCATTGCCCTCCAGGCGCGTGCGCGTCTGCGGCGCCTTCAGCCCGCTTACCGGAGGCAGGTCGTAGTCCCAGACGGGGAGGATGGGTTTCGGGATGCCGCCCGCTGGCCGGCCCTTGTACGGCTCCGTCACCGTCTCCATTGCGCGCGTCTCCCAGCGTGTCTCTACCGTCACTTCCCATACCTCATCGGTCCCAAAGGAAACAATATCCATATAAGTGCCAAGTTCGCGCGCGACACGCCAGTTCTCGTTGCTCCACAGGTTGGCAAGCTGGCGGATACGATGCTCCTCAACGCTGGTCGGCTGGCGCGGAGTGGGAGTTGCCTGCGCCTGCTGCCAGTAGTCGCTCGCTTTATCTACAACGCGCTTGATACGCTGCTGCGCCTCGCTGGCGCCCTGCAAGACTACACGCTTGATCTCTTCGATACGCTTATCTATATCATCTTGATTGGGCTGCTTCCCGCCATTGCTGGGATAGCCCTGGTATTCGTCACCCATTCGCTTGTGCCTCTCTTCTGATTACAGTCTCTTGCACCTTCGCGGCAAGCTCACATTGCTTGTTTCGTTACTTTATATACGCCGGATATTAAAAGCGGGTTGTGAGAGTATAATCAATGCCATGTGCAAGCTTTCTGACGGCTCACCGCTGCGCGGTTCTTCCGGGCGCGCCGCCAGCGTACACAAACAAGTACATCAGGTTGACGCATAGCTACGATCCCGAGAGCAGCGCGCGGGCGATGACCAGGCGCTGGATCTGGTTGGTGCCCTCGTAGATCTGCGTGATCTTGGCGTCGCGCATCATGCGTTCAGCGGGATACTCTTTCATATAGCCGTAGCCGCCGAGGATCTGGATCGCGTCGCTGGTGACTTCCATGGCCTTATCGGAGGCGAACATTTTCGCCATTGCCGAATAGTGGCTGAAGTTCTGCTCGCCATTATCGATCATCTCGGCCACGTTATAGACGAGCAGGCGGCTGGCCTCAACCTTCGTCGCCATGTCGGCGAGCATGAACTGGATGCCCTGGTTCTCCGCTATCGGCCTGCCGAACTGGACGCGCTGCTTCGCGTAGCTCACCGCCAGGTCGAGCGCGCCCTGTGCGATCCCCACGGCCTGAGCGCCGATGCCCGGGCGGGTGCGATCCAGCGTCATCATCGCGATTTTGAAGCCATCGCCCTCGCGCCCGATCAAATTTTCAGCGGGCACCTCGCAATCGGTGAAGATCAGTTCGGCGGTCTGCGATCCCTTGATGCCCATCTTATCCTCGATCCGCCCCACGGAAAAGCCGGGAAAGTCCTTCTCGACGATAAAGGCGCTGATACCGCGCGTGCCCTTCTCGCGGTCAGTGATGGCAAATACGGAGGTGACTTGAGCGAGGCCACCATTGGTAATAAAGCGTTTCGCGCCGTTGAGGACGTAAGTATCGCCCCTGCGCACGGCGAAGGTCCGCATCGCCGCCGCGTCCGAGCCGGAACCCGCCTCGGTCAGGCCGAAAGCGGCGAGCCATTCACCGCTCGCCAGGCGCGGAAAATATTTGCGCTTCTGCTCCTCGCTTCCCGCCAGCAGGATCGGCATGGAACCAAGCTGCTGCACTGCCAGCACTAAGCTCGTCGTCACGCAGCAGCGCGCAAGTTCTTCTATTGCCATTACAATCGCCTGCTCGCTCGCCCCGATGCCGCCGTATGCGGCGGGAAAGGGCATCGCCAGGATATCCTGCTGCGCCAGCAGTTCCTTCATATCCCAGGGAAATTCGCCCGTGTGATCGATTTCGGCGGCTCGTGGCGCTACCCGTTCCTGCGCTATCTCGCGGATCGCTGCAATCAGCGCCCGTTCGTCCTCGCTGACATGAAGCACGGCCATACATCTGCTCCTTTGTTCCAGTATGTTGCGGTCTGTATATTTCTACAGGAGTATATCACATGGGTTTCCTCGCGCCTGCGGCGCTCGCTTTAGATCGTTTATGTTGCGGGTAAATGCGCGAAGCGCATTTACCCGCAACATAAACGATCCCTGGTGCGGCGGAGCCGCACGAATATCGGATGTGAGAGGGTGAAAGCGCTGAGAATCAGCCATAGGATGAAAAGCATCTTGAAAGCGCTTCAACTTTTTCTATGCTGTTCCGTAAATGTGGTAAGCTACTCTACAGAGATTCTTTGCAGAGCAGAGACGAGAGGAAGCACTTAGAGGAGACGCGTAATGGCAAGTGCAGATAGCATCGATCCCGCCCCTACCGCCAGACTTTCACCGGAGGAGCCAGCGCAGGATACTCCCCGGCGCAATACCAGGCCGATGAGCGCTGACGAGCAGGCGGACACTTCAGCCGCCGGACCGGAGCAGGAGCCGGCGCAGCAGACGCCCCGCAACGTTGATAGTTTGCAACTGGTCGTGATCGAAGGTTTTCAGGTCGGGCGCGGTGTGGCGCGCATCGATCCCAACGATATAGCGCGCCTGGGCTGCCAGCCGGGCGATATCGTCTTGATTACGGGCGCGCGCACCACGGCGGCCAAGATCGTGCCGAGCGCTCTGGTTGATCGTGGTCAGCAGACGATCCAGATGGATAGCCAGGTGCGCCAGAATAGCGCTTCGGGCCTGGGCGAGCGTGTGACGGTCCGCAAGGCGCAGGTGAGCGTCGCCGAGAAGGTCACGCTCCTGCCCCTGAGCGGCGGCGCGCCGATCCAGGAGAGCGACCTGCAATATATCAGTCGCTACCTGATCGGACTGCCCGTGACGATTGGCGACCTGCTGCGCGTCGGCACGCCTGGCACGGCGCCGCGCGAATTTCTCGTCATCGGCACAACGCCGGCCACCCCCGCCTATACGCTCAACAGGAAGAATACGGGCGACCTGCTGCCGGTGCAGCCGCCGCACTCCGGCGCCGACTGCGATGCCGTGCTGGTGCAGCCGGGGACGATTGTGCGGGCACAGGCGCGCGGTGCGGCCAGTGGCTCGCCGGGCCGCGTGGGCTACGAAGATATCGGCGGGCTGGGCAAGGAACTGCAACGCATTCGCGAGATGATCGAGCTGCCGCTGAAATATCCCGCCGTCTTTGATCGTCTCGGCGTGGAGCCGCCCAAAGGCGTGCTGCTGTATGGCCCGCCCGGAACCGGCAAGACGCTGATCGCGCGCGTGGTGGCGGCGGAGACCAATTCGGCCTTCTTCGTTATCAATGGACCTGAAATTATCAATAAGTTTTATGGAGAGAGCGAGTCGCGCCTGCGCTCGGTCTTCCAGGAGGCCCAGCGGCGCGCGCCGAGCATCATCTTTATCGACGAACTGGACGCCCTGGCTCCCAGGCGCGCCGAGACCGGCGGAGAGGTCGAGCGGCGCATCGTAGGGCAGTTGCTCGCCCTGATGGATGGCCTCGCCTCGCGCGGGCAGATCGTCCTGATCGGCGCGACCAACCAGCCCAACGCGCTCGATCCGGCGCTGCGCCGCCCCGGACGCTTTGACCGCGAGATTGCCCTGCGCGTGCCGGATGTGCGTGGGCGCCTGGAGATCCTGCGCATTCATAGCCGCGATGCTGCCCTTGCCAGCGATGTTGACCTGGCCCGCGTGGCCCAGCTCACGCCCGGCTTCGTCGGCGCAGACCTGGAGGCGCTCTGCCGCGAAGCGGCGATGATCGCGCTGCGCCGCGTCCTGCCCCACATCGACTACCAGCGTGGCTATATCCCCTATGAGACGCTGGTCGCGCTCAATATCACGATGGCCGACTTCCAGGCGGCGCTGCGCGAGGTGGAACCGTCGACGACGCGCGAGGTCTACGTCGAGGTCAGCGAGACATCCTGGGACGACATCGGCGGTCTGGAGCAGGCCAAGGAGACACTGACCGAGGCCGTGGAGTGGCCGCTGCGCTTCCCGGAGGTCTATGCAAACGCGAAGGTAGAGCCGCCCCGGGGTGTGCTGCTCTCAGGCCCGCCCGGATCAGGCAAGACGCTGATCGCGCGCGCGCTGGCGAACCAGTGTGAGGCGAGCTTCATCTCGATCAAGGGACCGGAACTGCTCTCAAAGTGGGTTGGCGAGTCGGAGAAGGGCGTGCGCGAGGTCTTCCGCCGCGCGAAACAGGCGGCGCCCTGCATCGTCTTCTTCGATGAGATCGATGCGCTTGCCCCACGGCGCGGCGGCGGTAACGACGGCAACGTGGGCGATAGAGTCATTGCCCAGTTGCTCACCGAGATGGACGGCATCGAGGGCCGCGCGGGCGTAATCGTGCTGGCCGCGACTAACCGGCCAGAACTGATCGATACGGCGCTGCTGCGTCCCGGACGCTTCGATATGGTCGTCGAGCTGCACTATCCCGACGAGGCCGAGCGGCAGGCCATTTTCGCCGTACACCTGCGCGGCAGGCCGCTGGCCCCGGATGTGAGCATAGAGCAGCTGGCGCAGATGACCGCTAACGCCAGCGGCGCCGATATCGAGGCCATTTGTCGCCGCGCTGCTCTGCTGGCCCTGCGCGAGTGGATCACACCCAGGCTCGATGTCGGACGCGTACAGATCACCGAAGCGACGGAAACGCCGGAAACGACGGCAGCCGAAGGTGCCGAGACCGCCGGCGAATCCCCACAGGAGCCGCCGGCGCAGGCTCCCCCGGCCCGTTTCCAGATCCGTATGGAGCACTTCACGCAGGCCATGAACGAGCAGCGTGAGCGCTACGCCGTCCAGCAGGAAGCGGAGGCGGCGCGCCAGCGCCTTGAGCGCGGGCGCCAGCGCCTCATCGAGATGGCCGCCGACCAGGATGTACAGAAACCGAAACGGGGCTTTTTCCACTGGCTGGCGCGCCTCTTCGGCTTCGCGTAAAAATGAGGGGTTCCGGCATTTTGCCGGAACCCCCTTTCTACCACGTACCACAGGCGGTGCCTATCGGCAAGAGTGTGTTGTGAGAAAAACGCGTGCAGCGCGCGTTTTTCTCACAACACACTCTTTCTTTTGCGCGGCGGGGCCGCGCGAAATCTGGCTAGCCTTCGGGTCATATTTGTAAGAAAATTTGCGTCTTTATTATTAGAAGGATGAAGCAGCAAGCAGGCATAATTAAAATAAGGTAAAGAACTTTTCCCAACAAATGTTTTCCATTGTCGAGATTTTTTAATCAACAACGCACACATCCTGGTACTATCCACTTACAATAGATAGGCAACTATGCTATAATAAATGCGGAGAGCGTATTCAAGAAGAGAAGGGAGCACGAAATGTCACTCATCTTTGACGACTCCTCTTCCGTCTCTCGTGAGCAAGTTATTGAGGCGTACCTGAAGGCTATACGGTTGATTGATGCACGTGTCACGCCGCTGCTTGGCAAGGCCACGACCCGAGTCCTGGTGCAAGGTGCCGCCCGCCGAATTGTTGGTAATTATCCATTTTTGAGTTTCCTTGTCACACGGCCTTATACCGATCTTACCTCATCCGTTATTCATGAACAATTCTGTGGCGTTACCGCTGTAGAGCTTGCGGAAGGGTTGAATATGTTGTTAGATGAATGTTTCGCGGGTTTGCGTGAATTGACCGGAGACCTGATCGCCCCTCCACTTCATGACGAAGTGACGGATCAGTTGAGACAATTGCAGTAGGGGAGCATCATGGAGAGCAGCGTGCAATCGGAGTCCCAGACCACGGATCGCGCGCACCGCTCCTCCAATGGTCCAGGCGGTGAGCGCCTGGCGGCCATTCGCCGTGAAATGGAGTACCTTAACACCATTGGGAAGCGGTTCGTGGCAGCGCTTGACCGTTTTCAGGTCCATCGCGCCCTGCTCGCTGCCCTCCAGGAGCTATACAGCTTCTCCGCCTGCTGCATTCTTCTCAGAGGTGATCCCTACGAACTCTTCATTATACCTTCCTACCCCCTTAGCTCCTCATTCCTGGAAGCTATGATCCAGCGCATCGCCAACGCCGCCAGCGCGATTGATTTCCCCGGCATCGATGTGGCGGAACTGGCACGCACCGCCTACCTTGACGCTCCCGATGAACTCGCCCGGGTACGGGGCGAGGACCGTATGTCGGGTGATGAGATCGGATCGGGCCTCAATATTCCGCTCACCGTTGAGAGCCGCATCATTGGCATGCTCAGCCTGTTCGACGAGCGGCCAGGATCCTTCGATACGCATCTGCTGCAATTGACGACGATGATTGCCGACTATGCCGCCGTCGCGCTGGAGAATGTGCGCCTGCGCGAGAGCGAGACCGCCCTCTGGCGCAAAGCCGAGTTTGACCGGCAGCGTCTGGAGTTGATTATCAGCAGTATGGCGGAGGGCCTTCTGATTACCGATGCCCGGGGCGCTATCAAGTCGCTCAATCAGTCGGCGAAATTACTGCTCTCTCCGGCGCAGGTCGATTTCAGGCGCGATGTCCCGCTGCACGAGCTTGCCGAGTCGAGCGATGCCATCTGGCTGACCAGGCTGGCCGCAATCGTTGACCAGGCGCTGGACGGCAAGACGGTGACAAATCAAGAACTGGTTATCGGCGAGGATGGGGAGACGGTGCCGCTGACATTGAGCGTCAGCGCGGCGCCGCTGCCCGATGCCAGCGGCTCACGCTCGCGTCCCCTGGGCGTGGTAGCGGTGCTCAACGATGTCACGTCGATCAAGCAGGTCGAGCGCTTGAAAGACGAATTTGTCTCCGTGGTTTCGCACGAACTGCGCACTCCGCTAACCGCCATCAAGGGCTACACGCAGCACCTTGTACGGCGCATTGAGCGCCGCCTGCGCAAGCGGCGCGGCACTCCGCAGGAACAGGGCACCTCGTCCGCGGAGCCGCCGGAGAGCTATGACCTGCGCAGCCTCAGCATAATCCAGAGCCAGACCGAGCACCTGGAGCGACTGGTCAACGATCTGCTCGATCTACCGCAGGTGCAGTGGGGGCACCTCGATCTTCATTACGAGAGCTTTTACCTGGCCGATCTGCTGGCCGAGTGCGTGCATTCGGTCCAGGCCAGCGCCGAGCAGCATATGATCTGCCTGGATATTCAGGCCCAGGATACGCGGGTGATGGCGGATCGCGTCCGTGTGGGACAGGTCATCGGCAATATATTAGATAACGCCATAAAGTATTCTCCGCACGGCGGACGCGTGATGGTGAGCCTGGTCGAGCAGGGCAGCGGCTACAAGGTGAGCGTAATGGATCAGGGGATTGGGATCAGCCCTGAGCATTTCGATCATATCTTCGAGCGCTTCTACCGCGTACACAATACCGCCAGCCAGCAGTACGCGGGGATAGGACTGGGCCTCTATGTTGCTAAAGCCATTATCGAGAGGCATGGCGGGCGCATTGGCTTTACAAGCACGCAGAGCACGGGCACGACCTTCTACTTCACGCTCCCCTACAAGCCCACAACTGTCCCGTTGTGAGACGCCCGTTTAGCCTCTGCGCCGTAAGCCCCCTGGCCTTCAGACAGGGGGATATAAGGCGCTCCCACAAGCAATAGATATGTCAAGAGTATCTATTGCTTGTGGGTTATAATCTCTTGCATGAGATATGATTTAAAGACAAACAACAATGTAGCGTACATCTGCCATTATCATGTGGTGTTTTGTCCGAAGTATCGACGTAAGGTACTCGTACCGCCCATAGATGAACGGTTGAAAGTTATCATCATGGAGACAGTAGAGAAGTGGGGGCAAACACTGATTGAGATGGAAGTCATGCCCGATCATGTGCATCTCTTGCTCGGATGTGACCCACAATTCGGTATTCATCGGCTTGTGAAGTACATCAAGGGAACATCTAGCCGGTATCTACGGCAGGAATTCCCACAGTTGAAGCGGAAACTTCCTAGCCTCTGGACAAATAGCTACTTCGTTGCTACGACAGGGGGCGTGACCCTGGAAACGCTCAAACGCTATGTGGAAGGACAAAAGAACCGATGAGAAAGGCTTTCAAATATCGGCTCTCTCCTACCTCCGAGCAGGAGCAAATCCTCTTCTGGACACTGGCACGGTGTCGAGAACTGTACAATGCTGGCCTTGCCGAACGGAAAGAGGCATATCGCATGGCAGGCAAGACGATCAGCTACTACGAACAGAAGCGCGATCTTCCTGAGATCAAAAATGTCTTGCGAGAAGAGTACCAGAATATCCATTCTCAGGTGCTTCAAGATGTCCTCTTGCGTCTGGAAAGAGCCTTCCAAGCCTTTTTCAGACGGGTCAAAGCTGGCGAAAAGCCGGGCTATCCTCGCTTTCAGGGGTGCAATCGCTATAATAGCTTCACCTACCCGCAAGGGGGCTATACCCTCGAAGACGGGCGCATCACCCTCTCGAAAATCGGCTCAATCAAGATCAAGCTCCATAGACCGCTTGGAGGTACTATCAAAACCTGCACCATCAAGTATGAAGCCGGGCAATGGTACGCGGTCTTTTCTTGCGCGTGTGAAGCGAATGCCCCTTTGCCTGTCTCAGAAGAAGAGGTGGGTATAGACCTGGGGCTTCTCCATTTTGCCGCTCTTTCGGATGGAACCTTCATCAACAATCCGCGATACTACCGCAAGGCAGAGAAGACGCTTGAAAGGAGGCAGCAAGTTCTCCGCAGAAAGAAACGTGGTTCGCATCGCCGTGAAAAAGCTCGGAGGCTTGTAGCAAAGGCCCATCGGAACATCAGGAACCAGCGCCGTGATTTTCTCCATAAACAGGCAAAGAGGCTTGTAGTGCGATACCAAACCATCGTCTTTGAGGATTTGCAAACCGAACATCTGGTGAAGCGCCCAAAGGCAAAGCAGGATGAGAACGGCAAGTACCTCCCCAACGGGGCCAGCGCAAAGGCTGGACTCAACACATCAATTCTTGATGCTGGATGGGGTATGTTCGTTGACTTGTGTTCCTTCAAGGCAGCATGTGCCGGTCGGAATGTGGTCAAAGTGAACCCCTACAAAACCAGCCAGGTGTGCAGTGCCTGTCTGCGAGAATGCCCCCACAAGGAACTGGATGAACGAACACACATCTGTATCCACTGTGGGGTCGTTCTCGACAGAGATACGAACGCTGCGGTAAACATACTCAGGCTTGGAAGCAGCCAACGTGGGGAAACCTGCGTAGAAGCCCCTTGCCTTTAGGCATGGGGTACTTCACAATACCTGCAATAACTCGCTGGGGTTGAAGCCGAAGTGGTCGAGCAGATAGGAGTAACCAAAGGGCGTGAAGTGAATGCGAGCGCAGGTCGCGCGCAAGGACTGGATACTGCGCAGGATACGCGCCTCCCCCCATAGCGGATGACGCAGGTCCCGGAAAGCGTTCAATGCATCCCCGGCGCTGGCGATCAGTACGCCGCAGGCCATCACCACCACGTTAATGAATGGATGATGCTGCGGAAAGCTGATGGGACTGATGGAGGTAAACAGGCCGATATAGAGAACCCCGCCCGAAACGAGGGCAGGGCAGAGCACACTGAGCAGGATCGAGGCCGTGGAAGGCTCATGTAAGAACATGATGCTCAGGCCGAGGGGACCGATGGCCCAGGCGATCATTCGTTCATGACGCAGCAGCATTACCAGAATATGCACACCCCTGAACAGGACAATCCAGAGTACCAGGAGCGCTACCAGACCGAGGAAATTAGTGATGTGTATGCCTGCGAATGTACCTGGCATGCTATAAACTCCTCACAAACCAGCTAATTGCTCGCAAGGAGCAATGCTTTATCGCCACTCTTTTCTTTCTATTATAAGTAATTCTTCTGTATCTTGCAATTGACCAGGCCAGTCAGGCAGGGCTATGGAATGCTTCCGTTTTTCCCCACTCCACGCCCGGGAGGGGGGGGCGGCCTGCCCCCGTGACCCCCGCCTGTGACGCGCAAGCAATTGTCCAGGCCAGTCAGGCAGGGCTTTCCCCTTCTGAGACTATTGGAGCACGAGGCGCGGCAGCGCGCCTCGTGCTCCCAGGAGGGAATGGTGAGCGGGGCGGGGCGCAGCCCCGCCCCGCTCACCATTCCCTCCTGGGAGCAACGCAGTTACGAGGTGTGCCCATCAAGAAGGGGAAAGCCTGCCAGTCGGGGGCAGCAATCAGTGCAGGTATACCTGCTGGCTATAATATAATCTTACTATCATTCCTTGAGAGGAACTTTCGGTGCCCTATCGTGCCTGGCCTTTGCGCAGCGGAGCCGCGCAAAGGGGTGTGGTGTGGCCTCTGCGCCTCGCGCAGAGGCCACACCACACCCCCATAAGGCGAGCGTCGCTGGCTCTTGCCAGCGATTGTGTTCATCTCTTCCCGTCGCGCCGGGCCTTTGCGCGGCGGAGCCGCGCCAGGGAATGGTGGTGTGTAGCCTCTGCGCGAAGCGTAGAGGCTACACACCACCATTCCCAATAAAGCGAGCGCCGCAGGCGCGAGCAGGCGTTTATGCTGGAAATCAGACATATTCTATTTTAAAAAGGAGAGATACTGTATGAAAGCTGCGCTTTCAGAAGTTACTGTCATCGACCTGTCGCGCGTCTTTGCCGGCCCGTACTGTACGATGATGCTCGGCGACCTGGGCGCTACGGTCATCAAAGTCGAGCGGCCCGATAAGGGCGACGATACCCGCCACTTTGGCCCGCCCTACATTGCCGGTGAGAGCGCCTATTACCTGGGACTCAATCGCAATAAGTACAGCATCACCCTCGATTTCGGCACGCCCGAGGGAAAAGAGCGCCTGCTGGCCCTCATTAAGAACGCGACGGTGCTCGTCGAAAACTTCCGTCCCGGCACGCTGGCGCGTCAGGGGCTTGGCTATGAGGATCTGCGCAAAATCAACCCCGGCCTGATCTACTGCTCGATTAGCGGCTACGGCCAGGATGGCCCGTATGCCTCGCGGCCCGGCTATGACTTCGTGGCGCAGGCCGAGTCGGGGATTATGGCCGTCACCGGGGAGGCCGATGGTGAGCCGCAGCGCGTCGGCTCGCCCATCGGCGATATGTCGGCGGGGATGTTCGCCTGCATCTCTATTCTCGCGGCGCTGCATGTGCGTGACCAGACCGGCCAGGGGCAGTACATCGATATTTCGCTCCTGGAGTCGGCGGTCACACTGCTGGGCAACGTCTCTGCTAACTATTTGATCTCAGGGGAGGAGGCAAAGCGCTACGGGAACGGACATCCCAACATTGTGCCCTACCAGGCGTTTCGCACGCGCGATAGTTATGTTGTCGTCTCCTGCGGCAATGATCGCCTCTATCAATCCCTCTGCCATCTACTGGACCGCGATGACCTGGCGAGCGACGAGCGTTTCGCCACCAATCCTCAGCGCGTGCGCAATCGCGATCAACTCATCCCCGAGTTGCAGCAGCAGTTTCTACAGCGTGACAGCGAGGATTGGCTCACGCAACTGCGCGCCGCTGGCATTCCCTGCGGCCCGATCAATCTGGTGAGCCAGGTCTTTCACGATCCGCAGATTGAGGCCAGGGGCCTTGTGTGGGAATGCGATCATCCCACCGCCGGCAAGATTCGCCTGTCGGGATCGCCGATGCATCTTTCGGAGACCCCGGCGCGGCTGTATAAGGCGCCGCCGCTGCTGGGCGAGGATAACGATAAGATTCTGTAGCGGGCTGCGCGACCTCGTTGCCCCACTGCGACCAGCCGCGCCTGCCGTGGCGGGCGAAGAGTTCGAGATAGGGGCCGGGGCTGCACTGCTCGATGATGCTGTACAGCTCATCCGGCTTCCTGGAGTGTTCGCGCTTGCGACTGACGATGATATTCACCTGGCGGCGCCCCGGCGGGAGCGTGCGGAGGGAGCCGCGCGTGCCGAAGAGCACGAGTTCGGTGACGTTGCGAAAATAGAAGCCGACGCCGCGCCCATCCGGCCCGCCATCTTTGCGCGTTTTGTACCATACCAGGTTCGTCTTGTAGGTAAAGCCCCAGCGCCGCATCACCTCAAGCCCCTCAAGGATGAGCGCGTTGGGCACCCACAGGTACAGGTGGCTCTGTGGCAGGCTCAACTGCTCGACGGGGAGATTCAGGATATCGTCGAGCGTCAGCGTGGGGTAGCGCGAGAGCCGCCTGTGCTCTGGCGCCATTTTCCCCGTGCGGTTCGTAAACTGCCAGGGAGGATCGGCCAGAATCGTACCAAACTGCCCCAGATTGCGCGCCAGCAAATCTTCGGCAGGCGTGGACGCATCATGCTCGTTACTCATTATCACACTCCATGCTTCCTCGCGCCTGCGGCGCTCGCCAAATGAGGAGTGTGGTGTGGCCCGGGCGCCTGGGCCACACCACACTCTTCATCCATTGCGCGGCGGAGCCGTGCGAACGCCCGGCGAGAGAGGACGAAGGCACTGAGGAATCAGATATCCTTTTGCATAGTAGTAGTATACTTTCCGCGACAAAGAAATAGGCCCGATCTTGCATAAGTACTATCCAGTCACAAGAGAGCTATTCTGTTATCCGATCTTACGTATCATAGTAAGAATATGATATTATCTAGCGCGAGGAGGGCGTGTATCATGGCACTGCATAAATATCCATCCATGAGCGTTGAAGATTATCTGGCTCTTGATCGCAGCAGCCAGGAGGCGCGTTATGAGTACTACGATGGCGAGCTAAGGATGCTGGCTGGAGGGAGCATTTACCACTCGATCATCGGCACAAGCGTAACCGGCATTCTCTATCGACTACTGCACGGCAGCCCATGTCGTGTGTACCACTCGGATATACGACTCCAGCTTTCACGATCACGGTACGTCCATCCTGATATTACTGTTAGTTGCGACCAGCGCGATCAAGGTCAAGGTGAGATGATACACCATCCACGAGTAGTTATTGAGGTACTGTCTCCCAGTACCGAAGCCAAAGACAGGGGAAGAAAGTTCACGCTCTACCGTGAGTGCCAATCAATACAGGAATACATGATGGTTGACTCCCGCCGTGTACAGATAGAAGTCTATAGCCGCGACAACGGGAAATGGACGCTCTCCACCTATGGGCCAGGAGACGAAGTAGTTCTGGAGAGCCTCAATATCAGGTTCCCTGTGGATGAAGTCTATGAGGGGCTGGACTTCGATCAGCAAGCGCAAGATGAGGACGACGAAGATCATTACTAGCGCGAGAAGGATGGTAGGAAGCTCTGCTCTCCTGTTTACACTTCGGACCTGATCGGCTATACTAGCCAGGAACAATTCTATGCGTTATGGTTGTGTCTGGAGGAAAACGTCAGTGAAAATCACCTGTAAGCAGCAAGATTTGAGTCGTGGCCTGGGAGTTGTCGGCCACGCCGTCTCTAACCGCAGCACCCTTCCCATCCTCGCTAATATTTTACTGGCGACCGATCAGGGCCGCCTGAAACTATCTGCAACCAACCTGGAGATCGGCATCAATTGCTGGATCGACGCGGAAATCCGTGAAGAGGGTTCGACAACCGTTCCCGCGCGGCTGATTACCGACTTTGTGGGCAGCCTGCCGCCAGCATCTGTAGATATCGATGTCGCGGAAGATACGCACACGATCAACTTGAAAAGCCTGCGCAGCAGCGCCAGCATCAAGGGCATGGATCCCTCCGAATTCCCGTTGATCCCCAGCGCCGAGGGCGGCGAACCTCCCGTGGTGCTGGAGGCCGGGCAGCTTAAAGAGATGATTACGCAGGTCGCCTTTGCTGCTGCCGATGACGATTCGCGCCCGGTGCTCACCGGCGTCTACGTCGAGGTCAGCGGCGAGAAGTTGACCTTTGCCGCCGCCGACGCCTTCCGCCTCGCGGTACGCAGCATGCCGCTGCCCGGCGAGGATGGCGCACGCGACAGCATCCTTATTCCCGCTCGCACGCTGACCGAGCTTGCGCGTATCCTGCCAGCCGAGGGCGCCGTGGAGATGATCGTAACGCCCAATCGCAGCCAGGTGCTTTTCCATACCGAGCACATCGATCTCGTCTCGCGCCTGATCGAAGGCACCTTCCCGAACTTCCGCCAGATTATTCCGAAGGAGCATACGACGCGCGCCGTTGTGGAGACGAAGGAGTTTGCCGCCGCCGTCAGGTCGGTGACGCCGTTCGCCCGCGATAGCTCGAACATCACACATATCAAGATTGGCGGTGGAGAAGGCGAGGGCGCAGTGACGATTGAGGCCACCGCCGAGGATGTGGGCAGCAATATCAGCACCATCAATGCCGCCGTTGATGGCCCGCAGCAGCAGATTATCTTCAATGTGAAGTATCTCGCCGATGTGCTCGCCGTCATGGATACGCCGGAGACCGCGCTTGAAATCACATCTGCCGCCCGTCCCGGCGTCATCAAGCCGGTGGGATCAGCCGACTATACGTATGTCATCATGCCAATGAGCACGAATCGATAGCGCAAGCCCGGGAGGTGGGCGACCACGCTTTTCTGTGGCCGCTCCATCCCTGCCCGCGCGGATAGATGATGTATCTCTCTCACCTCTCTTTGAGCAATTTTCGCAACTATGCACAGCTTGACCTTGCTCTGGGACCGGGACTCTTTCTCTTCTATGGAGACAATGCCCAGGGTAAGACGAATTTGCTCGAAGCGGTGAGCATGCTGGCTACGGCCAGTTCCTTCCATGCCGCCGGGGATCGCGAGGTGGTCAGCTGGTCGGCCCCGGAGCATATTGCCCATCTCTCCGGCACTGTTAAACGACGCGACGATACCGTGGAGATCGAGATTGCCGTCTTCGATCCGGCGCCACCCGTTATAGCAGCCGATAGCGAGCCGGGGGCGGGAGGCGCACGCGGCATCGACCTGCCGGCCAGCACGCCGCGCAAGCGCCTCAAGCTCAACGGCGTCCCCCGCAGGACAGTTGAGATCATCGGGCAAATGAAGGTCGTACTCTTCGCTCCCACCGACCTGCACCTCGTCGAGGGCGCGCCCGACGAGCGGCGCCGTTTCCTTGACCGCGCGCTCTGCCAGGTCCAGCCGCACTACTGCCAGGCGCTTATCAAGTATCGCAAAGTCGTGTTGCAGCGCTCGGCTCTGCTCAAACGCATTCGCGATAACCAGGAAGATCCGCGCATGCTGGAATACCTGGATGAGCAGTTAACCATGCTTGCCGGCCATATCATGTACGAGCGGATGCGCATGGTGAGCGCGCTCAACGAGGAGGCGGGCGTTTTTCAACAGGCGATCAGCGGCGGGCAGGAGCGGCTCCAGATCGTCTATCGTCCTTCGTTCAAAGTGGATGCGGCATGGAGCACAGTGGAAGCCTCCGAGCATTACCGCGAACAGCTCCGCGAGGTACGCAGGAGGGAGATCATTCAAGGCGTGTGCCTGCGGGGGCCGCACCGCGACGATCTGGAATTCCTGGTGAACGGAGTGAATATGCTCACCTATGGCTCGCGCGGCCAGCAGCGCACGACGGCGCTCTCCGCCAAACTTGCCGAGCTTGCCTATATGCGCGCCAGTACGGGGGATGAGCCTGTGCTCCTGCTCGACGACGTGTTCAGCGAACTCGATCATCTGCGCCGCGAATACCTGCTGCGCCAGGTACACCAGCACGAGCAGGTCTTGCTCACGGCAACAGAACTGGCGGGCTTCCCTGCCGATATTCTGCGCCAGGCCCACGTCTATCACATCGTTGATGGTTGCATTAATGCGTAGCTGCGCGATGATGATGTTTACCAATCAAGATCGGTAATCACAGGTGTAGGGGCGCAGCGCTTCGGCCCCCACCGCCCCATATCCCCTCCCAGCCGGCGCCGCGCCCCTACCCGACCCCGGTATTGCCGATCTTGATTGGAAATGTTTATTATCGCGCTTCGGTTAATTGGTCAAAAAATTATTGCGCGATAAATCGCGCAGCTACGCAAGAAAAGGATCGCTCGTATCATCGTGGTGTTGGCGCTTTCTGTTGCAACCCCATCCACTCGCCCCGCACGCGCGCTACCTCCTCCTCGTCCGGTACAATCTCGCCGTAGCGAGTAGCGGTATACGCATCGGTAATCGCGCCCAGTTCTGGCTCGACCTGTGGGAGACGCTCGCCGAGCCGCCGCCTGAACTCGCAGGGTGTTTCGTCTTTCTTGCGCCTGTAGCCGCGAGCGGCAGCCCATTTGAGCAGCGCGCGGTAGATCTCGCGGACACTGCGCGCCGCCGGGTCTCCACCGATCTCCTCCACGACCTGAGCCGGCTCAACCGCTGGCGCGCGCCGGGGAAAGAGCCGCGACCAGAGCGCCCGCAGCAAGGACTTCAGTTGCGTCCAGAAGAGTTGCCATGACCAGAGGCTCTCGCGCAGATCTTCTCCCCTGCGCACAAGCCTGACCCTCCTGCGGCGCAGCGCCCACCAGATGAACAGGCCGATAAGCGCAATGCAGAGCAGCGGCAGGACGAACTTGAGGACCGCTATCGTCGTCAGGACCGCCTGTGGCGTCTGCGGCGGCAGATGCCTGGCCTTTGTAACGGCGCTGGCGGGAGGCGTGAAGATATGCATTTTGCCCGATGGATGCAGCAGTGAGAATAGCCAGAAGATCGGAGTCGATAGGAAAACGAGGAAGTACGCCAGCCCGATGACGATCCAGTTATACAGCGTGCCCAGCGGTGATAGTGCCTGCTGGACGCTCGCCAGGAAGGCCGGGCTGGCGAAAGTGCCTATCGCCAGGGAGATGAGCAGCAGGATGAGGCCAACTGTGCCGATAACGGTGAGCAGCGCGCGCTCCTGGACTGCGGCGCTGCCTTCCAGCCCGCCAGGATGCGAGTGGCGCACGAACAGCGCCCGTGCCAGAGCATGGGTGAAAAGCGCGAGGCAGGTGAAGACCGGAATGAGCAGCAGTAAAAAGACAGCTTCGTAAGGCGCGCCGCCCGTGCCAGCATGTACGACGATAACCGCAATGATGACGCCTACGCCCAGGCGCAGGGCGTTAAAGACATCCGCCGGTTCCAGGACGCGCCGCGCCAGGACAATGCCGCGCCAGCAGAAATAGCCGGAGATGATGAAGACGGCGAAGACGCGATAGGCGCGGGGCGAGAGCAAGAGAATATCGTTCAGCAGAGACCACAGCCAGCGCGGGTCGAAAAGAGAAGTGGTCGATGCATAAACGCTGGTCCAGATGATGAAGAGCGCCACCACAAAAAGCAGCGGGAATACCCACTGCGAACCGGATGTCATCGTCACTTTGTTGGGGTTCACCGTCGCCGTGCCGGAAGCCAGTTCGCGCCGCTCCAGATAGGTCGCGAACCAGTGCGCGCCAACCATGAGCACGAACGGCGCCCAGAGTGGGAGCAGCGGAGTGCGTGTGCCGAAGAGGCCGATGTCGGCTATCCCGATGAGAACAGCGCTCACCCAGCAGGTCTCTACAGCGGCGAACGCCACGGGGAGGAGACGTTCGCCCCGGCTCGGAGTCGCCGGAAGGTCTTCGGCGCCCATCGTGAGAATATCCTGCTGCCGGCGCTGCTGGGCCGCGAGCAATGCCTGATCCTGGTCTGGAGGCGATGGTTCCGGCGCGCTATTCATCATCAGTCGCCTTTCTCCGTGCGCCGGAGGCAGTAGTTACCTCCTGGCCGACGTTTGTCCTACAACTCCTCGCTAGATTGTATAGAAAGTATATCACACAGTTGAGAATACGCAGGCGGGCTGCGC
>Ga0070739_10003480_pt1 | contig 19608 bp, 16 predicted proteins | sample Coa_R1_7_FD_66445 | JGI IMG/M metagenome (GOLD analysis project Ga0070739, IMG submission 66445) | Surface soil microbial communities from Centralia Pennsylvania, which are recovering from an underground coalmine fire - Coalmine... | ecosystem: Environmental > Terrestrial > Soil > Unclassified ... | reverse complement strand
AGCGGCCCCAGCGTGTAGAAGGGCGCCTCGTGGCACAGCTCCCGCTGGCGGCGGACGTTGTCCTCGAGCTGGTCCATCGGGATATGCCCGGGGCCCTCGATCATGACCTGGACGTCGCGGGCCCACGCGCGCTCGGTCAGCTCGCCGAGCGTGGCCAGCTCGGCGAACTGCGCCGCGTCGGAGGCGTCGGCGATCGAGCCAGGGCGCAGCCCGTCGCCGAGCGAGATCGACACGTCGTGGCGGCGGCAGATCTCCAGCACGTCGTCGAAGCGCTCGTACAGCGGGTTCTCGCACGTGTGGTGGACCATCCAGCGGGCGAGGATCCCGCCGCCGCGCGAGACGATGCCGGTCACGCGGTGCTGGCAGAGCGGCAGATGCTCGAGCCGGACGCCCGCGTGGATCGTCATGTAGTCGACGCCCTGGCGGGCCTGGCGCTCGATCGTGTCGAGCAGCAGATCGGCGGTCAGATCCTCGATCCGCTTGACGCGCTCGAGGGCCTGATAGATCGGCACCGTCCCGATCGGCACGGTCGCGGCGGCGATGATCGCCTCGCGCGTCTCGTCGATCCGCTTGCCCGTCGAGAGGTCCATCACGGTGTCGGCGCCCCACTTCTCGGCGATCGTCAGCTTCTCGACCTCCTCGACGGCCGACGAGGTCGTCGGCGAGCTGCCGATGTTGGCGTTGATCTTGACCGTGGCCTTCAGGCCGATGGCCATGGGGTCCAGCGCGGCGTGGTTGATGTTGGCGGGGATGATCATCCGTCCGCGCGCCACCTCGTCGCGCACGGTTCCGGGATCCAGGTGCTCGCGCTCGGCCACGCGGTGCATCTCGGGCGAGATGACGCCGCGCCGGGCGAGGTGCATCTGCGTGACGCAGTCAGCGTCGGCGGCGAACGCGGAACGGCTCGGCATGCTCGGCTCCCTTCGCTGGCATGATCCAGATCAGGTTCGGCGGGTCGGTGGGCGTCGTCGCCGGGAGGCGTCTTCCCACCCTCTCAGCCCGTGCGGGCTCCCCGGGTTTGTGGCACCGACTCTATGGGTCCGCGGCCACGGCCGCAGGCGCCGTGGTGCGCGCGCGCACACCACGGCGACGCGCCGGGCGTCCGGCTCTTGCGATGCTTGCGGGCATGAGCGGATCAAAGATCGACGTGAAGACCCACGACGGCACGGCGGACGCCTACCTTGCCCTGCCGGACGACGGCCAGCCCCGCCACGGCGTGCTGCTGCTGATGGACGCCTTCGGGCTGCGCGACGTCATCGAGGAGATGGCCGACCGGATCGCGGCGCGCGGCTACGCGGTGCTCGCGCCAAACCTCTTCTACCGCGCCGGCCGCGCCCCGCTGTTCGAGATGCCCGACCTGAGCACCGACGAAGCCCGAGGAGCGTTCTTCGCCCAGCTGCGGCCGCTCATGGACGCGCTCACGGCCGACCGGGTGGCCGCCGACGGCGAGGCCTATCTCGACGCCCTGGCCGAGCATGCGCCCGAGCCGGCTGCGATCACCGGCTACTGCATGGGAGCACGGCTCGGCTTGAGGATCGCCGCCGCCCACCCGGAGCGGGTGGCCGCACTCGGCGGCTTCCACGGAGGCCGGATGGTCACCGACGAGCCCGACAGCCCCCACCGCTCGGCGGGGCAGATCCGCGCCGAGGTCTACTTCGGCCACGCCGACAACGACCAGAGCAACACGCCCGAGCAGATCCGCGCCCTCGACGAGGCCCTCGAGCAGGCAGGCGTCAAGCACCGCTCAGACGTCTACGAGGGGGCCGCGCACGGCTACACGATGCCGGACACCGCGGCCTACGACGCGGACGCCGCCGAGCGTCACTACCGCGAGCTGTTCGCGCTGCTCGACCGCGCCTTCTGAGCCGGCCTGGTCGAGTTAACGCACAGGGTGGTGGCTTTCTCGACCAGGCTCAGCCGGACCGGCGGCGGAAGCGGCTCTTGAGCCGCCGCCACAGGACCGAGAAGAACAGCGAGAGGCCGTTGACGGGCTTGGCAGCGGGCGCCGGGGCAGCCGGCTTGGTCGCGGCGGTGCTCGCCCCCGGCGACGGCTCGTAGCCGGGCGGGGGGATCGACCCCTGGCGGGGTTGCGGGGGCTCGGGGGGCTCGGGCGGCTCGGGGGGCGCGAGCTCCGGGGGCGCCGGCGGCGTGGGCGCCTCAGGCGTGACCCCCGGCGCGGGCGCCGCGGCCGCCGCAGCGGCGGGGTCGGGCGCCGGAACGCCTAAGCCCTCCGACACGGGCTCGGCGTGCGGCTCGCCGACCGCCGGCGGCTCCTCGACGGCGGCCGGCTCCTCGACGGCGGGCGGCTCCTCGACCGCGGGCGGCTCCTGGACTGCCGGCGGCTCCCCCGCGACCGGCGGCAGCTCCTCGGCCTCCGGCGCCGGAGTGCTCCACTGGATGGCCGGCTCGTCGGGCGCCGGCGCCGGCGGCTCGGGCGCCGGCGGCTCGGGCGCGGGCGGCTGGGGCTCGGGCGCCTCCGCGGCCACGGACGGCTCACCCGCGGCCGCGGCCGGCTCACCCGCAGCCGCGGCCAGCTCACCCGCAGCCTCGGCCGGCTCGTCACCCGCCGCCCCCGCCACCACGGGCGCCACCGCCGCCTCCGGCTCACCGGCCACCGGCCCCTCTCCCTCCTCGGCGGAGAGCTTGGCGGCCAGGCACTCCGCGAACTCCTGAAGCAACCGGTTCGAGATGTCCTCCATCATCCCGCCCCGCCCGAACCGCGCCAGCCGTCCGGTGATCGTGAAGTCGGTCACCGCCTCGACGCGCGTGAACCCGGCGTCGGCCTCGCTCAGCGTGTTGACGATCGTCGCCGTCGCGCCCCCCTGCCCGCGCTTGTCGGTGCCGCGCGCGTGCAGGGTCGCGCGGTGGGCGGCCTCGTCGACCTCGCCGATGCTCAGCGTGCCGTTGTAGGCGGCCGTCGTCGGCCCGAGCTTGACCGTGAACGTGCCGCGGTACGAGCCGTCCTCGTCGCGGCCGGTGATGGCCGCTCCGGGCAGGCAGGGCGCCACGTACTCGACGTCGATGAGCGCCTGCCACACCCGCTCGAGCGGGGCCGCCACGTCGAAGGAATGCTCCAGCTTCACCTCAGCACCTCCAGCTGTTCAGGGGTGTCGATGTCGGTCGCCATGCACAGATGCCCAGCCTCCCACGTCCGCACGCGCGCTGCCGCCAGCAGCTCCCGCGCGCCCACGTCGCCGCGTAGCTCGGGCACGCGCTCGAGCACCCGCCGGCCCAGCACCACCGGGTGCCCGGGGATGCCGCCGTACACCGTCCGCACCGCGTCCACCCCGGGCGCGAAACGGTCGAGCGCGCCCGCGATGACCTGGGCGCTCACCCCGGGCATGTCGCCCAGCAGCACCGCGCAGGCGTCCACGTCACCGGCCGCGGCCACGCCCGCTCGCAGCGACGCCGCCTGGCCCTCCTCCCAGCCCGCCACCTCGACGCAGGCAACCGCCGAGAGGTCGACGGCGGCCCGGACCGCGCCGGCATGCGCTCCCAGCACGACCACCACGGGATCGAGCGCCGGCACCGACAGTGCGGCATCGAGCACCCACGCGAGCAGCGGCCGCCCCCGCCACAGCGCGACCTGCTTGGGCCCGCCGAAGCGCCGTCCCTCGCCCGCGGCCAGGATGACGCAGCCGATCCGCGGCTCAGCCAACCTCGTGGATCCTTCCCGCCGCGTCCCGCAGCCGCCCGCCCGAGCGCCCGTGACGCACGGCGACGATCTCACCCATGATCGAGAGCGCGGTCTCCTCCGCGCTCAGCGCGCCCAGATCGAGCCCGATCGGGGCCGAGATCCGCTCCAGCGCCTCCTCGCTCACGCCGTGGGCGACCAGGCGCTCGCGCCGTCCCGCCTGCGCTCGCCGCGACCCCATGGCGCCGATGTAGCCGGCCTCGGAGTCGAGCGCGGCCAGCAGGGCCGCGTCGTCGAGCTTGGGGTCGTGGGTGAGCACGGCGATCGCGGTGGCGCGGTCGATCCCCAGCCGGGCGAAGCCCTCCTGGGGCCAGGCCGCCAGTACCTCCTCGGCCTCGGGGAAGCGGTCGGGCCGGGCGAAGAACCCGCGCGGATCGATGACGTAGGGCCGCCAGCCGATGGACCGGGCGACGCGGCACAGCTGCCGGGCGAAGTCGACGGCGCCCACGGCCAGCAGCCGGGGGGCGGGGTAGGTGACGTCGACGAACAGCTCGCGCTCGCCCACCCGCACGATCTCCGAGCGCTCGCGCCACATGAGCTCCTCGGCGGCGGCCAGCGCCTCCGGCGCGAGGCCGCCGGCGGACACGGAGCCGTCGGCGGGCACCAGCCAGCGCTCACCGCTGCCGAGGTCGGTGATGAGCGCCCCGCGGCGGTCCTCGCGCGCGAGCTGCGCGAACCCCTCGTCGGGGTCGGCCTGGATCCAGACGGCGATCTCGCCTCCGCACGGCAGCCCGACGTCCCAGGCCTGCTCGTCCTCGATGCCGTAGCGGACGACCCGCGGCGCTGCGCCGGCCAGGACCTCCTGGGCCACCTGGACGACCGCGCCCTCCACGCACCCGCCGGAGACGGCGCCGCTGACCTCACCGCGGTCGTTGATGGCCATCTTGGCGCCCGGGGGGCGAGGGGCCGAGCGCTTGACGTCGATCACGGTGGCCAGAGCCACGCGCGTGCCCTGCCAGGCGTCGAGCTCAGCGATCACGTCCTTCACTGGATCTCCTCCATCAGCTCCGCCAGCGCCTGAAGCGAGGCGATCGAATTGCCGGCCAGGAGATGGTCGGTGTGCGGGAGGGCCGCCTGCATCCCGCGCGTGAGCGGCTCGTAGCGCGGGTCGGCCGCCAGCGGATTCAGCCACACCAACCGGTGCGCGGTTCGCCGCAGGCGCGCCATCTCGGCCGCCAGCACCTCCGGGTCGCCGCGGTCCCAGCCGTCGGACAGCAGCACGACCACCGCGCCACGCCCCAGGCGGCGCCCGTGCTCCCGGTTGAGCTCGGCCAGCGCATCCCCCATGCGGGTCCCGCCGCCCATGTCGAGCACCGCGGCGGCCGCGCGCGCCAGCGCGCGGTCGGGATCGCGGCCGCCCAGCTCGCGGGTGATCCGGGTGAGTCGCGTCCCGAACGCGAACGCCTCCACGCGCCGGCGTGCCGCCACCGCGGCCTGCACGTACTGGAGCAGCATGCGCGCGTACGGGGCCATCGAGCCCGACACGTCGACGGCCAGCACCATCGGGCGCTGTCGCACCGCGGGAGCTCGCCAGCGGCGCTCGAACGGCTCGCCGCCGTGGCGCAGCGACGCCCGCAAGGTGCGCGGCATGTCGTGCACCGGCCCCCGCCGCGCCGGGCGCGTGCGCCGCGAGCGCCGGGTCGGTCCCCGCAGGGCCAGCCGGGCCAGCAGCGCGCGGGCGGCCGCGCGCTCGGCCTCGGTGTAGAGCGCGAAGTCCTTGTGCAGCAGGAGCTCCTCGGTGCTCCAGGCCGCCGGGAGCTCGTCGGGCTCGAGCTCGGCGGGCATCCCCGCCCGCGGCGCGGCGGGCGCGTCGGCCGGCACCGCGACCCGCGGCAGCGCCGCTCGCGCGCTCTCGAGCAGGTCGGCCAGCGCCGCGTCCCCGGGCGACCCGGACGCGAGCTCGGCCCACGCCCGCTCGAACACATCGAGATCGCGCCGCGACGAGCACAGGCTGGCGCGCAGCGCCTCGCGCGCCGCCGCCGGCGGGACCGCGGCGAGCGCCCGGTGCGCGTTCAGGACCTCGCCCACGCCCACCCGCGCGCCGCCGGCGCGCATCCGCGCCGCCAGCGAGGAGACGAACCGCTCAGGCACCGGACAGCACCCCTGAGGCCCGCACCCGCTCGACGTCCTCGCGGACCTTCAGCGCCGCGCCCAGCGACGCGTCGAGGTCGCCGACCGCCTCGAGCGCGCGCGCCCAGGTGAGCGTCTCGCCCACCCCCGGGAGCTTGTACAGGTCGGTCTCGCGCAGGCGCGCCACCGCCTCGCACACCCGCCGGGCGCTCTCCGCAGCCACGCCAGGCAGACGCGTGCGCACGATCTCGATCTCGCGCTCGAGCGCGGGGTAGTCGATCCAGTGGTAGAGGCAGCGGCGCTTCAGCGCGTCGTGCAGCTCGCGCGTGCGGTTGGAGGTCAGGATCACGACCGGGCGCCGGGAGGCCCGGATCGTGCCGAGCTCGGGGATCGAGACCTGGAAGTCCGAGAGCAGCTCGAGCAGGAAGGCCTCGAACTCGTCGTCGGCGCGGTCGATCTCGTCGATCAGCAGCACGACCGGCTCCGAGGCCTCGAGCGCCTGGAGCAGCGGCCGGCGCAGCAGGAAATGCTCGGAGTACAGGTCGGCCGCGGTCCCGTGGTCGGCCGCGCGGATGGCCAGGAGCTGGCGCTGGTAGTCCCACTCGTAGAGCGCATGGTGGACGTCTATGCCCTCGTGGCACTGGAGGCGGATCAGCCGGGAGCCCGTAGCGAGCGCCAGCGCGCGCGCGACCTCGGTCTTGCCCACGCCGGCCTCGCCCTCGAGCAGCAGCGGCTGCTCGAGCGTCACGGCCAGGAACACGGCCGTGGCCAGCGGCCGGTCGGCCAGGTAGCCCTGGGCGGCCAGCCGTTCCTGGACTTCTTCGATCGAAATGGTGCTGAGGCCCGAGGACGGGATCGGCGATCAGCCCCCCGCGGCCGTCGCCCGCTCCAGCGCGCGCCGGCAGAGCACGCGCGCGAGGTGGCGCTTGTAGTCGGCGCTGGCGTTCAGATCGGCCGGCGGCGAGGTGCCCTCGGCCGCCTGCTCGGCCGCCCGGGCGATGCTCTCGCTGCTCAGCGGCTGGCCGCGCAGCGCCTCCTCCACGGCCCGCGCGCGCAGCGGGGTCGAGCCCATGTTCGTGAGCCCCACCCGCACATCGGCGGCGGTGTCGCCCTCGCGGCGCACGAGTACGCACACGGCCACCATGGCCCAGTCCTCCTGGCGGCGGTTGAACTTCTCGTAGCCGAACGACCAGCCCTCGAAGCCCTGCGGGAGGCGAACCTCGGTGATCACCTCGTCAGCCGCGAGCGCGGTCTCGAGATAGTCGCGGAAGAACTCCGAGGCGGCGATCGTGCGCTCCCCGGAAGGCCCCTGCGCGACCAGCTCGGCCTCGGCGGCCAGCGCGACCGCGGGCAGGTCCGAGGCCGGGTCGCCGTGGGCGAGCGAGCCGCCGATCGTCCCCCGGTGGCGGACCTGCGGGTCGGCGATCGTGGCCGCGGCGGCCGAGAGCAGCCCGACGCCCTCGCGCGCGAGCGCCGCGTGGGTGGTCATGGCGCCCACGGACAGCGAGCCGTTGCGCCGGACCCCGGCCAGGCCGTCGACCCGGCGCAGGTCCACGAGCAGCGAGGGCGCGGCCAGCCGGAGCTTCATGAGCGGCAGCAGCGAGTGGCCGCCGGCCAGCAGCTTGGCGTCCTCTCCCCCCTCGGCCAGCGCGCGGATCGCCTCCTCGAGGCTGTCGGGGGCGACGTAGTCGAACTCGGCCGGGATCATGCTGACTGCCCTCCTTCCGAGGCGCCCGCGCGGGCCCTCTGTATCTCCTCCCACACCCGCATGGGGCCCAGCGGCATGTTGATGAACGAGACCCCGAGCGGACGCAGTGCGTCGATGACCGCGTTGACCACTGCCGGCGAGCCGGCGATCGTCCCCGCCTCGCCCACGCCCTTGACCCCCAGCGTGTTCGTGGGCGACGGCGTCTCGGTGCGGTCGGTCTCGTAGCTGGGGACGTCGGCGGCGCTGGGCAGGCAGTAGTCGACGAAGGTGCCGGTGACCAGCTGGCCGTTCTCGTCGTAGTGGATGCGCTCGTACAGCGCCTGCCCGATCGCGTGCGTGATGCCGCCGTGGACCTGGCCGTCGATCAGCATCGGGTTGATGGCCGGGCCGCAGTCGTCCACGGCCACCCAGCGCACGACGCTCACCTTCCCGGTCTCGGCGTCTACGTCGACGATGCAAGCGTGGGCGCCGAACGGATAGACGAAGTTCGACGGGTCGTAGAACGTCGACTCCTCGAGCCCCGGCTCCATGCCCTCGGGCAGGTTCTCGGGGATGTAGGCGGCGCCCGCCACCTCGGCCAGCGTCATTCCCCGGTCGGGGGAGCCGCGGACCGAGAAGCGCTCGCCGGCCAGCTCGATGTCCTCCGGGGCCGCCTCGAGTAGGTGGGCGACGATCCGCCGGGCCTTCTCCTGCACCTTGACCGCGGTGCGCGCCACCGCCTCGCCGCCCACGGCCAGCGAGCGTGAGCCGTAGGTCCCCATCCCGTAGGGGCCCGTGTTGGTGTCGCCGTGGATGACCTCGACGAGCTCGGGCGAGGTGCCGAGGCGGTCGGCGGCGATCTGGGCCATGCTGGTGTCGAGCCCCTGGCCGTGCGGCGAGGTTCCGGTGAACACGGTGACCGAGCCCGAGGGATGCACTCGCACCACCGCCGACTCCCAGAAGCCCGCCTGGATGCCCACGCCCTGCGGGCCGACCACGCGCGAGGGCGCCAACCCGCAGATCTCCATGTAGGTGGAGAACCCGATCCCCCGGTAGACGCCCTGCTCGCGCAGCTGCTCGCGCTCGCGCTCGAAGGCGTCGAGGTCGAGCTTCGAGAGCAGCTTGTCGAGCGTCCCGTGGTAGTCGCCGGAGTCGTACACGACGCCCACGGCCACCTCGGCCGGGAAGTCCTCCTTGGGGATGAAGTTCTTGCGCCGGATCTCCACGGGCGAGATGCCCAGCTCGGCCGCCGCCTGCTCGATCATGACCTCGAGCAGGTGGGTGGCCTCGGGGCGGCCGGCGCCGCGGGTGGCGTCGGTGGGGAACTTGTTCGTGAAGACGCCGGTGATGTCGGTGCGAACGCGAGGGATCTTGTAACAGCCGCCGGCCACGAACGCCGTGAACGAGGGGATGAACGGCGTCAGCAGCAGGAAGTAGGCGCCGAGGTCGGCGATCACGTTGATGTGGATGCCGGTGATCGTGCCGTCGCGCTTGAGTCCCATCTTCACGCGGTCGATCTGGTCGCGCCCGTGGATGGTCGTGGCCATGTGCTCGGAGCGCGTCTCCGTCCACTTCACCGGCCGGCCGAGCCGTCGCGCGGCCGCGCAGGCGATCGCCTCCTCGGGATAGTGGTTGAGCTTGACCCCGAAGGCGCCGCCCACGTCCGGGGCCACCACGCGGATCCGGTCCTCGCTCATCTGCATCGAGCCGGCCAGGAACGAGCGCGTCAGGTGCGGGATCTGAGTGGTCGTCCACAGCGTCAGGTAGCCGGCCCGGTACTCCGCGATGCAGGCCCGCGGCTCGATCGGCGCCCCGTGCACGCGGTGGTTGACGATCCGCCGCTCGATGACGAGGTCGGCCTCCTCCCAGGCCACGTCCATGTCCTCGGAGCCCAGCCCCCACTCGTGCGTCTTGTTGGTGCCGAACTCCTCGTGCACGAGCGGCGAGCCATCCTCGAGCGCCTTCTCGGGATCGACCACGACGGGCAGCGGCTCGTACTCCACGACGACCTGCTCGGCTGCGTCGACGACGGCGTATTTGTCCTCCCCGAACACCGCGGCCACCGCCTGGCCGACGTGCTTGACCTCACCGCGGGCCAGGGGCCAGTGCTCGGGGGTCTTGATCTCCACGCCCGGCGGGACCCAGGCCATCGGCATCCCGGCGGCCAGGTCGAGGTCATCGGCGGTGAGGACCGCATGGATGCCGGGCAGGGCCAGGGCGGGGCCGGCATCGATCGACGTGATCCGAGCGTGGGCCTCGGGCGAGCGCACGATCGCCGCGTACAGCATCCCGGAGAGGACCATGTCGTCGGTGTAGACGCCCTTGCCGGTGATGAGCGGCGGGTCCTCCTTGCGGCGCATCCGCCGCCCGACATATCCGCTCCTGCCCGCGCCGTTGGTGGCGGCGCCATCGGTGGCGCTCATGCTCCCACCCCCGTGACCGGAATCGTCGGTTCGCCGGGCGCCTCCGGGGGCTCGGCCGTGGCGCGCTCGCCGCCGGCCTTGGCGGCCGCCAGGACGGCCTTGACGATGTTGTGGTAGCCCGTGCAGCGGCAGAGGTTGCCGGCCAGCGCCTCGCGGACCTCGCGCTCGCTCGGGTCGGGGTTGCGCTCGAGCAGGTCGGCCGCGGCCATGATCATCCCCGGCGTGCAGTAGCCGCACTGGAGGCCGTGGTGCTCCCAGAACGCCTCCTGAAGCGGGTGCAACTCGCGCTCGCTCCCCATGCCCTCGATCGTGGTCACCCGGGCGCCGTCGGCCTGCACGGCGAGCACCGTGCACGACTTCACCGCCTCACCGTTCAGATGCACCGTGCAGGCGCCGCAGTTGGACGTGTCGCACCCGACGTGAGTGCCGGTCAGCCCAAGGTGGTCGCGCAGGAAGTGCACGAGCAGCAGCCGGGGCTCGACCTCTCGCTCGTGACGGACGCCGTTGACCTCGACCGACACGCTGACACGTGGCATGGACTCTCCCTCCTCGCCGATGGCCGAACGGCCCTCACATTACTCCACGGCGTGCGCCGGATTCCAGCCGGCGAGTCACACCGAAAAACGGGTTCGTGGGCGGGCTAAACCCGGCGCGGTTTCCTGCCGATGCTCGGAGTACGCCGCGTTAGACTCGGCTCGCGGCAACAGCCGCGAAACGGCCCTCGTCCGGGCGTGGAATCCGGGCTGGCCGTCGCGGGACCGGCCGTCCACAGAGAGGTGCGAGCATGGTAGGGGGGTTCGGTGCAGCCCGTCATTGCACCGCCACAGCACGGCGAGCCCTCGCCGCCTCGTGGCTGGTCCTCGCCCTCGTGCTCGCGCTGCCGGCGGTCGCGGCCGCGCAGCCGGACTTCACGTGGAGCGGCGCCTCGGGCCTGGATCAGAACTGGTCCGACGGCGGCAACTGGTCCGGCGCCGGCGCCCCCAGCGGCGCCGTCGGCACGCTCGGGTTTCCCGCCTGCGCCACCGCGGGCTGCTACCAGAGCACCAACGACGTGTCCGGCCTTTCGGCCGACGCGCTCTCGATCGACGATGGCCAGCCATACGCGATCTCAGGCAACCCGCTGTCGCTCGGCGCCGGCGGGCTGACCGCGGCCACCACGAACGCGACCGTGACCGGCACCCCCGTGCTCCAGCTTCCGCTCGCGCTCAGCGCGGACCAGACGTGGTCCGTCGACGGCTCGGACGGCGGCGCGCTCCAGGTGAGCGGCGCGCTGTCGGGCACCGGCGCGCTCGGGCTCGCTCTCGCGGGCAGCGCGACGGTCGACGTCGCCAGCCTCTCGGGCGTCGACGACGAGCTCGGAGCGCTCTCCGTCAGCGGCTCCGGCCAGCTGGTGCTGGGCCAGGCCGGCACAACGACCGAGCTGAACGCCACCGACGGCAGCTCGGTGAGCGTGGGCGGCGGGGCCACGCTGCTGGCGGCGGGGACCGGCGAGACGGGCCCGCTGACGCTGGCCGGCGGCACCCTTCAGGTGGGCGACGCGTCGCACTCCGCCACGCTGGCCGTGAGCGGCGCGGCCGGTTTCGACTCTGCCAGCACCCTGTCACTCTTCCTCCAGCACGCCGGGACGACCGCGGGGACCGACTACTCGCAGCTGACGGCGACGGGCGCGCTGTCGCTGGGCGGCGCGGGGCTGTCGCTGGCAGCCGGCATGTGCCCGAGCCTCAACCCCGGCGACGTCGACACGCTGGTGTCGGCGAGCTCGCTCAGCGGCACCTTCGCGGACCTGCCCGACGGGTCGATCATCCACTTCCCCTGCTCGGGCGGGGTGGCGCCCGCCGTCCGCATCAACTACACCGCCACGTCGGTGACCGCGACCGTGCTCGGCCCGACCACGACCTCGCTGACCGCGACCCCGGGCGCCCCCGACACCAACCAGGCGGTCACGCTGTCGGCCACCGTGACCGGCGCCTCCGCCACGCCGGCCGGGACGGTCGAGTTCGAGAACGGCGGCGTGGCGATCGCCGGCTGCTCGGCCCAGGCGCTCGACGCGACCGGCACCGCGACCTGCCAGACCGCCTTCGACGCCGGCTCCTCGCCCGAGAGCCTCAGCGCGATCTACACCGCCGCCGGCGCCTCGCCCTACCTCGGCTCGACGGGCACGCTGTCGCTGGCCGTCGCCCAGGACGCGACGAGCACCGCGCTCGCCGTGCCCGCAGTGGCCGTCGGCCAGGGGGACACCTACACGGCCACGGTGAGCCCGGCCGACGCCGGCGCCATGCTGCCGTCGGGGCAGGTCGAGTTCTTCGATGGGGGCTCGCCGATCGCCGGCTGCACCGCCCAGAGCCTGAGCGCGGGCAGCACGTCCTCCTCGGCCACCTGCACGGTGCCCGCCTTCACCGCGCCCGGTTCGCACTCGATCTCCGCCTCCTACCTGGGCGACAGCGACTTCAGCGGCTCGGCCGCCACCCAGACGCTGACCGTCTCGCCCGCGGCCACGACGACGTCGCTGTCGGCCAGCCCGTCCAGCTCGGTCACCAACCAGGGGGTCACGCTCACGGCCACCGTGTCGAGTGCCTACCAGACGCCGACCGGCACCGTGGCCTTCACCAGCGGCGGCGCGACGATCCCCGGGTGCTCGGCCCAGCCGCTGTCCGCGGGCACGGCCACCTGCCAGGCGAGCTTCGCGGCCGCCGGCTCACCGGAGAGCCTGGCCGCCGGCTACACGCCCGACACCTCGACCTACCAAGCCTCCTCGTCGGGATCGCAGTCGCTGACCGTGAGCCCGGACGCGACCACGACCGCGCTGACGGCGCCGGCCGCGACGGCCGGGCAGAGCGACACCTTCACGGCCACGGTGACGCCGGCGCACACCGGCGCGAGCACCCCGGGCGGCACGGTCGCGTTCACCGACGCGGGCAATCCGATCGCCGGCTGCTCCGCGCAGCCGCTCTCGGGCGGGACGGCCACGTGCTCGATCACATACTCCACCCCGGGCCAGCACGCGATCACCGCGTCCTACGGTGGCGACGCCAACTTCTCCGGCTCCTCGGGCGCGCAGAGCGTCAGCGTGGGCCCGGCCCCGTCCACGACGGCGCTCGCCGTGACGCCGACCGCCACCGAAACCAACCAGCCGGTCGCCCTGACCGCCACCGTCGCCGGGGGCGACGGCGTGCCCGCCGGGACCGTCGCCTTCGAGCGCGCGGTCGGAGGCCTGCCGGTCCCGATCGCCGGGTGCGCCGCGGTGCCGCTGGACTCGAGCGGCACGGCGAGCTGCCAGACGGCCTTCGCCGCGGCCGGGTCACCGGAGCAGCTCAGCGCCGCCTACACGCCCGCCGGCGGCTCCGGCTACGCCGCCTCGACCAGCTCGACCGTCTCGCTGCCGGTGGCCAAGAGCCCGAGCGTGGCCTTCCTCGACGCCGCCACCGCGGTCGTCGGCCAGGCCGTGACCTACACGGTCGCGGTCGCGCCCGGCCAGAGCGGCCCCACGCTGCCCACCGGCCCGGTGCAGTTCTCCGACGACGGCTCGCCGATCCCCGGCTGCCTGGCCGTGGCCCTCGTCCCGGGCACGCCGTTCGCCACCGCGACGTGCACGACGACCTATGCCACCGGCGGCGCGCAGCACACGATCACCGCCAGCTACGGCGGCGACGCGAACTTCGATCCGGTCACCTCCAACGCCCAGCCGGTCACCGTGTACGCCGAGCAGTCGAGCACCGCGCTGAGCGTCACGCCGGCCACCGCGGTAACCAACCAGCAGGTAACGCTCAGCGCCACCGTCAATCCGGCCTCGGCCTCGGGGACGGTGTCGTTCCTGAACGGCGGCGCGCCGATCGCCGGCTGCGATGCGGTGACGGTGAGCGGCGGTCAGGCGAGCTGTGTGAGCTCGTTCGCCGCGACCTCCTCGCCCGAGCGGCTCAGCGCGAGCTTCACGCCCTCGAGCGGCGCTCAGACCGCGCCGTCGGCCAGCCCCGTAACCGTCCTGGGCGTCACCCCGGCCGCCACGAGCACCGCGCTCGCGGCCTCGAGCTCGCGCCCCTCGATCGGCCAGTGGGTCGCCTACACCGCCACGGTCACGCCGACGGAGAGCGGCGGTGCCCGGCCGGGCGGGAGCGTCAGCTTCCTCGACGACGGCGTCCCCATCGCAGGCTGCGGTGCCCGGCCGCTCGGCTCCGGCGGGACCGCCACGTGCGCCACCGCGTACTCCGCCGCGGCGACCCATGCCGTGCGGGCGATCTACAGCGGCGACGGCAACTTCGCCGGCTCGAGCTCCCCCTCGCAGACGGTGATCGTGCCCTCGCCCCCACCCCCGGCGATCTCCGGCGTCACCCTCCAGGCGAGCTCGGTCACGACGACGAGCGCCGTCCTGAGCGCGATCGTCGACACGGGCGGCGCGGCCGTGGGATGGCAGTTCGAGTACGGCACCAAGCTCCCCTATGCCAAGGCCACCCCGCTCCAGACCCTGGCCGCCGGCCGCGGTGAGGTCGGGGTGAAGATCACGGTCAAGGGACTCGCCCCCGCGACCCTGTACCACTTCCAGATCGTCGTCTTCACCCTGGGCAGCGGGCCCTCGAGCACCGCCTTCGGTCGTGACGTGACGATGACCACGCGGCCGCTGGGCAAGGTCGGGCTGCTGGCCGGCCGCTTCACCGTCGATCACCGGCTCGTGCGCGTACCGCTGCGCTGCGCCAGCAACGCCGCCTGTAGCGGGCGGGTCCTCATCACGGCCCGGGTGGCGGGGCGGACGCGCTCGTGCGCGGCCGCGCGCTACCGCCTGTCGGCGCATGCCGCCGGGCAGGTGACGGCACGGCTCAGCCGCGGTTGCCTGTCGCTGCTTCACCATCACGCCGGGCACCTGCACGCGACGCTCACCGCGGTGCCCTCGGCCCGCCAGCTGCCGGTGACTCGCGGAGTGCTCATCAGACTGCGGTGACGGGCGGCGTTTCCGCGGTGTGGCGCCGGGTACGCCGTGAAGATGGGAATCATCGAGTCCGCCCGCGGTGTCCTCTGGGCCCGCCGCCGCCAGCCTGAGGAGATCGCCTACGGAGTGGCCCTGGGGCACGAGCGCTTTCGCCCCAGCGAGCTCGTGGAGCAGGCCGTGGCCGCCGAACAGGCCGGCTTCGACGCGATCTGCTGTAGCGATCACCTGGCCCCCTGGTGGTCACCCGAGACCGGGCCACCGGCGGCGTGCGGCAACGCCTGGGTGTGGCTCGGCGCGGCCGGCCAGGCAACGCATCGCGCGTCGCTCGGGACCGGCGTGACCGCCATCGTGCACCGCTATCACCCCGTCGTGGTCGCCCAGCAGGTCGCCACGCTCGAGGAGCTCTGCCCCGGGCGCGCGTTCCTCGGTGTCGGCTCGGGCGAGGCCATGAACGAGGTCCCGGCGGGGATGCACTGGCCGTCGGTGGGCGAGCAGCTCGAGCGCACGGCGGAGGCGCTCACGATCATCGTGCGCCTGCTCGACGGCGAGACGGTCGACTTCGAGGGCCGCTACTTCCGGGCGGAGAAAGCCCGCCTGTACCTGCGCACCGAGCGCCGGCCGCCCGTCTACATGTCGGCCTTCGGGCCACAGGCGGCCGAGATCGCCGGCCGGCTGGCCGACGGGATCTGGACGCTGGCCGATCCGCAGAAGGCTCCCCCGGTCATCGCCGCCTACCGCCGCGGCGCCGAGCAGGCCGGCCGCGAGCCGGGCGAGATCATCCTCCAGGGCATGGCCTCCTGGGCACCCGACGACGACACCGCGCTGGCCTCGGCGCGCGAGTGGAAGGGCACGCTGGTGGACGAGAACTACACCGAGCCGATCTCCGACCCGGCCGAGGTGGGCGCGCACGGCAGCGAGGTCTCCGACGCCAAGTTCAAGACCATGGGCCTGATCTCCTCTGATCCCGAGCAGCACGTCCGCAAGATCAAGGCCATGCAGCAGCTGGGCGCGACCGCCGTCGTGATCATGAACATCTCGGGCGCCGATCCGATGGGAATGCTGCGCACCTACGGCGAGCACGTGCTGCCGGCGCTGCGCGAGGGCTGAGCGCGGCGGTGGTCCCCGGGGGGCCGCGCGGCGGCGGTCCCGGGCGACGCAGGCAGGGTCCGCAGGGAGCGCTGCGCGGGCGCCGCTGGCCCGGTGCGTACGATCCCCGGCCGTGGCCCCCTGGGCGGAGACGATCGAGCTGCGCGGCGCCGGCGGCGAGCCCGTCGCCTTCGCGCGCACCCTGCTCTCCCACGGCGTGGGCGACCTCCCTCCCAACGAGGTGGCCGAGGACGGCAGCGCGCTGCGCACCGTGCTGAGCGCGGGAGGGCGGGCGTGGACTGTCGAGCTGACCGCGCCCGACCCGGCGCACGCCCGGCTGACCGCGCCCGGCGCCCCGCACGCCCGGCTGACCGCGCCCGGAGCCCCGCACGCCCGGCTGACCGCGCCCGCGGCGGCGCCGCCGGCCGCCGTGCGGGCGCAGCTGCTGGCGCAGGTCCGGCACATGCTGCGCCTCGACGAGGACCTCAGCGGGTTCTACCGCGCCGCCGCGCTCGATCCCGCGCTGGCGTGGGCGACCCGTGGCGCCGGACGGATGCTGCGCAGCCCGACCGTCTTCGAGGACCTCATCAAGACGATCTGCACGACCAACTGCGCCTGGTCGGGCACCGTGCGGATGGTCTCGGCGATCGTGCGCGAGCTCGGCACCCCCGCGCAGGGCGACGGCGAGCGGCGCGCCTTCCCGGCGCCGGAGGCGATGGCGCAGGCCGGCGAGGCGTTCTACCGCGACGTGGCCCGAGCGGGCTACCGCGGCGCATACCTGCGCTCGGTGGCGGCCGAGGTCGCCGAGGGGCGCCTCGACCTCGAAGCGCTCGGCGATCCCGCCCTGCCCGACGACGAGGTGGCCGAGCGGCTGCTCGCCCTGCCCGGCGTGGGGCCCTACGCGATGGCCCACATGATGATGTTGCTCGGGCGATACCGCAGGCTGATCCTCGACTCCTGGACCCGCCCCACCTACCGGCGCCTGAGCGGGCGCCCGCGCGTCACCGACAAGGGCATCGAGCGCGCGTTCCGCCGCTACCGCGACTTCGCCGGGCTGGCCTTCTGGCTGACCCTCACCGAGGGGTGGGTGGCGGACGTCTGAGTCTCGGGGGTGGCAAGAGTCACCGTGTCGCGCAGGAACCGCAGCTCGGCGGGCGTCAGGCTGCGCAAGAAGGCGGCGTTGGCCGGGTCGGACCGCTGGGGCGGCGCCGGCCTCCAGTCCCGCGTGGGCTCGGCGCTGTAGATCGCGGTGCCGACGGGGACGGACTGATCACCGTTGAGATCACGGCAGCGCAGCTGCGCTCCGGCGAGCTGACAGGCCAGGTAGGCCGGTACTCCAGGTGGCGGCACGCGGGCCCCGCGCCCTTCGAACACACCGCTGCCCACGCTTGCGTATCCGCTCATCGACTGCAACTCCGCGAAGAAGCTGTCGGGGAGGGCGTCTACGTCGAGAGTGAGGCGCCGCGCGGCGGATGCGCTGATCGCGTGCCTGGCCAGGGCCCTGTTCAGATGGGAGATCATCGACGCGCGGGTGAACAGCGACGGCGAATTGGGCTCGGCCACCGGTCCGAGGTTGGTGTAGGGGCGGCCCTTCGAACGGGCGCCGCAGAGGTAGACACCGCCGCCCGCAGGCGCGCAGTTGACGGCGCCGATCGTCGCCGTCGGCACGTGGGCGTTCGGGTTCGCGACGTACATCGCGGTGTCGGGATTGACGCTCTTCCACCAGTGAAACGGGTCGGTGGCGGCCACCGCCCCGCCGCCGGCCAGGCCCGCGACGACCATGGCGATCAGCGGCAGGGGCGCGCCCAGCCGGCGCCGGCGGCGGCGCCTCCGCGGCGCGGCGCCCTCGGCGAGGATGCGCTCGAGTGTGGCCTGGGCCAGCGGCGAGTGGCCGAGCTGCTCGTCAACGGGCGACGGGTTGATGTCGGCGAGGCGGGAGAGGCTCGGGGGCAGGGACGCTTTCATGAGACCTCCGAAAGAGCGGGCCGCGAAGCGGCTCGTGGTCGTGGCTCGGCGAGCAACCGCTCGAAGCGCCGGCGCGCGCGATGCAGCCGAACGGAGAAGACGGCGGCGGTGCACCCCAGCACGGCGGCGGCGTCGCGCACGGTGAGGTCCTCCCAGGCGATCAGGGCCAGGACCTCGCGCTCGGTCTCGCGCAGACGCCCCCAGGCCGCCCAGACCTCCTCGGCCTCGTCCTCCTCGGCGCAGGCGGGCGGTCGCTCGCGTTCGAGCGCGATCCGCACGCCGGCTTGACGGGCGGCGTCGGTCCGCCGGCGCAGGACGACGTTCCGGGCCACGCCATAGAGCCAGGGCAGTGGCTCCGCGGGTACGACCTCGCGCCGCCGCCACGCGATCGCGAACGTCTCGGCCGCGACCTCGTCGGCGCCGTCGCGTCCGAGCCGGCGGCAGGCATAGGCGTGCACGTGCCCGTAGCAGCTCTCGTAGAGAGCCCTGAAGTCGCCCTCAGGGTCTGGCTGCACCGCGTTCATGCCCCCTTATCACGGCCGGGCCGGCGAATCTTTCACCCCGGGGCGACTCTACCGCTCAACCCGGGCCGGCTCCACCGTTCATGCCGGGCCGGCTCCACCTTTTCCCGCCCCGGCTCAGGCCAGGAAAGCGGCCAGGAACCGGCGCTGGTTGTCCTCCCAGACCGCCCGCGGGGTCGGCGGGAGGACGTCGTCCCAGATGGCGGCGAAGCTGCCGAGCAGCTGAGGCATCCTCAGGGGCCGGGCCAGGAACCACCAGTGCAGGTGCTCGGCCCCGTCGCCCCAGCGGCAGACGTGCACGCGGCCGATCTCACCCACCGCGCGGATGGCCCGCTCGATGCGGGCGAGCAGCATGCCGAGCTCGCGCGCCAGCTCGTCCGGGAGGTCGCCCGGCTCGGCGAAGTGCTCGCGCGACTCGAGCAGGAGGATCAGCGGCAGGCCGCTCGGCTCGTCCAGGGCGGTGAGCCGCCAGTGCGCATCGGTCCACAGGTACGACTCGTCGGCGCGCGCGCAGCTCGAGCAGTTCAGGCCGCCGGCGCCCTGGCGCGGCGCCTCGGCGGCCAGCGGAGGCTCCAGTGTCCGCGGCTCCAGCTTGCCCCGGAACGGGAAGGTCTCCCACTCGTGGACGGGCGGCGAGCGCAGCGAGGCGGCGGCGCGGGCGTACAGCTCCTCGGCGGTCTCGGGCATCGGACGGGGCGAGGGTATCGTCAGGCGGCGATGGAGTGGCCGGAGCGGTTCTATGCCATGCGCCGCGGCGAGGGCTGCCCGATGTGCGCGGCCGGGCGCCCTGATGAGACCGAACATGGCGTGCGCTTCTTCACAGGGCGCGTGGCCGACGGCTACCTCCAGCGCGCGGCCATCCAGCGCGGACTGAGCGTGCTCATCTGGCGGGGCCGCCACGTCGTCGAGCCGACCGAGCTGAGCCAGGCCGAGGCGGCGGCCTACTGGCGGGAGCTGCTCATGGTCGGGCGGGCCATCGAGACCGTGATGGCGCCGGTGAAGCTGAACTACGACATCCTCGGCAACTCGGTGCCCCACCTGCACACGCACGTGGTGCCGCGCTACGCGGACGATCCCCGCCCCGGGTGGCCATTCCCGTTCCCGGACCGTGAGCCCGGCCCTATGCCCGAAGCGCAGCTGCGCGCGGACGTGGAGGCGCTGCGGGCCGCGGTGGACGCCGGCCGGGCGAGCCGCCGGGGCCGTCGCTGATCGGCCGGGAAGGCCGCCGGGGCGCGGCGCCCGTT
>Ga0070739_10003478_pt1 | contig 19612 bp, 15 predicted proteins | sample Coa_R1_7_FD_66445 | JGI IMG/M metagenome (GOLD analysis project Ga0070739, IMG submission 66445) | Surface soil microbial communities from Centralia Pennsylvania, which are recovering from an underground coalmine fire - Coalmine... | ecosystem: Environmental > Terrestrial > Soil > Unclassified ... | reverse complement strand
CGCGAGCACAGCGCCACGAGCGCGCTCGTCAGCCCGAGATCGTCGAGTGCCTCGGGGCGCAGCTCGCGCCCGATTCGCCGCACATCCTCGAGGCTGCGATGCACCGTCGCCGCGATCTCGTGCAGCGCCTCGGTCTGGCTGCCGTCCTCGCGCGCCGCACGTTCGGCGCGCAGCGCGATGGCGGTCAGGGTCTGTCCGATCTCGTCGTGCAGCTCGCGGGCGATGCGCGCGCGCTCGCGCTCCTGCGCCGCCAGCGCCCGGCGGCCGCTCTCGCGCCGCTCGCCCTCCAGGCGATCGAGCATGCCGTTGAGCGCGCGGGCAAGCGCCATGACCTCGCGGCCGCCGCTCGGCGTGGGCGCCCGCCGGCCGGGCTGGCCGGGATCGACCGCGCCCATCAGCGCGGCCAGCCGGCGCAGCGGCGAGAACGTGCGGCGCAGCAGGAAGAGGTTGGCCGCCAGCATGGCCAGGAGCCCCGCGGCGAGGATGGCCAGCTCGCCAGGCGTGGCCACGCGGTGGACGGTGACCGGCGTCCAGGCCAACAGCGCCACTGCGACCACGAACACAACCGTGTTGGCCGCGAACACCCGCCACAGCAGCGAGACCCGCTCGCCGCGCGCCCGCAGGCCGCCGGCCGCCCGCTCGTCACGGCTGGCGGGCGCCGCCTCAGCCGGGGGCTCGTGGACGGCCGTCTCGGCCGCCGTGCGCGCACCGCCGCCGCTGAGCGAGAGGTCGGTCGACGGAGGTTGCATGAGGGTGGTGCTGCGCAGGGACGGGCATCTCCGGCGAAGCGCCGAGCGCCCAAGGGAAACATAGCCGCCGTGGCGATCAGTACAGCTTCACGGACCGCAGCGGGAACGTGATGAAGATCCCGTCGGGACCGGCGCAGCTCACGGTCGCCGGAGTGCTGGCGCACTCGAGGCGGTAGATCGTCGCGGTGACCGGGCTGTAGGCCGTGAGGCCCATCGTGGGCTGCGTCGCCCCGGCCTCGTAGGAGCGGTAGTAGGCCACGAACACGTTCTCGGCCAGGGGGCAGCTCGTCGCGCCATCGGCGGCGATGTTCGGATCGCAGTGGCGCAGGCCGGGCATCCCGCTCGCCGGACCGGAGCTGAAGTACACGGCGGCCCCGCTGGTGTCCGTGCACACGTGGGGTGCGGCGGCCGTGCACTGGAGCGCGTACGTGCGCCGGGTGCGCGGGCTGTAGGCGCTTATCTGGATGGCACCCCCCGGGCCGCGATCGTAGGCCCGCTCAACGTTGGCGGCGAATCCGCACGAGGTGTCGGGTCCGCTCATGAGATCGCCGCCGCACGATGTGACGGCGCCGGTGGGCGGGCCCGACGCGGCCGACGTGGACGCCGCGCCCGGGCCGGTCGTCTGCCCGCGGGTGCCGGTGCCCGACCCCGCGCGTGGCGCGGCAGCGCTGCCCGAGCGCGAGGCAGCGGGACGGCCGTGGTCCTCCAGCCGCGAGGTGGCGAGCGCGGCGACCGCGAGCACCACGACGGCGCCGAGCAGCGCGAGCCCGAGGACGTGGCGTAGGCGCGAGCGGTGGCGGGACGGCGACGCGGGTGGCCTCTCGAAGGCGGACGTCGCCGGCTCGGGGCGCGGGACGGGCGCGGGCCAGCGCGGCTCCGGCGCGGGCCAGCCCGGCTCCGGCGCGGGCCAGCCGGGCTCCGCGGCGGGCGAGCGCGGCTCCGGCTCTGGCCAGCCCGGCTCCGGCGCCGGGGTGGCCGGCGGGCGCCATCCGGCACCGCTCGCTGCCCGCTCCAGAGTCTCGGCCAGCTCGCGCCCGGACCCGAAGCGCTCCTGCGGCGAGACCGCCAGCGCGCGTGCCATGAACGCGTCGTAGCGCGCATCCAGCCCGCTCACCACAGCCGAGGGCTTGGGGCGGGGCGCGTTCATGTGCGCCATGAGCACGGCCAGCTCGCTGTCGCGCTCGAACGGAGGCCGCCCGGTGAGCAGCTGGAAGATCACACAACCCAGGGCATACAGGTCGCCCGCGGGCGCGGGGCGGGCGCCGCTCAGCTGCTCGGGGGCGAGGTACCCGGCGGTGCCGAGCACCTGACCCGTGCGGGTGATCTCGACCGAGGTCTCGGCCAGTCGCGCCAGGCCGAAATCGGTCAGGTAGGCGTGTTCGCGGCCGTCGAAGTCGCGCACCACGACGTTGGCCGGCTTGACGTCTCGGTGGATCAGGCCGGCGCCGTGGATGGCGTCGAGCGCGCTCGCGAGCTGGCAGCCGATCTGCACCGCGGTGGCGGGGTCCAGGCGGCCGCAGCGAGCCAGCATGTGGCTGAGGTCCTCGCCCTCGACCCATTGCATCGCCAGGTACAGGCGGCCGCGGTCCTCGCCGGCGTCGTATACCGAGACGACGTGCGGGTGGTCGACGGCGGCGGCCGAGCGGGCCTCGCGCAGGAAGCGCTCCCGGTACTCGGGCGCGCGGGCTACGTGGTCGCGGATCAGCTTCAGCGCCAGGGTGCGCTCGAGCGAGCGCTGGCGGGCGCGGTAGACGATGCCCATCGCGCCAACGCCGGCGACGGCGAGGATCTCGCAGTCGCCGACCACCGAACCGGGCGCCAGGCCGCGGAGTCCCGCGGGTCGCGGCGCCCAGGTGTCCTCGAGCCCTTCACGCCACCCGTCAGCCCCCATGGCGCCGGTGATCGTATCGCCGCCTCGCTCGGCGTCGCCCGCCCCGGTTGTGCGCACGACCTCCGTGGCGAGGCTCCCGTCTGCGATCCCGCCCGATCTCCGGTGCGCCCGGTCAGTCGCGCGCGCCGCGCACGAGGCCGAGACCGATGGCACTCTGGGCCATCACGTAGCGGCGCTGGCTCTGCGGCAGGTGGTCGACCGAGAACAGTGCGGACAGGGCGCGCATGTGCGACTTCACGGTCTCGACGCTGAGGAAGAGCTCATCAGCGATCTGGCGATTGGTGGCTGGAACGGCGTCTCTCGCCGCGTCGACCATGGGCCGGCAGAGCGCCTCGAGCACGCGCCGCTGCGCCACCGTGAGCGGCACGTGCCGCGAGCCGACCGGCGCCGTCTGGGTCTGCGCGTCGAGCCGCTGGCCCGCCGTCCGGAAGGTCAGCACGGTGGCGCCGATGCGGATCGCGTCGCCGTTGGAGAGGCGGCGTGCGCGGGTCACGCGCTCGCCGTTCACGTAGGTGCCGTTGCGAGAGAGCCCGTCGTCCTCGATCGCCCACTCGCTGCCCAGCGGGTGCAGCACAGCGTGGACACGCGACACCGAAGGGTCCCAGGGCAGCGGCACCGCGCAGGTGCTCTGGCGCCCGATGACGCGCTCGGCACCGCCGGAGAGCGCGATCACCTGTAGCTCGCCGTCGGGGCCCCTGAAGTGAAGCGCGCTGCCCCACTGGAGCGCTTCGAGCACGCGCTGGAGCTCCGAGGGCGAGAGCATGGGCCTCGGAGAGCGCTCGGAGTCGGGTTCGGGCTCGTGGCCAGACGAACGCGCTTCGCCCACCGCTCGGTATGACAGCACAGCCTGGCCGGACCCTCCGCGCTGAGTGGCGATCATGACTCCTCTTCTTCTCTGACGCTGCTCGCTGGCGTCGAGCATGGCGGGCGGCGCCTCCTGGCGCCATCCCCCCAGGGTGGGAATTCGTCACCCTGCGCGCGGCGGGGCTCAGGGGGGCCGTCCCCGCCGTCCGCCGCGGCTGCGCGGCCGCCGGCAGGAGCGACGGCGCACTTGTCGAATTCAAGTCGTTTCGCGCGCGTGCCGAATCAATCCCGTCCGCCGGGACGGGATTCCACGTGCCGAAGCCTGCCGTCTGCCACGCCGCCGCATGCCACAGCGGCCGGCCACCCCTCGCCCTGCCGCGCGCCGCCGCGGCCGTCGCCGTCTGCCTGGCGGCCGCGCTCCTCGCCCTTGCCACCCTCGGCGCCGCCGCCGCCCGGGCGGCGATGAAGCCGCCGTTCGCCCGGGCGCTGCACGTCGGCCTCCAGGGCTCCGATGTGCGCACGCTCCAGAGCTGGCTCACCGATGTCGGCATCCCGACCACCGCCGACGGCGACTTCGGGCCGGGCACCCAGCGCTCGGTCATCCGCTTCCAGACGCAGGCCCACCTCCAGCCGGTGACCGGGACGGCCGGCGTCATCACCGCGACCACGCTCGAGACCTGGGTCCACGCCCGCAAGACGTTCGCCCGCAATGGCACCACTCCGGCCCCGCCGTTCGCGCGCGCGCTGCGGCTGGGCGACCACGGCAGCGACGTGCAGACGCTCCAGGGGTGGCTGTCGGCGGTGGGGATCCCGACCGCTGCGGACGGGATCTTCGGTCCGGGCACGCAGGCCTCCGTGGCCCGCTTCCAGTCGGGGGCCAAGCTCGCGCCGGTGACCGGCACGGCCGGGATCGTCACCGCGACCACCCTCCAGGCATGGGTTCGCATCGGGGCCAAGCTGCCCCCCGCTGCCCGCTCCGGTGGCCCGCCCCCGCCCCCACCTCCTCCTCCCCCGCCCTCCCCGCCGCCCCCGCCCGCCGACTACGCAGGGTGGGTGTTCCCGCTCCAGCCCCTGAGCAGGGTCATGTCGCCATCGACGTGGACGCTCGATCAGGGCGTCGACATCAGCACGGTGAACTCGGCCTGCGGCTCGGGCATGGTCGAGGTGGCGGTGACTTCGGGGACGATCGTCGGCGAGGGCGTAAGCGGCTTCGGGCCGGCCACCCCGATCCTCGAGGTCGACAGCGGGCCGCTCGCCGGCCGCTACATCTACTACGGCCATGCCCAGCCGGCGCTCGTGCCCGTCGGCGCCCACGTGAGCGCCGGGCAGCCGATCGCCGACGTCGGCTGCGGGCGTGTCGGCATCTCCAACGGACCGCACCTCGAGATCGGCATAAGCGCCCCCGGCGGCCCTGCGTGCTGCCCCGGCCTGGGCCAGACCGCAGGCCAGATGTACGACATCATCAAGGCGCTCTACGACCGCGCGGGCTGACGGGCCGGTGCGGTTGCAAGCCGTGTTGCGGGCGCAACTCTCGCCGGGAGCCAGGGTTATGAACGACATCGTCTGCTGGGGTAGCAAGCGCAGCCGGTTGGTCAGCGGGGCCGGCCGTACCGTGCACGGGATGCTCGGCACCGTGCTCGTCGCGCTGCTCTGCGCCGCGCTGCTCGCGCCCGCCGCGGCCTCGGCCGCCACGCGGGTCGTGCGCTACCACGGCCTGCGGCTGAACGTGCCGGTGTCCTGGCCCGTCTACGACCTCTCGCGCCACCCGCGGCTGTGCGTGCGCTTCGATCGCCACGCCGTCTACCTCGGGCGGCCGAGCGCCGATCCGCTCTGCCCGCCGGACGCCATCGGCCGTACCGAGGCGCTCCTGGTCGAGCCGGTGATCGGGCGAGCTGCCGACGGGGGCGCGGCCGCCGGGCTCGTCTCCGCGCCGTCCGCCGCGGCCGACCGGCGCGGCGGCTCCGCCGGGGAGCTCGTCCGCAGCGGCGTGCGCATCCTGGCCACCTGGGGCGCTCATCCCGCCGTGCTGCTGCGGGTCATCGGCCTGCGCTCGCTGAAGGCGTTCACCCATCCACAGGCGCCGCGCCCGGTCCGCATGCACGGCCTGGCGATGGCGGCCCGCTCCGGCCGCACGAGAACCGGGACCCCCACCCCCGCCGGCCCCGGCCAGGTGTTCACCGGGCTCGGCTTCGACGCGTGCAGCGCACCCAGCGCATCCGCCATGAATGCCTGGCTGAGCTCGCCAGATCGCGCCGTCGGCATCTACATCGGGGGCACCAACGCGGCCTGCTCGCAGCCCAACCTGACCTCCACCTGGGTCAGCCAGCAGGCGGCCGCGGGCTGGCACATGATCCCCATCTACGTGGGGCTCCAGGCGCCCAAGAACTCCTGCGGGTGCGCCGGCATCTCGCCCTCCAGCGCAGCGAGCGAGGGCACCGCGGCGGCCACCGATGCGGTCACCCAGGCGCAGGCGCTCGGCATCGGCACCGGGAACCCGATCTACTTCGACATGGAGGGGTACTCGCACACGAGCGCCAACACGACCGCGGTCCTGACCTTCCTGGCCGCATGGACCGCGCAGCTGCACGCGAGCGGCTACAAGTCGGGCGTCTATTCGAGCAACGCGTCGGGGATCACCGACCTCGTCGCCCAGTACGGGACGAGCTATCCCGAGCCCGACGACCTGTGGCCGGCGACCTGGGACGGCCAGCAGAACACCGTCGACAGCTACGTACCGGCGACGGAATGGGCCGCCCATCAGCGGATCAACCAGTACGACGGCGGTCAGAACGAGACCTACGGCGGGGTGACGATGAACGTCGACGACGACTACGTCGACGCGCTCACGGCGGCCGCCGGCGCCGCCGACCCTCCGCCGCCGACGCTCCAGGTCGCCCCGGCCAGCGACGGCTCGATCACGCTGAAGGCGAGCTGGAGCGCCGTGCCGTCGGTGAGCTCGTGGCAGATCCTCGCCGGGACGAGCACCACCACGCTCACTCCGGCCGCCGCTCCCGTGAGCAGCCCGACGGTGGTCGTCCACAGCGCGTTCCCCTACTTCGCCGTCAACGCCCTCTCCGCCACCGGCCAGGTCATCGGGACCTCGGCGCCTGCCGCCACGCCGGCCTATCTGGCGCTGTTCGGACATGAGTTGTTCGTCCCGCCGCGCGGGCTGGGAGCGGTGCCGGTCGGCTGCTTCAGCCCCGTCGCCTGTCACGTGCGGCTGACGCTGTCGAGCGCGGTGGGTGGCATGACCACGGGCACCGAGTACGTGCCCGTCGGGGGCGGGCTCGTCTACTTCAACCTCCCCGCCCGCGCGCGCGCCGCGCTCGCGCACTCGCCCCGCGGCATCCCGGTCACCGCCACGGTGCGCGATCGCTCCGGGATCAGCGCCACCCGCGCGATGACGCTCACGCCCTTCACCACCTCGGGGCGCTCGCCGCGGCGCTCGAGCACCGCCGCGCCCTCGGTGCGGATCGCCGGGCTGACCGCGTTCGTCTCCAACGCCTGGGTCGGGGGCATCCTCACGGCCTGCCGCGGCACCGCGCCCTGCCGGATGAGCGCCACCGTGACCGTTGGGCGGACCGTGATCGCCCGCACGGGCCGGGAGTTCCTCGGCCTCGGCGAGCTCGGCTACATCATCTTCCCGCTCACCCCGGCCGGCCACGCCATGCTGCGCCACGCCGCCGGCAACCAGCTCGGCGCAAGCGTCACCATGACGAACGGCACCGACCAGGCCTCCGCCCGCGTCGTGCTCGTCGCCTTCGGCTGATCGCGTCAGGCGGGCGCGGCCACGGCGTGGAGGCTCACGCCACGGCGCGACTCGTAGGCCTCGATGAACTTCAGCCAGAGCTCGCTGCGGGTGGGGAACGGCGCCACCGCGTGCGCGAGGCGGGCCAGCGGGACCTCGGCCTTGACGGCGATCGTCGCCGCCTGGAGGAAGTCGGCCACCTCCGGCCCGACGAACGTGACTCCGAGGAGCACCTCGCGCTCGATGTCGACCACGAACCGGGTCGTGCCCGGGGCCCCGCGGCCATAGAAGCTCGCGCCCGCGGTGCCGCCCGTCGGCAGGTCGATGGCCTCGGCGCTGCGCCCCCGCTCGCGCGCGCCGGCGAGCGTCAGCCCGACCGCCGCGACCTGGGGACGGGTGAAGATCACGCGTGGGGCCTCCTCGCCCTCGCCGCGGAGGACGGCTTCGCGCCCGAGGATGTTGTCGGCGGCGATCCGCGCCTGGTACTTGCCCGAGTGCGTGAGCAGCGAGCGTCCGTTGGCGTCCCCCACGGCGTACAGCCAGGGGTGACCGGGCACCCGCAGGTGCTCGTCGACGTCGATGTAGCCCTCGCCGGGCAGGCCCACGCTCTCGAGCCCGAGCTCGGGCGTGAACGGCTTGCGCCCGATCGCCACGAGCAGGTGCTCGCCCGCGACCTCTTCGCCGCTCTGGAGCCTGACCACGATCGCCCCGTCCTCGCGGCGCACTTCCGTCGCGGGCAGGCCGACGCGCACGTCGATGCCGTCCGCGCTCAGCGCCTCCTCGAGCTCCTGTGCCGCCACGGGCTCCTCGCGCGCGATCAGCCGCTCGAGCGCCTCCACGAGCGTGACCCTCGTGCCCAGCGAGGCCCATGCCTGGGCCATCTCCACGCCCACCACGCCGCCGCCCAGCACGACGAGGCTGGCCGGCGCCTCACTGGCCGTGGTGATCTCCCGGTTCGTCCACGCGGCGGCCTCGGCGAGCCCCGGGATCGGCGGCAGCAGCGCTCCGCTGCCCGTGGCCAGGACGACCGCCTCGGCGGCCTCCAGCACTCGCTCGCCCACGCGCACCCGCCGCGCGCCTTCCAAGCGGGCCCGCCCGCGCACGAGCTCGATGCTCCGGTGCTCCAGCCAGGGAAGCTGGCTCTCGTCGCTCAGCCCATGGATGACCTCGTCGCGCCGCTCGAGGACCGCTCCGACGTCCAGCCCGCCGCGGATCGCCTCGGCGGCGCCCGGAATGCGCCGCGCCTCCTCCAGCGCCTCGGCCGGCCGCAGCAGCGCCTTGGAGGGCATGCAGGCGTAGTACGCGCACTCGCCGCCGACGAGGTGGCGCTCGATCAGCGCCACCCGCTTGCCGTGTTCGGCCAGGCGGCCCGCCGCCACCTCGCCGGCGGGGCCGGCTCCGACGACGATGACGTCGAAGCCGGCCTCGTGCGCGCCTGCGTTCACTTCCCTGACAACGCGCTCACAAACGCGTCACCAACCGAGCCCAGCCCGGTCATGTTGTCGTAGCCGGGCGCGGCCTGGAGAGCGACGTCGCGCGAGCGGCAGTCGTTGCCGTTCGCGTTGCAGAACTGCTCCGTGCCCTCGTAGCCGAAGGCGCGGAAGCTGAACAGCTTGCCGTCGCCCTCGCCCAGCGAGTTGGCGAAGTCCGCCCTGACGGCACCCTGCCGGCCTGCGGGCAGGATGTCGTAAAGCGCGGCACTGTTGCCGTACAGCGAGTACATCGCCGGGTTGACGAACCCGAGCGCGTGACCGGCCGCCTGGTCGGCGCGAGCGATCACGCCGGCCAGCAGCGGCGAGGCCAGGCTCGTGCCGCCGATGCGGTACTGGTCGTAGTACACCCCGTTGGGGAACGTCTGCGTCTCGCCCACGAGCATGCCCGTGGACGGGTCGGCGTCCATCGAGATGTCGGGCACGACGCGCATGGCCTGCGGACCCACGATCGCGCTGTTGAAATGCGACAGCGCGTAGGGGACGACGCCGTCCTGGTAGGCCGGCTGCGGGTACACGAGGCTCGTCCCGCCGCCGCTGCCGTACAGGTAGCCGAGCGGAGACCACGTCCCCAGCTGCGTGTCGGTGCAGCCGCCGAGCGTCACGAGCGTCTGGTTGCACAGGTAGCTGCGGGCCGTCGACCAGCCGTACTCGGCGAGTCGCTGGCCGCTCTGGCCGACCTCCAGGGAGGTGCCGCCGACCGCCGTGGCCCACGGGCTCGAGGCCGGATAGTCGGCCACGACCGCGCCCAGCGTCGAGAACTCATCGCCGTTGTCGCCGCTGGAGAACAGCACGCTGATCCCCGTCGCCGCGGCCATCATCAGCACGTGATCGACCTCGGCGCGCATGCCGGCCGGATCGAGCGCGTCGCCGCCGTTGTCACCGTAGGAGTTCGTGATGACGTCGGCCAGGTGCCCGTCGACGATCGCACGCACGGCCGCGTTGAGGTCGCCCTCGCCGCAGTTGTGCCCGCCCACGTAGAGGATGTGCGCGCCCGGGGCGGTCGAGTGCACCGCTTCGACGTCGAGGGTCTGCTCGCCGTACCAGCCGCTGGCCCCGCACAGGTCGTTCTGGTTGAACGAGCTCGGCAGCAGCTCGCTGAACTGCGAGCTGGTCAGCGGGTGGGTGGGGTCGTTGAGCTCCGAGTAGTGGTGGGCGTCGGAGAACAGCGTCGGCGAGGCATAGGCGTCGACGATCGCCACCGTCGTCCCGGTCCCGTCGGGGCCGCGGGTCAGGCCGTAGGCGCTGCGCAGCTGCTGCGGGTTGTATCCGCAGACGGTGTACGGCGCCGGCGACGGGTAGCCGCCGCCGAACGGCGGCAGGCTGCTGGCCACCAGCTGGGCCCAGTAGCTCGAGCACGGGTGCGCGACGCGGAAGCCCGGCGGCTGCGGCGGGTTGACGGTCGTCGGGGCGACGGCCGGATCTGCGCCGATCGCGCCCGGATGCGCCAGCACCTGGTTGAGGCCCGCGATGCCGGCCACCACGCGGGCGATCGCCGCCGGAAGCGACAGGTCGCGGTCGGCCACGCGCAGCGCGTGGCCGTCGACACGGTGGTAGGACAGCCGGGTCCCGAACGCCCGCTCCACGGCGGCGGCGGAGCCGGTGGCCTGGACGGCCATGCGATCGGCGGACACGCCGGTCACGTGCAGGCCGGAGTGGCGCAGGAAGCCCACGACCTCGGCCACCTGGCCGGCGGTGGGCGAGAAGCGCTGCTCCCACTGCGCCGGCGTGAGGAAGTGGCGGTAGAGCGCGCTGCCGGGCGTGGACACGGCTCGCGCGAAGGCCTCGGCGGCCGCCTGGTGTGGCAGCGCGAGCTCGACCTCGAAGCTCACCGGCGAGCCGGCGGGGACGCTGCCGACGCGCGGCGTGCTGGCCGCGACGGGCGAGGCGCTGCCGGGCAGGCGGACGCTGGACGGCGCTGCGGCGGCCAGCGAGCTGGTGGACACGGTGGCCAGTAGCGCTCCGAGCGCCGCCAGCGCACCGCTGAGAACTCTGCGGTACGTCAAGGTGATCCCCCCTAAACTCCGTTGTAGGACGCGTGCACGCTACACGACGGGACAGCCGACCACCACGCCGGGCCCGACCCTGCCGCGTCCGCGCCCGGGTGTTGGGGAGCGGTTAGCGGCACCGCCGGGGAACTGGGCTTCGAGCCTGCGTCCCCCTATGCTCCCCCCGAGGGCATGTCAGGACAGCGGCAGCTGGACCCCGAGGGACTCGGTGATCACATCGACCGGCTCTACCGCGCGGCGTGGGGTCTGTGCGGCTCGCGCGAGGAGGCCGAGGACCTCGTGCAGGAGACGTTTGCCAGGGTGCTTCGCAAGCCGCGGCTGATCCGCTCAGAGGACGATCTGGCCTACCTGCTGCGCGCCCTGCGCAACACGTTCTTCTCGAGCCGGCGGGCCGCCGCGCGCCGGGTACAGCCCACCCTCCTGGGCGACGATCTCGAGCAGGTGGCCGACGCCGCGCCGCCCGGGCACGCCGAGCGGCTCGACACGACCGAGCTGTACGCCGCCATCGCCGAGCTTCCGCCCGACTTCCGCGACGCGCTGGTCGCCATCGACCTCGTCGGCCTCTCCTATCGCGAGGCCTCGCGGGCGCTGCGGGTGCGCGAGGCGACCGTGACCACGCGGCTTCATCGCGCGCGGCGGCGACTGGCCGATGCGCTGGCCGGCGAGCGGGCGCCGCGCTGAGGCGGGCGGCAGGGCTAGGAGCCGCGGGGCGCTTCGACCGCGGCCAGCCGCGCCAGCGCGGTCGCGCTCATCGTCGCGCTCGAGAGCACGCAGCTCTGACCCGCCTGGCGCCAGGTCACGACCGCCCGGCCGCCCAGCCGAAGCGCGCGCACCCAGACGGTGCCGACACGGTGCGGCGTTGCGTTCAGCCCGCGCAGGCTCGACACGGCGACGATCGTGTACGCCACGCGATCGCTGCCGTTCGTGTAGTAGACCGTGATGGCGGAGCGGCCCGCGAGCCGATCGCGCCGCTCGCCGGTCGCCCACCAGCCGACCCTCCCGCGCCAGTTGGGGAAGTAGACCGGCCCGACCTTGGCGTTCAGCCGGGCGGTCGCGTTGTCGGGATCGGGCGCCGGGGGCGGCCACACCTGGCCGCGGCCCGCCAGGGCGGCCGCCTGCGAGATCGTGGGCGCGCCCGGGCTGCCGCCGGGCAGGGCGAAGTTGATCACGAGGACGATGGCGACCGCGGCCGCCAGCGCGGTGGCGAGCCCGTAGGCGCGGGCCCGCCGGCGCACCGGGCGGGCGGCGATCCGCTCGCGCTCGACCCGTGCACGCAACGAAGCGGGCGCGCGATCGTGCGCGCGTGCGGCGCTCAGCAGCGCGGCCACTTGGGCTTCGCTTCGATCTGGTTCCTGCACGGGTTCCATTCGCTCAACCGCTCATGCAGAGGTTATTGACGCCTCGACGGCGCGCAACCTTCCCGGCCGGCCAGAAAGTCCTCACGCCCGGGCGACCGCCGGGGGCTCGAGATCGCCGAGCGCCAGCGGCGGGCCGAAGCCGACTCGCAGCAGCGCGCCGCCCTCGGGCGCGTTGGATGCCTCGACGAAGCCGTCGTGGGCCTCGGCGGCCTGGCGGACTATGGCCAGCCCGAGTCCCGAGCCCGGCTTGGAGCGCGCCTTCTTGGCCCGGTGGAAGCGGTCGAAGACGAACGGGAGATCCTCCGTCTCGAAGCCGGGGCCGTGGTCGCGCACCGTGAGGACCCCGGCGCTGAGCGCCACCTCGACCCTGCCGCCCTCCGGGCTCCACTTGATGGCGTTGTCGAGGAGGTTGGAGACCGCCCGGGCCACGCGCTCGCCGTCCCCGCGCACGAGCGTCGGCTCGAGCTCGCTCTCGAACTGGAGCCCCGGGGCTCGGCGGCGGGCGCGGCTCAGCGCCTCGATCACGATCTCATCGAGCCGCAGCTCACCCGGCTCGGCCGACAGCTTGGTGCCGCGGGCCAGCTCGACGACGTCGCCGACGAGGCGGGTCAGCTCGTCGAGCTCCTCGATGATGTCGGCCCGCACGGCCTCGCGATCGGCCTCGCCGAGCAGGCGCTCGTCGCGCATCAGCTGGAGGTTGGCGCGGATCGAGGCGATCGGCGTGCGCAGCTCGTGCGAGGCGTCGGCGACCAGGTTGCGCTGGGCCTGGACCGAGCGCTCGAGCGCGTCCAGCGTGGCGTTGAAGGTCATGGCCAGGCGCGCCAGCTCATCGCCGCCGTGGACGTCGAGGCGCTGCTGCTCGATGCGGTCAGGCCGCTGGGCGATGAGCTCGGTCTGCCGGGTGAAGCGGGCGATCGGCGCCAGCGCGGTGCGCGCCACGAGCAGCCCCAGCACCGCAGCCAGGGCGATCCCGCCCGCCGCGATGATCACGAGCAGCACCAGCTCGTGGTGCAGAGCGTTGTCGACGCCGGCCAGCGGCAGGGCCACCTCGAGCGCGCCACGGGCGCGCAGTCCAATGACCAGCACGCGCACGTGGTGCTCGTCCAGCTCGCGGTCGACCAGGTACTGGCCGCGCCCGCTGGCGGCCAGCGCCCGCGCCCGGGCGTCCGGGGGGATGCTCGCGCGCTGCCCGGCCGGCCGGTAGGTCGTGCCGTCGCGGCGGATCAGCGTGAGCGTCCCCGGGGGACCGCCGAAGGCCTGGGCCGACTGCCGGTCCAGCGACAGCCCCTCATCGGGATCGCCCGCCGGCCACCCCGAGCACTGCACTGCCTCCTCGTCTCCGGGCTCGTCGGGCGGCGGCAGCTGGGGAAGCCCCGAGCGGTTGGGGATGACGCAGGCCCGGACGAGTATCGGGCGAGCGAGGTTCCTCAGGCTGGAGTCGACCTGGCCGCGGAGCTCTGAGCGCGTGCCCTCGTAGGCCGAGAAGGCCGCCGCGATCACGGCGATGGCGACCGCCACCCCCGCCGCGAGTCCCAGGCGGGCCCGAAGGCTCACGCCTCCGGCTCCCGCAGGGCATAGCCCACGCCCCGCACGGTGTGGATGAGCGGCCGCGCGCCCGCCTCCTCGAGCTTGCGCCGCAGGTAGCCCACGTACACCCGCAGGGCGTTGGAGGTCGGGCCGAAGTCGTATCCCCACACGCGGTCGTAGATCAGGCTGTGGGGGAGCACGCGCCGAGGATTGCGCATCAGCAGCTCCAACAACTGGTACTCGGTGCGCGTCAGCTCCACGAACGTGTCGTCGACCCAGACCCCGTGCCGGCCGGCGTCGATCCGCAGCTCGGCGAAGCGCAGCCCGTCCGGCTCGGCGCTGAGGTCGGCGGCCCGCCGCAACAGCGCGCGCATACGGGCCTTCAGCTCGTCGATGTCGAACGGCTTCACGAGGTAGTCGTCGGCGCCCGCGTCGAGGCCGTCGATGCGATCGGATACCGCGTCGCGGGCGGTGAGGATGAGGATCGGGATGCGGTTGCCTTCGCTGCGCAGCAGCCGGCAGACATCGAGGCCGTCGATGTCCGGCAGCCCGATGTCGAGCACCATGGCATCCGGGCTGTCGGTGCTCACGGCGCTCAGCGCGTCGCCTCCCGACTCGGCGAGGAGCACCTGGTATCCGGCCAGCGTCAGCGCGCGGCGCAGGACGTCGCGCAGGGCGCGGTCATCGTCGACCACGAGTACTTTCATGCCTGCAATTCTGGCTGGTCGGCCCGGCGGAAAGGACGACTTCCTACGCCGGTCTTAGACGCTCGCGCATGACCGCGCCGAGGATGCCGTTCACGAAGCCGGGCGCGTCGGCCCCGCAGAAGCGCTTGGCCGTCTCGACGGCCTCGTCGATCGCGCCCTCGGGCGGGATCGCATGCTCGCCCGGCAGCTCCTCCCCGAACAGCAGCTCGACCAGCCCGACGCGCAGGATCGAGCGCTCGAGCGGGGCGATGCGCTCGAGCGTCCAGCCGCTCGCGTGCTCGCTGATGAGCTCGTCCAGCTCGGGGCGGCGCTCGCGCACGAGCTCGGCCAGCGCGCGGGTGAACGGGTGAACGTCGCGGGCGAAGGTCTGCTCCAGCGGCCTGTCCAGGAGGTCGCTCTGGTAGAGCGCCCAGATGGCCGCGCGCCGCTGCTCGGTCCTACGCACGCTGGCGGACCCGGGCGCCGCTCACGCGCGCGAGACGTACTCGCCCGAGCGCGTGTCGACGCGGACGACGTCGCCGACGTCGATGAACAGCGGGACCTGGATGCGCGCGCCCGTCTCGAGCACGGCCGGCTTGTTGCCGCCCCCGGAGGCGGTGTCGCCACGGAGCCCCGGCTCGGTCTCGGTCACGGTCAGGTCGATGGCGCTGGGCAGCTGCACGTCGGCCGGCTGGTCGTCGATGTAGAGCACGTCGACCTCGTCGGACTCCCGCATCCAGCGCAGCGCCTCCCGCAGCGTGCTCTCGGGGATCGTCAGCTGCTCGTAGCTCTCGGAGTCCATGAAGTGCGCGTCGTTGCCGTCCTGGTAGAGGAACTGCATCCGGCGCACCTCGGTGCGCACGGGGCGAAACTTCTCGCCGGCGCGGAACGTGCGGTCGATCACCGCGCCGTCGCTGGCCCGGCGCAGCCTGGTGCGCACGAAGGCGCCGCCCTTGCCCGGCTTGACGTGCTGGAACTCGAGGATCTTGAAGACGGTCCCCTCGACGTCGATGTGGTTTCCGTTCTTGAACTGATTGGTGCTGATCATCTCGTGGGGCGAGTGTAGTCGCGCCCGCCCGGCGGTCCGCGCGCCACCGCCGGTCCGAGCGCGCCGAGCCGTCCGGCGCCCCGGGGCGCCGGCGGCGGCGGGCTCACTCGACCGCCGTGAGCTCCTTGGAGAGCGAGGTCAGCACCCGCGGCCCGTTGGCGGTGACGGCGACGAGATCCTCGATGCGCACGCCGAAGCGCCCGGGCAGGTAGATGCCGGGCTCGACCGTGACCACGTGGCCGGGCTCGAGGCGGTCGCTCGAGCGCTGGGAGAGCCGTGGCGCCTCGTGCACCTCGATGCCGACGCCGTGGCCGAGCCCGTGGCCGAAGTGCTGGCCGTGGCCGCCGGCCTCGATGAGATCGCGCGCGGCGCTGTCGGCGTCGCGGCCGTCGACCCCCGCCCGCACGGCGTGCAGGCCCGCCAGCTGCGCCTCCAGCACGAGCTCGTACACGCGGCGGGCCTCGGGCGCGGGCTCGCCGACCGAGAACGTGCGCGTGCAGTCCGAGCAGTAGCCGTCTAGCTCGGCGCCCCAGTCGATCACGACCAGGTCTCCGCGGCGGATCTCGACGTCGCGGGGCGCGGCGTGCGGGAGGGCGCCGTTGGCCCCCGCAGCAACGATCACCGGGAAGCTCGGCCGCGTGGCCCCGCGGCGGCGCATGTCGATCTCCAGCGCGAGCGCCACGTCGGTCTCGGTGCGCCCCTCGAGCCCGTCGCCGACGATCCGGCGCAGCGCGGCGTCGGCCAGCTCGGCCGCCTCCGCGATGTGCGCGATCTCCGCCTCGTCCTTGATCGCGCGCAGGGACTCGACCAGGCCGCAGACGCCGAGTAGCCGCACGCGCTCGCCCAGCCGCTCGCTCAGGCCGGCGTGCTGGCGGACCGAGAGGTGGGCGTCGTCGAAGCCGAGCGCAAGCTCGCCCTCGGGCAGGAACTCCGCCACGGCTTCCAGCAGCTCGCCGCCCGGCACGGTGTGGCGCTCGAAGGCCTCGTCGAGCTCGGCCGCGGCGCGCTCGGTGTAGCGGAAGTCGGTCAGGAACACCGCCCGGCCGGGAGCGATGACGGCCAGCCCGTTGCTGCCGCTGAAGCCCGTCAGGTAGCGCAGGTTCAGCGGGTCGCTGACCAGCAGCGCATCGACCCCCGTCTCGGGCAGGCGCTCGAGGACTCGCTCGAGGCGATCGCTCACGACAGCTCCGTCTTCAGCATGGTCAGGGCGTCCTCATACCCGGCCGGGCCCTTGCCCGACACCCGCCCGACGCAGATCTCGCTCAGCACCGAGTGGCGACGCCAGGCTTCCCGGTTCTCGATGTCGGACAGGTGCACCTCGATCGCGGGCAGGCGCGTCAGCTCGAGCGCGTCCCGGATGGCGTACGAGTAGTGCGTCCAGGCGCCCGGGTTGAGCAGGATGCCGTCGGCCAGCCCCTCGAGGCGGTGCAGGTGCTCGACGAACTCGCCCTCGTGGTTGGTGCGGAAGAACCGCACGACGAGCCCGAGCTCGGTGGCGTGCTCCTCGACGCGGCGCTCGAGCTCGTCCAGGCTGAGGCCGCCGTAGTGGCCGGGGTCGCGGCGATGGAGCTGATCGAGGTTGACGCCGTGCATGACCTCGATGCGGTTGCGGACGCTCATGGCCGGGCCAACTCTCGCACAGCGGCCAGCAGCTCGTGCTCGGCCAGCGGGCAGCCCGGACGCGGCCGCCCGGGCCCCTCCAGGAGCACGAACGGCACCGGTCCCTCCCCCAGGCGCTTCTTGTCTCGGCGGGTGGCCGCGACCACGGCCTCGGCCTCGGCGCGCTCCAGGCGGTCGGGCAGACCCCGGGCGGCCAGCAGCTCCCGGACCTCCTCGCGCAGCTCGTCCTGGCCCGAGAGGCGCAGGGCGGCGAGCAGCCCCAGCGCGACGGCCTCGCCGTGGCGGTAGGCGGCGTAGCCGGTGACGGTCTCGATCGCGTGCCCGACGGTGTGCCCCAGGTTCAGGACCTGGCGCAGGCCGCCGTCGCGCTCGTCGCGCGCCACGATGCGCAGCTTGGTCAGCGCGCAGGCGGCCACCACGTCGGGCGCGGCCGGGTCGGCGCCCCCGCGCACGCGCTCCCACAGCGCGCCGCCGGCGATCAGCGCCGTCTTGACCACCTCGGCGTACCCGGCCGCCAGCTCGGCCGCGGGCAGGCTGGCCAGCGCGTCGGTGTCGGAGAGCACCGCGCTCGGCAGGTGGAAGGCCCCCACGTAGTTCTTGGCCTCCTCGAGGTCGACGCCCGTCTTTCCCCCGTAGGCCGAGTCGACCTGGGCGACCAGCGTGGTCGGCACCTGCACGTAGCGCACCCCGCGCTGGTAGGTGGCGGCGCAGAACCCGGCCAGGTCGCCGACGACCCCGCCCCCCACCGCCACGACCACGTCCTCGCGGGTCAGGCCGGCGCGGGCGAGCTCGGTCCAGACGATCTCGGCGTGGGCCACGGTCTTCGACTGCTCGCCCGGCATGACCGCCACGCGGCCGCACACGGGCTCGGCGACGCCGGGATAGAGCCGACCGACGGTCCCGTCGGTGACCACGAAGCGCCGCCCCGGGACCGTCGGCGGCCAGAATCCGCCGGTCAGCAGGCCGGGCCCGACGTACGCGGGGTAGTCGCCCGAGCGGCTCGTGGCCCACAGCGTCCTCACCCCCGCGGGGGCGGCGGCGAGCGCCGGCACCAGTTCGGCCAGCGCGCTCGCGCGCTCGCCGGGGACGACCGCGCCGGCGAGGCTCGCGTAGAGCGGCTCGCGCTCGGCGTGGAGCGCCTCGAAGCGCGCGCGGTCAGCAGCGAGCGGTCGCTCGGGGCCGTCGCAGCGCCGCCAGGCCAGCTCGGGGTCGACGTCGAGCCAGACGACCAGGTGCCCTCCCAGCGCCGCGCGCACCGCGGGCGCGGCGACGGCGCCGCCCCCCAGCGCGACGATCGGGTCGGGCCCGCGCAGCGCCTCGAGCGTGATCTGCTCCTCCAGCGCGCGGAAGGCCGCTTCGCCGTCCTGCGCGAAGATCTGGGCCACGGGCTTGCCCGCGCGCTGCTCGATGGCGCCGTCGACGTCGACGGCGCTCAGCCCGAGCCCCTCGGCCGTGCGCCGCGCGGCGGTCGTCTTGCCCGCGCCCATGAAGCCGATGAGGACGAGCTTGCGCGCGCTCGATGGCCCGCCACCCGTGTCTGCCGCCACGCCGGCCCGGCCGGCCGGGCTCAGCGGCGGCGCCACGCGATCCGGTCCTCGTAGGCCGCCACGGCGGCGCACACGTCGTCGATGTGGTCGCCTCCGAACTTCTCCCGATACGCCTGCGCGAGCACGAAAGCAACCATCGCCTCCCCCACCACCCCCGCCGCGGGCACCGTGCACGAATCGGTGCGCTCGCGCAGCGCCTGCGCCGGCTCGTGGGTGGCGATGTCCACCGAGCGCAGCGGTTGGGTGAGGGTGGGCAGCGGCTTCATCCAGCCGCGCACGATCAGCGGCTCACCGGTCGTCATCCCGCCTTCCAGGCCGCCGGCGCGGTTGGTCTCGCGGTGGTAGCCGCGCTGCTCGTCGTGGAAGATCTCGTCGTGGGCCTGCGAGCCGGGCAGCCCGGCCACCTCGATGCCGGCCCCGATCGCCACCGCCTTCATGGCCTGGATCGAGAGGATCGCCTGGCCGAGGCGGCCGTCCAGCCGCTGCTCCCAGGAGATGTGGGAGCCCAGCCCCGGGTGGACCCCGAAGGCACGGACCTCGAAGGCCCCGCCGAGCGACTCGTTGGCCTTGCGCAGCCGGTTTATCTCGGCCACCATCGCGCGGCCGGCCTCCGCGTCCAGGCAGCGCACCGGCGACTCGTCGACGGCCGCGAAGTCCTCCGGCCCGAGGTCGTCAGGCACGGGAGCCCTGACGCCGGTGATCTGGATGACGTGGGAGAAGACCTCGACGCCCAGCGCCCGCAGGAACTCCTTGGCCACCGCGCCGCCGGCCACCCGCGCCGCCGTCTCGCGCGCGCTGGCGCGCTCGAGGATGTCGCGCACGTCGGTCAGGCCGTACTTCTGCGTGCCCACGAGATCGGCATGGCCCGGGCGGGGCAGGTGGACCTCGGCCACCTCGCCCTCGACCGGCCACGGGTTCATCCGCTCCTCCCAGTTCGCGTAGTCGCGGTTGACGATCTGCATGGCCACCGGCCCGCCAAGCGTGCGGCCGTGGCGCACCCCGCCGGTCATCTGCACGGCGTCGCGCTCGATCTTCATGCGCCCGCCACGGCCGTGGCCGAGCTGGCGGCGCGCGAGATCCCGGTCGATCGCCTCGCGCTCGAGCGTCAGGCCGGCCGGCAGCCCCTCGAGGATGC
>Ga0070739_10003477_pt1 | contig 19613 bp, 20 predicted proteins | sample Coa_R1_7_FD_66445 | JGI IMG/M metagenome (GOLD analysis project Ga0070739, IMG submission 66445) | Surface soil microbial communities from Centralia Pennsylvania, which are recovering from an underground coalmine fire - Coalmine... | ecosystem: Environmental > Terrestrial > Soil > Unclassified ... | reverse complement strand
GCGCGAGTTCGAGGGGAAGACCGTCGTCATCACCGGTGCGGCGGGCGTCTACGGCAGCCAGATGGCCGACGCCTTCGCCGCGGCCGGCGCGCGTCTGTTCCTGACCGACCGCGACGCCGTGCGGCTCAACGAATTGCGCAACCGGCTGCCGCCGGTCGATATCGTGACCGCGGCCGCCGACCTCACCTTTCCCGGCGCGATCACCGCGCTCTGCCGCCGCGTCCTCGACGGCGGCATCCCCGACATCGTCATCAACAACGCGGGGGTCTACCCGTTCGGCGGGCTGTTCGACACCGACCTTGCCGCCTGGGACCGCATCATGGCGATCAACCTGCGCGCCCCGTTCCTCGTTACCCAGGCGCTGGCGCAGCCGATGGTCGCGCAGCAGCGGCCGGGCGTGTTCGTCTTCGTCGGCTCCGGCGCGGCGCATTTGCTGCGCACCAACGGCCTCGCCTATTGCGCCTCCAAGCGCGGCCTCGAATGGATGATGAAGGGCATCGCGCTCGAACTCGCGCCGCACGGCATCCGCGTCAACATGGTCGAGCCGGGCCTCTCGCTCGGCAGCGCCGAAACCGTGTTCCCCGACGGCTATGCCGAGCAGATGGCCGCACGCGTGCCGCTGGGCCGAGCGATCGCCCCGGGCGAGATGGGCGAGGCCGTCATGTTCCTCGCCTCGGAGCGCGCTCGCTACATCACCGGCGCGAGCCTCGCCGTCGATGGCGGCGGCTCCATTCCCCGTCGCATGCTCGACCCGCAGCCGCCCAATCCATAGTTCAGGTTGTTCTCAGGCCGTAGACGGCTGCGGGCGCTCTTCGCGCCGCGCCGCCCGCGAGCGATACGCGGCAACGGCGCCGAAGACCATCGCCAGCACCAGGCAAAGATCGACGACCGCGACCAGTGACAGGGCGGCCTCGCGCGGCAGCCAGCCGACGAACAGGGTGCCGAGCGCCGAGGCCAGCATCTGCAACGAACCGATGACTCCCGAAGCGGTGCCGGCGAGCCGGGGGTAGATGCTGAGGCCGGCGGCCATCGCCGGCGGCTGGCTCAGCCCGTTGCCGATCGAGCTCAGCGCGATCGGCACGAACAATGCCCAGACGCCGAGCGCCGCCGCGCACCACACCGCCATCAGCGCACCCGAAAACAGCGACAGCGCCACCCCGAACAGGAACAGCCGGGTGCTGCCGACAACCCGAGAAAACCGCGCTGCCGCGGCATTGCCGAGCATGTACGCCGCCATCGGCAACAGGATCATCGCGCCATAGGTGCTCGGCGGCTCGTGCAATTGCTGCGACAGAACGTAGGGTGCCGTCGCGATGAAGGTGAACCACGAGGCGCTGGTAAAGGCGCTGGCGAGTGCGAAGCCGACGAAGGCGCCCGAGCGCAGCAGCGCGACGTACGAGCGCGCCATGCCGAAAAGATCGAGCGCGACGGGCTGGGGATTGCTCTCGCCCAGGCGTGCAACCGTGAGCACCAGTACGAGCGCGCCGATCGCGCCGAGCAAGGCGAAGATGGCGCGCCAGCCCACGCCTTCGGCAAGATAGGCGCCGACTGCCGGCGACAGCGCCGGCGCCAGGGTCATCGCCATCATCACGATGGCGATGCCGCGCGCCGCACCCTCGCGGTCGTAGACGTCGCGGATGATGGCGCGGCCGAGCACGATCCCGGCGCAGGCGCCGACCGCCTGCAGCATGCGCCCGACCACCAGCGCCGGCAGCGACCAGGCGAGCGCGCAGACGGCCGATCCGACGAGGAACAGCGCCAGCCCGGCGATCAGCACCGGCCGGCGTCCGAAGCGGTCGGAGATGGGGCCGTAGAAGACCTGACCGGCGGCGATGCCGGCGAAGTAAAGGGTCAGAACCAGCTGGACGCGCGCCGGCGGACTGTCGAATACCGCCGCCAGCACCGGCAGGGCCGGCACGACCATGTGCAATGCCGAAAAGCCGATCGCCGTCACCGCCGCGAGCAGCGCCAGCGACGGCGGCCGCCGCAGCCCCGCTACCGCGGCCAGTTCCTGTGGCGAAGGCATTGCCATGGTGTATCGAGGTCGGCGACAGGCTATGTCGTCGCCACCAGCAGTTCCTCTGTATTATTCGGCGGCCGAAGCCCGTCGGTTCGGTTGGCGAAATAACGTTCGGCGAGAGCCGCCGCCGACACATGGCGGACTTCTCTGAAACCGGCTTCGCGGGCCAGAGCCGACATTTCGGCCGGCGTGAAAAAGCTGAGGAACGGCGTTCCGCTCGCCCGCGCCCCCTTCACCGCCAGTTCGAGTCCAGGGCGGACATCGGCGTCCGCGAACTCCAGCGGCAGCAGGAACGTCATCACGAACGTGGAGCCCGCGGCAAGCGCCGCGGCCTGGCGCAGCGTGGCCGTGACGGCATCCTTGGCAAGATACATGCTGACGCCGGCGGAGGCCGTGACCGCCGGCCGGCCGGCGTCGAAACCGGCGGCCTGCAACCGCTCCCACCAAGGCTCGCCCGCCGCGAAATCGACGGGCACGAACCGCAGCCATTCCGGAACGCCGAAGCCGAGCTCGACCAATCGTGCGCGCTTCCAGGCCTGGTGACCCGGCCGGTCGACCTCGAAGACGACGAGGCGCGAGGCGATTCCGGGCTTGCGCTGCGCAAAGGTGTCGAGGCCCGCGCCGAGAATGACGTACTGGCCGACGCCGCGGCCCGCCTGTTCGACGACCAGGTCTTCGATGAAGCGGGCGCGCGCCACGATGGAGGCGCGGAAGGGCGCCATTGCCGCCGGATCCATGTCGGGACGGCGCCGCCAGTCGGCGTCCGGGGCCACCAGGCGCAACCCGATCTCGTCTTCGAGCACGTGCGGCGGCGCATCGACCTCGGCGTGCAGCGCCCGCCACAACGCGACGCGCACCGCGGTGCTGTCGGGGACCGCCGCTTGCCCTTCCTGCACTGCTTCCTCCCCGTCATCTCGCAGAAGGAGCCGACACTACAGGGAGACAATTCTTCTGCGGCGAGATTTTCCCGCCGTTCCGCACGCCTCAGCGAGAACAGTGCAACTCGGTTCCGATCTGCTTTAGGTTTGCGGAACGGCAGCGGGGGAGGGGGCGATGAGACTGGTGCTGTTCGAGGCGGCGGGACAGGCGGAGCCGACGCCGGGGCTGCTGACCGACCGGGGCGTCGTCGGCATCGCCGGCGCCGTCGAGCGCTCGCACACGCCGCAGCTGACGATGCAGGGCATCATCGACGGCTTCGAGCGGCTGCGGCCGGCGCTCGAACGGCTGGCGGCGGAGGGGCCGGCGCTGCCGCTCCAATCCGTGCGGCTGCGGCCGCCGCTGCCGCGGCCCGGCAAAATCCTCTGCTGCATCGCCAATTACTGGGAGCATGCCCAGCGCGAGGCGCGGCCGCTCAACATGTTCCTCAAGAACCCGGAAGCGGTGGTCGGCCCCGGCGACACGATCGTGCTGCCGGAATTCACCGAGCCGTGGATCTTCATGCACGAGGCCGAACTCGCGCTGGTCGTCAAGGGGCCGGCGAAGATGGTCAAGGCGGCCGATTGGAAGAAGGCGGTGTTCGGCTACACCTGCCTCATCGACGTGTCGGCGCGCGGCGAGGGGCGGCGCACCTGGAAGACCGGCAGCTGGCTCGGCAAGTCGTTCGACACGTTCGCGCCGATCGGCCCGTGCATCGCCACAGCCGACGAAATCCCAGAGCCGAACGATCTGGTCGTGCGCTTCTGGAACGACGGCCAGCTGCGCCACAACTACAACACCGACGACATGGAGCACCGGGTCCCGGAACTGGTCGAGTTCGCCTCGACGATCATGACCCTCAACACCGGCGACCTGATCGCCTGCGGCACCAACCATGAGGGGCTCGGCGCATTGCAGGACGGCGAGACGGTCGAGATAGAGATCGAGCGCATCGGCCGCATGTCGCTCAAGGTATCGGACCCGCTGAAGCGCACCTGGGAGCGCGGCATCTACATGGGCGTCGATTCGACCAACCCAGAGGCCGTAAAGCGCCACCGCCCGCAGACCGCCGGCTGAGGGAGACGCCCGATGTCGTACGACCGCCGCTCGCTGCTGGGAGCCGGCCTGTTCCTCGCCTGGTTCCCGACCGAACCGGGCACGGCGCAGCCGGCGATGCCGCAGCCCCCGACGCCGCCGCAGCCCTCGACGCCGCCGCAGCCTTCCGCGCCGCAGCCGCCGCCAGCGGCGACGAACGGCCCGGTCTACATCGTCACCTACTTCGAGGTCGGCGCCGCCTCGGCCAACCAGACGGCATCGACGCTGCACGCCTACGGGATGGCGACGCGCAAGGAGGACGGCAATCAAGGCTTCGAGGCGCTGCGCGAGGTCGGCCCCGCCGGCCGCTTCGCGATGGTCGAGGCGTGGCGCGACCCGGCCGCCGCCACGGCGCACGGCGGCGCCGCGAAGGCGCTCAGCGAGCGGCTCCAGACCAGCCTCGCCAGCCCGTTCGATACGCGGCCCTGCAACGGCCTCGACATCGGCCCGGCGGCGCCGCTCAACCCGAACGCCGGCTATGTGCTGACGCATGTCGATGTTGTGCCGGCGCACAAGGACGAGACCGTCGCCTTGCTGCGCCAGCTCGCCGAAGCCAGCCGCAAGGAACGCGGCGTGCTGCGCTTCGACGTGATCCAGCAGCCCAACCGCCTCAACCATTTCTTCCTGGTCGAGGCCTGGGCCGACGTCAACGCCCACAACGCCCACGTCATGGCCCCCGCGACGCGCGATTTCCGCAGCAAACTGCTGCCGTTCCAGGGCGCGCTCTACGACGAGCGCATCTACACCCCGATCCGCTGATGCTGATGCGGTCCCCCGTTTCTCGTCATGGCCGGGCTCGACCCGGCCATCTGGGGCCGCCGCCCGGGATTCGCGGGGCAAGCCCGCGAATGACGGCTTCAGAAGAACGGCTTTCGGCGTGAAGTTCGGCGTCCTGCAGTTCTTTTCGTGGCCGGAGCGGCGGGTCGAGCTCGCGACGGTGTTTGCGCGCGCGTTGCAGCGCATCGAGATCATGGACCGCACCGGCTACGACGCGGTGTGGCTCGCGGAGCACCATTTTTCGAGCTTCAGCGTGTGCCCGTCGGTGCACATGGTGGGCACCTTGGCGGCGGCGCGGACGCGGCGGCTGCGAATCGGCACTGGCGTGTCATTGGCGCCGTTCTACCATCCGCTGCGGCTCGCGGAGGAGGTGGCGCTGCTCGACGTGCTGTCCGGCGGCCGCGTCAACTGGGGCGCCGGCCGCGGCTTCGCCCGGGTCGAGTTCGAGGCGTTCGGCGTGCCGCCCGGGGAGAGCACCTCGCGCTTCCGCGAGGCGGTCGAGATCGTGCTGAAGGCGTGGACCGAGGAGCGCGTCGGCTTCGCGGGCGCGCATTTCCGCTTCGAGCCGGTCGAGGTGTTGCCCAAGCCGATGCAGCGGCCGCATCCGCCGGTGTGGATGGCGGCGACCTCGGAGGGCGCGATCGACTGGGCCGCCGGCCGCGGCTTCTCGATCCTGATGGACCCGCACGCCTCGCACGCCGACATCGGCCGCAAGCGCCGGTTCTATGTCGAGAGGCTGCGCGCCGGCGGCTTCAGCGAGCGGGGCCGCGACCTGCCGATCGCGCGGCTGCTTTCGATCGCGGAAACCGCCGACAAGGCCGAAGCGGTCGCGCGGCGGGGGGCGCAGTGGATGGTCGATTCCTATTTCGGGGCGCGGCACCGGCCGGTCGGGGTCGTCGATCCGGCGGCCGGCGGCCGCGACCCGGTGCAGCGCTATCTCGACGAGGTCATCGTCTACGGCACGCCGGACGCGGTCATCGACCGCATCGAGGAATTGCGCGCGGAGGTCGGCCTCGACTACCTGCTCTGCGCACCGCTCAGCCACGAGACCTTCACGCTGCTGACCGACAAGGTCCTGCCGCGGCTCGGCTGAGGCCCCTCTCAGAGCACCGAGTGCAACGTTCCTCCTCGTCATCGCCGGGCTCGACCCGGCGATCTTGGGGATGTCGCAGATGGCCGGGTCGAGCCCGGCCATGACGATTTGTGCGGGACAGCGACCCCCCTAAACCGTCGCGACGGCGTTGGCGGGGGAACCGACGGCGCCGGGGAGGCGCAGCGGCGGCGCCGTCAGCAGAAAGCGCGAGCGGCCGTGCGCGCGCAGCCAATCGGCCAGCTCCGACAGGTGCCAAATCTCGCCGAGATAGACGCCGAGCTTGAACAGGCAGTGCGCGTGCAGCGGCAATGAGGCGCAATGGTCCTCGCCCTCGCACGGCCGCGACGGCATCTGCTCGACGGCGCGGTTGTCGGAGATCAGCGCGACGGCGCCCGACCGGGTGATCCAGTTGAGGAGCCGCTCGTCGCGGCCGTCGAGGCCGGCGCCGGGATTGGCCGCCAGCACCGCCGCATCCGGCTGCTTCTTCATGTCGAGCAGCACCCGGTCGTAGCCGGTGCGGAAGCAGACGAGGTCGCCTTCCTCGACCTCGACCTTGTCGGCTTCCATGATACGCATGAGCCGGTCGTAGCCGACAAAGCTCTCGCCGCGGCCGCAATGGGCTTCGAGGTCGATCATGACGCCGCGGCCCTGCACCGGGTGCGCCGCCAGGTTCTCGATGCCGAGCGCCATCGCGCCGACATGCTCGCCGCGCTCGACCGCGCCGCCGTCGCGGTAGTCGATCGGCCCGACGATGTGCTCGCCGGCGCGGTAGCCGTTGTAGAACACGATCTCCGGCTTGCCGTCGCCGTCGGCGTCGAACAATTGCCCGACATGCGCGAGGCTGTCCCACTGCGTCGAGTATTGCAGCGTCATCTCGACGACGTCGTCGCAGATCACGTCGACGAGCTTCGGGTCCTCGCGCGCCAGCGGATAGGCGATGTAGGGCATGCCGTTGCGCTGGTTGGCGATCAGCCGTGGCGGGTGGCGGCGCGGGTTGACGACGGTGCCGCCGGGGTAGTCGAGCGGCAGGCTGAGGCAGAAGGTGCGGCCCTCCCGCACCTCGGCGACGCCCTTCAGCACCTTGTCCGGGGTCAACAGGTTGAGCCGGCCGAGCTGGTCGTCGGGGCCCCAGTCGCCCCAGGTCGAGCCGGGCGGGCGGCGCTTCCAGCGCGGATGGTCGGGCATGTTTCTGCTCCTTTGCCGGGTTTTCAGACGCTGCCGCCTTCGACCGGGTGGCCCTCGGCGCGCCAGCGCAGCATGCCGCCGGTCAGGTTGGCGACGTTGGCGAAGCCGGCCTGCTGCAGGATGACGGTGGCCTGCGCCGAGCGGCTGCCGGCGCGGCAAACCGCGACGATCGGCCGGGCGCGGTCGAGTTCGCCGGCGCGGTCGGCCAGCTGGTCGAGCGGGATCAGCACGGCATCCTTGATGTGGCCGAGCGGGCCGACAAACTCGTCCGGCTCGCGTACGTCGAGGATCTGCACGTTCGCCGCCTGCTCCTCGAGGCCGAGCGGGTCGATCTCCCACACCCCGGCGAAGCTGTAGCGCAGGTGCGCCCAGCCGGGGTCGGCGGCGGCGGCGTCCTCGTCGTCGGGGCGGCCGCAGCGCAGGTTCGCCGGCACCGCCACGTCGAGCAGCTTGGGGTGGCCGAGCCGCAGGTTCTTCATGTAGCCGGTGAAGTCGCCGAGGCCGATCTCGCCGCCGAGCCGCGGGTTGAAGCGCCGCTCCTCGGCGACGCTGGTGACGGTGAGGCCGCGGTAGTCGTGCGCCGGGTAGAGCAGGCACTCGTCCGGCAGGCTGAAGATCTGGTCGTGCACCGAGCGGTACATCGCGGCCGGGTCGCCCTGCTGGAAGTCGGTGCGGCCGCTGCCGCGGATCATCAGGCAATCGCCGGTGAAGGCCATGCTGCGGTCGTCGAGCACGTAGGTGAGGCAGCCGTCGGTATGGCCGGGGGTCGGCCGCACCAGCAGCCGCCGGCGGCCGAACGAGATCACGTCGTCCTGCGCCAGGTAGCGGTCGGCCCCGGCGGCGCCGCTCGCCGCCGCCAGCATGATCTGGCTGCCGGCGCGCCGCTTCAATAGCCAGGCGCCGGTCACGTGGTCGGCGTGGACGTGGGTTTCGAGCGTCGCGACGAGCCGCAGGCCCAGTTCGGCGACCAGCGCCGCGTCGCGCCGCACCTGTTCGAACACCGGGTCGATGACGACGGCCGCGCCGCTCGCGCGGTCGCCGAGCAGGTAGGTGTAGGTCGAGGATTGCGGATCGAACAGCTGCCGGAAGATCAGCATCGTCGCCTCCCAACACACGCTGCGCCAAGCCAGCATAACCGATTTCGCCGCGGCGCGGCGGCGCGTTGTCGCCGCCTCGGGTTGCGCCTATGTTCGCCGCATCTGCGGCGGCGCCGCCGCGCTCCGAGGGGACTGGCCCCGTGACCCGATCCTACCTTCCGCCCCTGCCCCCGTTCCCGCAGTCGCGCCCGCGGCGCAACCGGCGCGAACCTTGGTCGCGCGCCCTCGTCGCCGAGAACGCGCTGTCGCCCGCCGACCTGATCTGGCCGGTCTTCGTGCACGACGCGGACGGCCGCGCGCCGGTGCCGGCGATGCCGGGAGCGTTCCGCCTGTCGGTGTCGGCGCTGGTGGACGCCGCCGGCGAGGCGGCGGCGCTCGGCATTCCGGTCGTCGCGGTGTTTCCGGCGGTCGATCCGGCGCTGAAGGACCCGGAGGGGCGCGAGGCGGTCAACCCCGACAACCTCGTCTGCCGCGCCGCCCGCGCCTTGAAAGCAGCGCTGCCCGGCCTCGGCGTGTTGTGCGACGCCGCGCTCGACCCGTTCACCTCGCACGGCCACGACGGCGTCATCCGCGGCGGCTACGTCGCCAACGACGAGACCGTCGCAATCCTCTGCCGCCAGGCCGTGGTGCAGGCCGAGGCCGGCTGCGACATCGTCGCGCCCTCCGACATGATGGACGGGCGGGTCGGCGCGATCCGCCGCGCGCTCGACGAGGCCGGTTTCGAGCGCGTCCAGATCATGTCGTACGCGGCGAAGTACGCCTCCTGCTTCTTCGCGCCGTTCCGCGACGCGATCGGTTCGGCGAGCGCGCTCGGCAGCGCCGACAAGCGCACCTACCAGATGGACCCGGCCAATTCCGACGAGGCCCTGCGCGAGGTCGCGCTCGACATCGCCGAGGGCGCCGACATGGTCATGGTCAAGCCCGGCCTGCCCTATCTCGACATCGTGCGGCGGGTAAAGGACGCCTTCGGCATGCCGACCTTCGCCTACCAGGTGTCAGGCGAGTACGCGATGATCCGCGCCGCCGCCGAATGCGGCTGGCTCGACGGCGAACGCGCCATGCTCGAATCGCTCCTCTGCTTCAAACGCGCCGGCGCCGACGGCGTGCTGACCTATTTCGCGGTCGAGGCGGCCCGCCGGCTGAAGGCGGGTTGAGGACAGCTCGATGCGGATAGACCTGACGGCCGAGCAACAGGATTACATCGACCGTGCCGTGACCGAAGGCCGACTGCCTTCCGCGGACGCAGCCTTGCGGGAGGCGCTCGCCCTCTGGGTTGAGCGCGAGCGGCAGAGGGATGAGGTCCCGACCGCCGTCGAAGGCGAAGCCGCACTCGCGAGCGGCGACGGCACCGAGATCACCGAGGAGTCGATGCGGCAACCCGCCCAAGACATCGGCCGCCGCGGCCGCGAGCGCCACGCTGCTGCCCGCCGATCCAAGCCCTGATGGCGCATCGGCTATCGCCGCGAGCTCGCGGCGATCTGGACGAGAGCTTTTAGACGAGCAGCAGAATGAGCGGGCGTTCATTCTACTCGGATTTGGTTCCTGAGAGCAGCTCGATGATGCGGATCGCCAGAATGTCAGCGGAACCGGCCTCACATTCCCAAATGACCCCCACGCGCCAGCCTCGCTTTTGAAGCTCGGCCATATTTGCCCGATCGCGGGCCACGTTTCTCGCGAGCTTTGGCCTCCAATAATCAACCCTCGACAAGGGCCGATGTGCCCGGCGGCAACCTTCGTGCTGATGCCAAAAGCAACCGTGAATGAAGAGGACATGCCGCAAGCGCGGGAAAACGAGGTCTGGCACACCAGGGAGGTCCCGCCGGTGTAAACGGAACCGAAAGCCGAGCCGGTGAGCCATTCGTCTCACCTGGAGTTCAGGCGTTGTATCTTTGCTCTTGATTCGCGCCATGATCGCGCTACGGTGATGGGAACAAACAGTGTCCAAAGTGCCGTCTCCTCTATATATAGTAGCCTCGGTTGACGCCGCTTCTAAAGCTAGGCTATCGTTCCACACGCATGGACAAAAATTTCCCGATTCTCGAGAGCTTCTACAAGCTCGATCCACCGTCCCGACCGTTGTTCGGTAGCGGCGGACCGTTGGCAATCGATCTGTTTGCCGGTGCGGGTGGCATATCGCTGGGGCTGGTGAACGCCGGTTTCGATGTAATCTTCGCATCGGACATATCCACTTCGTGCGCAGCGACATATACCCGAAACTTTCCTGGGATCGAGTTTCATTGCGGTGATATACGTGAACTGCAAGGCAGAGCGATACTGCATCGCTTTTGTCTTGCTAGAGGAGAACTTGATTTACTTATCGGAGGGCCGCCCTGCCAAGGTTTTAGCATCCTTGGCCAACGGAAACTCAGCGACCCAAGGAACCATCTCTTCGCAGAATTTCTGCGGGTTGTTGGAGAAGTTCTTCCGAAAGTTGTCGTAATCGAAAACGTGCCGGGGCTTGCAACTATGCACAAAGGAATACTTTTACAGCAGATCGGTGGATGCTTTCGGGATCTTGGCTATACTGCCGAATGTGCTGAGCTCTTAGCCGCGCAATATGGAGTGCCGCAGATGCGGTGGCGAATGTTCTTCGTTGCTGTCCGCAGCGATATCGGCCGCCGGGCACGTTTTCCGACACCCTCTCACGGGAACGCTGGCATCGGAGATCTGGTGCCGAATCGGACAATCACCTCACACGAAAGCGCGGGGTTTTTGACGGTTCGGGATGCTATAGGCGATCTGCCCCCGGTGCGAAGCGGCGAGGTTGAAGTTTACTACGACAGGCCACCGCAAGGTCCCTTTCAGCGGGCGATGCGGAAACATAGTAGAAATGTCGTATATAATCATTATGCGCCGAAGCTCTCCTCCGTGAACCTGGCGCGCATCCAATGTCTGAGGCCCGGCGACGATTGGCGTGACCTGCCTCAACATCTATTGCCGGCCGGAATGCAGCGGGCACTCCGCAAGGACCATACGCGGCGCTTCAGGCGGATGACTTGGGATGGTATCGCCCGCTCGATCATCACCAGATTTCGGGATCCCAAGTCCGGTGAATACATCCATCCTGATCAGGCCAGAACAATATCGATCAGAGAGGCTTCCCGTATTCAATCTTTTCCCGACTGGTTTATTGTAAAAGGCACGTACACCGATCAATATGATCAAGTCGGGAATGCGGTTCCTCCCCTGCTTGCCAAGGCTGTCGCCACAGAAATCCGCAACTTGCTCGCTGGCGGTGAAGCAGAAGTGGCCGTTAAGTCGCGCTATAAAATTCCTGCCTGATTGTGTCCATGGACGAGCCGGCTCTACAGCGGGGGAAGAGGGGAAATTTTGTCGGCGAATGGTTTGGGCACCGCGTCTTCCCTTTCGTCCGATCTACAGCAGGTAGCATCCTTGATCAGCAGATAGAGACGTGTCCATTTCTAAGCGCCGCCAAAGGCGCCCAAAGCATGTGCATCAAGCCGGAAAAATCGCGCGGCGTCTGCACTGTTAGTACGATGCCAACCGGGGCGCGGCGGGATTGGATCGTCTGCCCCTATCGTGCCCTGGACCCCGGTTTGCTCAGTTCAGCTATTTCTAGGCTATTCGGCGGCCTGCGGTCTGGCTTGACGTTTATCGTACCGGCAGTGCGGTTGGCTTCGGCCGACATCCAAATACAGGTACTGGAAAAACTACAAACGGAACATCGGGTTTTTATCTATCTTGACGAAAAATTGGGTGGGGAACTTTCGATACCTCGAACAATGAGCTCCCCTGAATTTTCGTTTGATGTAACTATCATAGAAATCATTTTGCTTAACGATCTACCTGCTGTTGGCCGTTTTGGCGTCCTTGAAATACAGACGATGGATTTTCACGGAACGTATGGTCATGCGGTTCGGAACTTGAAAGAGACATTAAGGATGTTTCCGGGCGACTTCGGCGCGACCCTTGAAACGCATCGTGAACTTCTATCTGAACGGATAGAAGGACCGAACATAGCAAATGTCTTCAAGCGGACATTTTACCAGATGATGTTCAAGTTTCAGCTTGCGAGAAGTGACCAATCCGCCGGGTGCGTGCTCGCGATCCAGCAGTCCGTATGGGATAGCTGGAAGCCGCATCTTGCTGATCCGGTATTACAACCGCACGCCGACGGGACGTTTAACTTGTTCAAGCCGATGCAAGATCGGCCTGAGCATGTTCCGGCCTGGATCTATATATTCGACTTGGATGCTGCCTCAGATCAAAGCCCAAATCCGATAGAGATCAGAGCTATCATTGCGACAGATGCTGCATCCTTTTCATATTATGCACTCGAAGCGGCCCCGGAAGCCGCACTGCAAAATGTCTCCGCATCGGGGGGAATGCTTACCCTTCTGGCGCGACGGCTGTGGAAATTTTGGCCCGATCTCGCTTCAACGATTCTTATCGAGGGCGAACCAGCCGTTCGCCTTCGCGGCAAGCGGACCAGACCATAGGCGAAGGGTCATCAATGGCGGAACAGGCTGATCTTTTCGGGCATGGTCCGGCGCAGGGGAGCCTGTTCGGCGAAGGGGAAAACCGGTTGCAGCCGCCAGTCCGGTCGCATCTGCCGGACCCGGCCAAGGTGCGGCTGCGCCTCAAGGCGCTGCTGGACAAGGCGCGGTCGGCGGAAACGATGCCGTGGTCCGATCACGATGCCCGGATGTGGCAGATCGTGTTTCCGAACATGGCGAACTGGCTGCCCGAGGACGAGGCGAACCAGCTCCGCTTCGAGTTCGCGCAGGAGATGGAGCGGCTGAAGGCTGCGTGAGCCTCCCGGCGCCGCTAGCGGCGGCGGTCGCCCCTCACCCGCGAGCAGGGAGAGGGGACGCTAAAGTTGCCATAATTGCAATATAGGATTGCTCTTCCGGTTGCGGCGGAGCGGGATCCACCAGAAATCGTCATGGCCGGGCTTGACCCGGCCATCTTAAGCGCACCGCCAAGATCGCCGGGTCAAGCCCGGCGATGACGCCAGAAGCGTCGCGTGGGATCCGGATCTGGCTCCATTTCACGGAGGGCGGGGGATGGACGATTGCGATGGGCCTCCTGTTTTGCGGCAGGACAACAGCACGGTAACAGGAGGCGGGCCTGCTGATAATGTTGAAATCGCACGGGACGGGCGGGGGCGGTTCGTCAAGGGCGTGTCGGCAAATCCGGCGGCGCGGTTCGAGAAGGGGCGGTCGGGCAATCCCGGCGGGCGGCCGAAAGGGCGGTTCCGGGCGGGGACGCGGGCGGCGGCGCTGCTGCTGGATGCACAAGCCGAGGCGCTGACCGAGAAGGCGATCGAGATGGCGCTCGCCGGCGACGCGGTGGCGGTGCGGTTCTGCCTCGGCCGGCTTCTCGGCGTGCGGCGGGGACAGCCGGTCGAACTCGACCTGCCCGCGGTCGCGGCGATGCGCGATCTCGGCGCCGCGGTCGCGGCGGTCACCGCGGCGGTCGGCGACGGCCGGCTGACCCCGGAAGAGGCGCTGTCGCTGTCACAGATGCTCGACGGCCTGCCGCGCGTGCTCGCGGCGGTGCGGAACGAGCCGCCGGCACCGCCGCCGCCCGAGGGCAGCGAGGACGACGCGCGCATGGTGCTGATGCGGCGGCTGGAGCGGCTCGCCAACGGCGGCGCGCTGTGACGACACCCGTCTGTGCGCCGTCGCCGCCGGGGGAGCGGCCCGGAGATGGACGGGTCGAAGCCCGGCCATGACGGGGCGGACGGCGATCTACGCCGCCTCGACAAGGACCAGCGTTTCGCGGCTGGGGCCTTCGATCGTGAGGGCGCGGGTGGGGCCGAAGGGGTGCGGCTCCTCGACAATGGTCACGCCCTCGCGGCGGAGCTTGTCGGCCCAAGGGTCGAGGTCGGCGACCTTGAGGCCGATGCTGTCCTGCTGCTGGCCGCGGGAGCGGGCGAGCGGCGCGTCGCCCTGGTTGGCGTACCAGGTCAGCACCACGTCGCCGAACTCGACGCCGGCGCGCGGCGTGCGGAACATGCCCTCGCGGTTGAGCGCCGGCCACGTGCGGTCCTCACCCCGCGCCACCTTGCAGTTGGCCTCGGTCAAGGTGGTCTGCTCGAAGCCGGGGCGCACCGGCGCGTTCAGGTGCTTCTGGTACCAGAGCAGGGCGCAGAAGGGATCTTCCTGCCACAGGTGCACGTGGTTGAAGCGCTCGCCGGGGTAGTTGCCGGCATACTCGACGAGGATGTTTTCGGGCCCCTCCATATAGGCAAAGCCGCCGACCCCTGTCGGCTTCACCCCTTTGGCCTTGGCCTCGGCGATCTGCGCTTTGGTGAGGCCGAGCGTGTTGCCGACATTGGGCCAGGTGTCGCTGCTCGCCCAGACCGAGCCGCCTTCCTCGCTCGTGTAGAGCGGGCAGAGCCGGACGTCGGGCCGGTCCTTGAAGGCGTCGAGGCTGCGCTTGGTGTCGGTGACGTGCCAACCGAAGTGCCAGATCGCGCTCTGCGGCCGGGTCGGCGGCGGCGTGTCCACCTTGGTGAACAGGATCAGGCAGTCGTTCGGCGACGCGAGCGCCGGAAAATCGCCCCAGCGCACGCGCGACGTGCTCGGAAACTGCCGCGTATACCAGTCGATCGCCGCATCCGGATCGACCGAGCGCAGGTGTATGTGGTGGAAACCGAGCGTGGGCAGCATGGCCTATCTCCTTTTTCTCACGTTATTCCCGCGAAAGCGGGAATCCAGGGCCGCTCGCGACATCTCGAAGGACTTGAGCGTGACCCGCAATGCCCATGGCCCAGGGCCCCACTTTCACGGGGGCGACGGCAAATAGGTTCAGGACTACAGCGCCGAGCGGCGGCTGGTGCCGCCGCCGTCGATCGTGACGATCGTGCCGGTGGTGTAGGCGGATTTGTCGGAGGCGAGAAAGGCGGCCATCCACGCAATCTCCTCCGCCTTCGCCGCGCGGCCGAAAGCCAGCGGCTGCATCAGCTCGGTCCATTTCTCGGGGTCGCCGAAGCGGGTCTGGGCGCGGGTGCGCATCAGCGTGACGAGGCGCTCGGTCATGACCGGACCGGGGTTGATGCCGACGACGCGCAGGCCGTCGCGCGGCGCGGTGCCGCCCATCGCGCGGGTAAATGCCATCAGCGACGCGTTGCCGGAGGACCCGGCGATGTAATCGAAATCGGGGTTCTCGCCGGCGGCGCCGAGGATGTTGACGATGACGCCCGCCTTGCGCGCCGCCATCAGCGCGTAGAAGCGGCGGGTCATGTTGATGTAGCCGAACACTTTGAGGTCCCAGGCGGCGCGCCAGCGTGCCTCGTCGATGGCGTGGATGTCGCCGCCGGGAATGGCGCCGGCGTTGTTGACAAGAAGGTCGGTGTCGGAGCACTCGTCGGCGAGGCGGTCGACGTTGCGGCTGTCGGCGAGATCGAGCGCGTAATAGCGGACCGCGACGTTGTGGCGGCCGGCGATCTCGTCGCGCGCTTTTTCGAGGTCGGCGGCGGTGCGCGACACCAGGACCACGTCGCATCCCTCCTCCGCGAGCACCTCGGCGCAGGCCCGCCCGATGCCCTTGGAGGCCCCCGTCACCAATGCCTTGCGGCCGCGCAGATTGAGGTCCATGCCGCTCCTCCTCCCCTTGTGGCGAGGGGCGATCATGTCAGCTTAGTCGAGCTTGATCCAGGTCAGCTCGTGCCTGTTGTGGAAGAGGTGGCGCAGCTGCGAACCGGGGATGGCCGCGAAGCGGGCGGCGGCGGCGTGGTCGGTCTCGCCCTGGAACTTGACGGTGCAGACGAAGCGGCGGGCGCGGCCGGAGGCGAGCCAGCGCTCGACCAAGGCGAAGGCGCGGGCGGGGTAGCAGACGATGTCGCTGAACAGCCAATCGACGGGGCCGATCTCTTCGGGATCGAGCGCGAAGGCGCTCTGCGCCCGGTATTCGACCCGCGGCAGGGCAGCGACCTGCGGCGCGAGCGGGGCCTTGTCGACGCTGATGACGCGGCAGCCGAGCCGCTGCAAGGCCCAGGTCCAGCCGCCGGGACTGCTGCCGAGGTCGAGGCAGCGGTCGCCGGGGCCGGGGCGGTGGCCGATGACGGTAAGCGCCTCCCACAGCTTCAGATAGGCGCGGCTGGGCGGTCCCGTATGGTCCTCGACGAAGCGCGCCTCGCCGTTGGGGAAGGGGCTGGTGCAGTGCGGCGCCGCCAGCAGCCGGGTCCCGTCGAGCAGGGTCCACGAGCCGAGCGGCGCCTGCGGCGGCGGCGCCGGGAAGGCGAGGGGCCGCGCCGCGACCGGCGGCAATGCCGCCTGGATCAGCATCGCCCGGCGATGATGGAGCGGCGCGTAGGGCGCCCAGTTGCGCTGGATGTGGCGCAGCTTGCGCGCCGCGTCGGCGATCGAGGCGATCTCGATCTCGACCGGGTCGATCCAGACATTCGCCGCCCACGCCGCCGGGCGCGGCGGCGGCGCCGTCAAAAGCAGGCGCTCGTGCGCCCCGACAACGGCATCGCCGAGCTCGTGGGCGAGCTCGGCGATGCAGCCTTCAGCAGCAAGATAGGCGGCGCTCACGGTGTCGGTTCAACGTCCCCGGCCAGTCCTCGGTGCCCGCGACGCGCCGCCGATCCGTCAGTAGCAGACCAACGCGCCATTATAGGCGTAGTAGCAGTTGCTGTAATTGTAGTATGGGCCATAGCTGTAGCCGTAGCGGTAGCCCCAGCCGGGGTAGCCCCAGCCGTGATACCAGCCGTTGCCGTGGTGGTACCAGCCCTGCGCCTGGGCCGAGCCGATGCTCAGCGAGGAAGTGAGCCCGAACAGAGCGACGGCGGCGATCAGCAAGAACTTGCGGGTCATCTGACCCTCTCCTTTGTCTGTCATCCGAGAATATCGGACGCAACTTCAGGTAGGCCGCCGCCCGCCGCACGGCCACCTCGGAGAAAGCGCCGGTTGTTGGTGGAAAACCGCGCAGGCGGTGCGTCCACAGTTTCCCGCAATGTTCTCAGCGAGCCTGAGCATTCTTTCAGGGCCGGTCGCGGTAGCGGATGCCGACGAGGTAGAGGCCTTGCGCCGGAGCGGTCGGGCCGCCGGCGCGGCGGTCGCGGGCGGCGAGGGCGCGGCCGACATCTTCGGGCGACCAGCGGCCGAGACCCACCAGCTTCAGCGTCCCCGCCATATTGCGGACCTGGTGGTGCAGGAAGGAGCGGGCGCGGGCGGCGATGTGGATCTCGTCGCCGACGCGGTGCACCTCCAGCGCGTCGAGCGTCTTCACCGGCGAGCGCGCCTGGCACAGCGAATCGCGAAACGTCGAGAAATCGTGATGGCCGACGAGAAAGGCCGCGGCGGCGCGCATTGCCGCCGCGTCGAGCGGCGGTGCGACGTGCCAGACCCGCGCGCGTTCCAGCGCCGGCGGCGAGCGCCGGTTCAGGATGCGGTAGAGGTAGCGGCGCTCGACCGCGTCGAGGCGCGCATCGAAATCGGGCGCCGCTTGCGCGACATCGAGAACCGTGATCGCGGCCGGCCGCAGATAATGGTTGAGCGCGCCGCGAACGACGTCAGGCGGATGCTCCGGCTCGATATCGACGTGAGCCACCTGCGCGAGCGCATGGACGCCGGCATCGGTGCGGCCGGCGCCGTGGACCGTGCGCTTCTGTCCGCAGAAGGCCGCCACCGCCTCCTCCAACGCCTGCTGTACCGACAGGCCGTTCGGCTGCCGCTGCCAGCCGACGAGGCCGGTGCCGTCGTACTCGACGGTCAGCCTGTAGCGGGGCATGCCAGCACCGTCCCCTTGGGGACCGCAAAGCCCCGCAGCAGCGCCGGCGCCTCTTGCGCCGTCCGTCCCGGCCGCTGCAGCCGCAATGGCCGAAACACGCCTTCACCGCAGGCGATCGAGAGGCGCTCATCGAGGACGCTGCCCGGAACGCCGGGCGGCTCGGGGAGTACCGCAGCGGCGAGAACCCGAATGCGTTCACCGCGGAATTCAAAGTCGCCGCCGCCCAAGGCGCGCACCTGGCGCTCCAGCGCGGCCGCCGGATGCCGCCAGTCGAGCCAAGCCTCCTCCCGCCCGATTTTCCTGGCGTATGTGATCCCTTCCGCCGGCTGCGGCCGCGCCGTCAGGCTTCCCTGCGCCGCCCGGACGAGCGCCTCGATGACGAGGTGGGCGCCGAGCGGGGCCAGCCGTTCCGACAGCGTCACCGCGGTCGTTTCCGGGCCGATCGGCACGGCCTGCTGCAGCAGGATGGGGCCGGTGTCGAGCCCTTCCTCCATCTGCATGATCGTGACGCCGGTCTCGCGGTCGCCGGCGAGGATCGCGCGCTGGATCGGTGCGGCGCCGCGCCAGCGCGGCAGCAGCGAGGCGTGCACGTTGATGCAGCCGAGCCGCGGCGCCGTCAGAACCGCTGCCGGCAGGATCAGCCCATATGCGGCGACGACCGCCGCGTCGGCCCCGAGCGCGGCGAACTCGGCCTGCGTTTCCGGGTCCCGCAACGTAACGGGCGCGCGTACCGGCACGCCGCGCGCCTCGGCGAGCGCCTGTACCGGCGACGGCTGCAGGCGATGGCCGCGCCGTGCGGGACGCGGCGGCTGCGTGTATGCGGCCAGGACCGAGTGCCCGGCCGCGAGCAGCCCGTCGAGCACGGTGGCGGCAAATTCGGGCGTGCCCATGAACACGATCTTCAGATGGCGGGGCATCGGCTTCCATCGCCTCGGCAATTCCGAGGATCAACCATCTTCCCGCGTCGTCGTCCCGGCGCAGGCCGGGATCCACGCGGCAGCAGCTCGGGCCTCGGCCTTCCGGTGTGACGCGAGGCGGGAGAGGCAAAGACCCGGGCAGGCGCCGGAGAGGTTCGGGTGGTCAGCTTGCGGCAACGGGTGCCGGCCGCTTCAAGCTGGCGTCAACACTCGGCTGCGCTTCGTCTTGGCGAGCTTGCGCAGGATCATGCCGCGCTTCAGCGACGAGATGTGATCGACGAACAATACCCCGTCGAGGTGGTCGATCTCGTGCTGCAGGCACGTCGCCAGCAGGCCCGCCGCCTCGATCTCGCGAATTTCGTTCTCGTGGTCGAGATAGCGCAGCCGTATCTCGGCGGCGCGGGTCACGTCGGCGTAATGCTCCGGCAGCGACAGGCAGCCCTCGTTGGCGACGGTCTCCGTCTCGGAACGCCACACGATTTCAGGGTTCGCCAAGCGCAGCGGCGCCGGTTTCTCGCCCTCGCGCGCCACGTCGAGGACGATGACGCGCTGCGCCGCCCCGACCTGGGGGGCGGCCAGACCGATCCCGATCGCGCCATACATCGTCTCCAGCATGTCGTCCATCAGGCGGCGCACACTGGCGTCCACCTTTGCGACGGGCTTGGCCTTGAGCTTCAGCCGAGGATCGGGGGCGGTGATGATCGGTAGCAGAGCCATGCGGCCTACGTAAGCCGCGGCCCGCAAGGCGTCAATATCGGCCGGCCGCGGCAAGCGGCCGTTGGCCGCTGCGGTCATCGGACGAGGTCTCTCAG
>Ga0070739_10003476_pt1 | contig 19614 bp, 22 predicted proteins | sample Coa_R1_7_FD_66445 | JGI IMG/M metagenome (GOLD analysis project Ga0070739, IMG submission 66445) | Surface soil microbial communities from Centralia Pennsylvania, which are recovering from an underground coalmine fire - Coalmine... | ecosystem: Environmental > Terrestrial > Soil > Unclassified ... | reverse complement strand
GCACACTCGTCGAAGTTGAGCCGATCCAAGCTACCGGAGTAGCGCACATGGGGCATCCCGGCGAGGCACTGGGGTTTGTGGATATGGCCAAGACCGATATAGGCCCACGCCGTGGGCAGGAATCCGGCATCGAACAGAACGTCATCCCGCTCAGTGAGCTTGTAGAGGGAATGAACTTCCGCCCCACGGATGTGCAGGTGTGCCGCCAGGATCGTAGGCAAGGTTTGGTCAAACTCGGGATGGCTCCCGGCAATTTGCATTTCCTGGGCTACGCGCCCCTGGAGGACACGGTTCTCCTCGTCCTTGGAGCGGAACTCATCATTCTGCTCGGCGTAGCGGCTGGTCGTCGGGTAAGGGATCAGGACGAACTGAGCACGGTCGCCTGCCGGAGCCTGGAACGTACCGAAGTAAGGGCGGTTGAGCAGGTACATACGGCCGGGCAGAAACGCCCGGCTCCCCATAGTCGGAGCGGCAAGGCGCATCCCAGCGCGGAGCATTTCAATGCGGTCGTCCCGGTCGTGGTTTCCTGTGACTGCAAGGATGATTCCACCGCGAGTAAAAAAAGAGGCGAATGTGTCGTGCAAATGTATCAGCGCCTCGGTCATGACCTCTACTGTCACCAGAGTATCATTCGAGAATAAATCGCCGGCGATGAGCAAAACATCTACTCTATGCTCTTCGCACAAGTCAGCGACGAGCTTGACGCGAGCGGTCAGGTCGTCCGTGCGATCGACCTGGCGAACCCATTCGCACAAATGCCAGTCGGCGGTATGAATAATTCGCATCGGTCCTCCATGAGGATAGCGGGCAGGGCCCGCTGCCGGATGGCCAGCGTAAACCCTGGCTCACGCATGCCGAACCCTTCTAATGTGCATTGGCTCAGCCCTGGTCGGGCGCTACGCGAAATCTGCCTCGCGCCGTGATTTTTTCGGGGCGACCGCAGGGGGCAGCCCATTGACTGGCGCGCCGCCCCTGACAACGGTGTCCATGTCTTCCTTCTTGAGCGCCCACGGCGGGTAGGGAATCTTTGCGAGCATGGGGGCGCGGAAACTGGGTTGCAGTAACAGCTTCTCGTCGGCCTGGATCTGGGCTGCTTGTAGCCGATCTGCCGGTTCGAGGATCTTCCAGACCTCGGCGGATAGCTCCAGCGGTCCACTCCGGCCAACCGCGCGGATGCCGGCGTTCTCAATGACCTTCGGCGAGACCAGGCTCGCCTGCTGCTGTGCCCCGAGCAGGATCACCCCTTGTGAGCGCATTTCGGCTGCGATCTGTTCAATTTGCTGAGTGATGGGATCGGAAGTGTTCTTTGGAGCGAACCGGTTCAACTCGTCGAGCGTGACCACATAGCGCAGTCCATCGGTCGTGTTCCCGGATCGATTCAGCACCAGTTGATGGAATACAGCAGCAACCACGAACCGCTGTAACGACGGGGTCAACCGGATGCCGAATAAGTCAATCACGATCGGTCCGTCCACCCCCGACTTGGGTAGTACCAGAGGGTTTCCTTTCGGATCAGTTCGCCGTAGAACGCCATCACCTTCCTGCACAATGTATTTCAGCCGCCGTAGAAATTTGCCCTTCGTCTGCGGGGCGTGATCTCCGAATAGCGATCCGTTCTCCTTGACCTTCCGGAACCAGTCGAGCAACTCTCGGAACGTGCCGTGAAGTGTACCGTCTTTATCAGCGGCACACAGTTTGGGTTCACCATGAACTTCGCGGGTCAGGTATTCCTCCACCTCCCCGACCAATCCGCCGAAGTTGGCGTCATAAATATCGTCCTCGGAGAACAGGAAGCGGAATAACCGTTGTTCAATGATGTCCGACAGAGACCAGCTATACGGTTTCACGGCGTTATCGGTACGTCCGACGTTCACCGGGTTGGCTTCATCCTTGAGCTGCGGGGCAAAGAACTTCACCTTCGTGAACGGAGCCGGATAATCAATCCCGATACTTTTCCACTCCGGTAAGGCCTCTGCTGACTTTGCGTTCCATTCCTTGCTCCAAGCATCGATGAAAAATAGGTCGTAATTCTTGACGTTGAAGATAATCGGCACCAACTGGAGTCTTCCCTGCTTGCTAGGGAGCTTCTGCGCGCGCTCCGAGACTTCGCGAAGGAGCAAGTAGTTGACGTGCAGCAAGAAACTGGACTTCGCCCCAAGGCCGGCGATCCCGTTGACGTTGAGGTGCCCACCGTTTTCCCCCAGCAAATAGGCGAGATCTATCACCGCAGGACCGGCGAATTCGACACCTCCGTTGCGAATCAGACCGAGGCGGAGCTTGTTCTCCTCCTTTATCCGGTCGATGCCATAACCCTTCTCCGCTTCCTGCTTGCCGCCCAGGTACACGGTGCTTTCTTCAGTCGGCGGAGCGTGCGTGACGGGTTCGGTTCGCAGAATGGTGACCTTGGCATAGGTGAAGCCGGCGGACGCAAACGGAGGTGTCATTCCTGAGTCGGCGTCAAACCTGTCCACTTCTTCGCCCATGTCTCTTTGCCGGCTTTGGCGGTAGACCTCTTCGATCCGCCCAACGAACTTGACTGGACGGTCGCCCAGCACGCTGGACGTGGTGACAATTTGCGTCCGCTCGACACGTTTCCCCTTTTCCGTCCAGAAGTAGAAGAACCCGCTCGTGGATTCCTTGTTCGGCGGGGCGGCGACCTTCCCCAGCCGCTGGGCCTCTTCCCGTTTGATTTCGGGATGATTGAGTTCGCTGAAGTCACTGAGCACAGACTGGGCTGCATTGCTGTCGTTCATGGTGATGCACTCCCGATAACACCGGCGTGCCGCAGGAACCGATTTCGCAGCACTCCGAATGGGGTGAACAGGCTCTTCAAACAGTCTTCCGCTCGGACAATCGGTTCGAGGGAAACCGCCATCCGGGCATAACTCCGCTGGCGGCAGCGCGCGTCGATTAACCACCGGGATAGGCGATTCACGAACCCGGTGCGGTCAGTCTCCGGCCACCGCCGAAATTGAATCCACGGGATCTCGACTCGCACGGCGGCCCAGTTGGGCATCACCTCGTCTCCGCTGGCCATCTTGACAAACCACGTCCCGACCGGGAGGTCGTTGGCATCGCCTTTGGCCGTCTTGGCGATCTTGAAGAATGGAGTTCGCTGACCTGGCTTCAGGTCCAGAAGCGTCCGCCACCCTTGTGGGTGCAATAGGTTCGCGGAATGTGTCTTGACCACGCCTACGACGAGCGCGAATTGTTCGGCGGTCTTGGGCGACCGCAGCCGTGGTTCGAGCCGGCCATCGCATAACGTTGGTGTGGTGCGGTCAGCCGCCAGCGCAATCGCCTCCCAATTCGCCATTTCATTATTGGCCCGGTTCTGGGCCGCTTTCCGCATCTTCTCGTAGTCAAACAGGTCGATTGGGTCCTCCACCTTGGGCAGATCCGTTGGAAGTACACGAAGCGGAAAGCCAGACAAATTTGCGAGTGCTGCGGCAAACGCTTCCACTTCCTGCCAAGGGAACGCATCCGTGACGAAGCTGACAACGCGGTCCAACCCGAAGAAATCGCGAGTCAAGTCGCGACCTTTTAGGCGCATGGCCACGCCGCCGACTTCGGCCAAAAACACGGGGATAGGCCAGCCGACTTCCGGCGCCCGCAGGCAGGCGACCGCATGACCAGACTGACATCCATCGATGAACCGTTCCGGAACCTCGCCGGGATGGGCAGGAGTTTCGGGCAAGATCACTGGCTTCCATTCGTCCGTTGACTGTTCGATTCCCCACTCCATGAGTTCGTCGCGGTTTTCAGTCACGGTATCAAGCTCACTCTGGACGGGGTACATGCCGACTGCGGCACCGGCATGGCGGCGAAAAAAGCGGCGGATGGCATCGTCGCTACTCATCAGCCTCTCCCAGGTCCCACGACGGGTTGCGCATCGCTAGGTCCCGCAGCCGGTAGCGCATCGCCAGAGGGCTGACCAGCAGTTCGGCCGCCAGATAGTAAGCGAACGGGGTCCGTGGACACACGCGGTACGTTTTCCGAAACGCCTCTGCCCGCGCCCGGCAGACCTCCGCCGGCATCAGTATCTCAGCCGCGAACCGATTCGCCTGACGCTCCATCGCCACTGCTGTTTCGTCCTCAACTTCGACAACGGTCGCAGGGCTATCCCCGAATGACACCTTCCCTCCCATAGACTCGCGGTGGAGGATGAAGTGGCCGAGTTCGTGGCCGGCAGTGAACCTTCGGCGGGGAACCGGGTCGTCAGCGTTTACGAATACCCGGCCGAAGGGACCAGTGATGTATAGGAAGCCGGCCAAGTCCTCATCCTCGCCCAGCTCTCCTGGTATGCTGCCTTTCGCGAGCAGGTAGTCGTAGACCGCCGCGCGGGACAGGCGCGGCAATTCAACCAACCGCAACGTGTGCTCGCCCAGGAAACGCTCCAATGGAACCGGGCCAAAGCGCAACGGGTTCTCCGGCAGTTGACAGGCCGAGCGCAGTTCGGCAACTACCTGGGTAATCCATCCCTTCTCATCCCCGCGGTTCATTTCGTGTCCCCCGGCCGCTTCGGGCGCTTGGGACGGGCGGCAAGCTGGTAATTCGCTGCCGAGGTCCGCTCCATCCAGAGATCAAGCGCCACCTCGCGAAACGCCCGCCAGTACGCTTCGGGAGCGGAACCGAAGCGCGTCCCCCAACGGATCACCTGGCTGATGCCGAGTTCGGCTGGAACCTCTTCGTTCGCCTTCCGCAACACGTCGTTGAGCCTTAAGTCGTCAGTCGTCAAACCGGCCGGCGGGTGCCGGCGAATATGCTCAGCGACTTCGGCAACGGTCAGAGGGCCGGTTGCGGGACGGACGAGTTCCGCGCTCGGCATATGCTGTTCGATGTTATCGAGTACGGCCGAAGTGATGGCGGCGTGCTCCTGTGCGTCCTGCTCTGCCACGAGTTCGGCGTTCAGCCCATGCAGCATCGCATTCAGATCGACATCAGCGCCGGCTTGCTTCCACAGAGCATCGATCGTGTCGAAGTCCTCTATCTCGACAGCGGCAAGATACTGTAGAGCGAGTCGATCAAGGCGATGTTGGTTCTCCCGGTTGGTCATGGCTGGCCCTCCCCGGTGAGACCGCACAGGTTCTTGAGCTTCAAGATGGCCCTATACACCCGGAGCCGGATCGCATTCTCGTTCATCCCAACCCGCTGCGCGATCTCGGCGCACGTCATCTCTTCGCAGTATTTCATCAGAACGACCTGCCGATCGAGTTGGGAAAGCTGTGCGATCAGCTGCTCGACAAGGAGTTTATCGGCAATAGCGTCGTCCAGCGGGCGCGACGGATCGACGGCCAGCACCTCAAGATCGGAACCGTCCTCGGGCAGGTTGGTAGGATCGCGAGAGTGTTTTTTCGCAAACTCGCGGACCACATTGATAACGAACCCGACCAGCCATTTCACGACATCCTTGGAGGCATCGAACTGGTCTCGGCGCTTCCAGGCCCGGGAGGCAGCTTCCTGAGCAATTGCTTTAGCCTCCTCCGTCCGTTGGGTCAGTGAAAGCTCGCCGCTCCGCCTTCCGAGGAACGCGCGGGCAGCGTTTAACAGGCGAATCTGGATCGCCGGATCGTTGAGCGCGACCGCTACAGGATGATTCTCGGCCAGCGGCGTTGACACATCCAGCATCATCCACGGCTCCAAAATGAACCTCGCCCCTCCGCTACAGTGCCTTGGCCCGAGAACCCGATAGTGTTACAAGGTTGCACAAGAATTCTCGGAGGGAAGAGCCGGAGAGACAGCGGGGATATCGTGCATAACCCCGCGCTGCAGCGCTTGCTTATGGTCGTCTGGTATCTTGACTGCGGTGAATCCGGGGCTGGTACGGCGGTTGATGTACGCAAGTCCAGATGCCGAGGACCGTAACTTATACATATTGAAGGGGTTATAGCAAGACCTGGGATTCCTGGAAAGGAAGGCAGGTCAGTGGACCGACTGCTAATACTTGCTTGCTCGCAGCGGAAGACGCCGGTGAAGGGGTATCTCCAGGCCATCGACCGCTACGATGGGCCGGCGTTCCGCGTGCTCCGCAAGTACCTCCGGGAAAACTCGGACGGCTCCTTGGCCGTCCTGATCCTGTCAGCAAAGTACGGCCTTATCGAGCCCCAGCGGGCAATCCCACGTTACGATCAACGTCTCTCGGGCGCCTTAGCAGATAGCCTGCGACCGCAGGTGCTGAAAGCGGCGAGGCGTGTCCTGCGATCCCGCCTTTGGCGGGCCGTCGGTCTCTGCGCGGGCAACGAGTACCGCTCCGTCCTTGACGGGATTGCCGAACTCATGCCGGCGGGCGCCCGCCTTGACCTGCTCGCTGGCGGTCTCGGCAAGCGACTGACCGCCCTCCGGGACTGGCTGCGGCAGGAGGCTGCGGCCGGGCCATCATTCCCAACTGATCTCACTGGAGTAAAGGATTCCTTGTGCGTATCGTCGCCGGGCTGAGCCTGAAAAACCTGGAGCCGCGCGTGTGGGATCCCTTGTCCGCATTCCACCTTCGTGAGCTGTCCGCGGTGATGGTTTCCTACGCCGAATTCCACAAGATGAAGGCCCGTCGGCAAGCTGCGATGGAGGTAGGGCTGCGAGCGTACCTCGGTGTTCCCGAAGAGATCGCAATCTACCTGGACAACGGTGCGTTTTACTTTGGGTCCCAGGACTGCGACGCTCCCCTGGACGAATACGAGGAATTCGTTGCGAAGGCCAAGCCGGACTGGAAGCCGATCCCGCAGGATTACATTCCGTTTCCAAGCATGACGCCGCAGAAGCGGCGTGGGTGTTTCGACAAAACGATGCGGGTCAACCTCCACTACCAGCACGACGGCTATGTTCCTGTCGTTCACATCGGCAATCACCTGATGCAGTACACCGCGCGGGTCACTGCGGATGAGCACCTGTCGAGAAAGCCGTGGATCGCACTGGGTGCGATCGTCCCAAATCTGCTCCGGAAGCCAAAGGCGATGCCATACACTGACATCCTCCTCGGCTTGCGACATGTCCGGCAGATTTTCGCTGATAAGTCGATCCACGTCTTCGGGGTCGGCGGGACCGCAACCCTTCACCTCACGGCTCTCGTGGGATTCGATTCAATAGATTCAAGCGGGTGGAGGAACCGGGCAGCCCGCGGCATCGTCCAGCTCCCTGGCAGTGGCGAGCGACTCGTCGCCGATCTTGGCAGCTGGCGCGGACGGGAACCCTCCGCTGATGAGTGGGAGGTTCTCCGACGTTGCAAGTGCCCGGCCTGCCGCAAGCACGGCGTGAAAGGCCTCCGGGCGAACAAGATTCTTGGCTTTTGCTGCCGCGCGACTCATAACTTGTGGGTGATCCTTGAAGAAAACCGTTGGCTGATGCGGCACATCACCGGAGGGACGTATCGACGCTACTATAAGCGAAGACTGGACAACTCGATATACCGGCCGCTGATTGACGAATTGCTCGCCTTAGACGCAAAGGAGTCGCAGTCTCATTCACTTCGCCAAATCGGAACGGTAAAGGGAAAGGGATGATCCTCACCGAGAAGGCGCCCCAGGTCATCGTCGATGAAGTACTTGCAAAGCTGGCGACGCTACTCGAATAGACAACCAAGCAGTCGTTGAAATAAAGCAATCCGCAGCCTTGTCATTCATGAAGCGAACCCCATCCTTAGCCAACTCTAGGGGTGAGGACTTCTTTCGTGCCGGCTCTTGCAAAAGGAGATAAAAGCCTTGTCGGGGTCATACAAAACAGGTTTGCCGCTTTCACACCACCAGCGCTGCCATTCGCGTTCGAGATAATACACGTCATATCCAGGGGCGACAACCCGCGCGTCATGGTAGGTCTCCGCATCCAGTTGCGGGAAGTCGGAGCCAAGCTGCCAGGAAAGTGCCTTGACCGCATTGCGGTTCCGAAAGGTCACAAAATCATCCTCATCAACGCTTACCTGGTAATCCGGAAGGTGATCTCCCTTGGCAAGCTGCCGGACATCGTGCCGGAAGCCTTTCAAGGGAGCGCGAGACCCGCATTTCAACTGGAGCGCGTCGAGAGAAATCTTCCAGCTATCCTGCTTTCCGCAATGCTTGCGGGCGATCTCGTAAACCCGCCGCTCGATCGGCTTGCGAAGCCGAAAATAGTCTCGGTGCAACGTAAGAACTTCCTTGGCCGCTATGGAACGAAATACCCAATCCGACAACTTAACCGCGATCTCCAGGATGCGGCCGGTTTTCTCGGATCGCCGCAGCTTGAACGAGTCAATTAGCCCAAACCCTTCAAAAGTCTCCTCGCCCCCGGTTTTTATATTCGTTCGAATGCGTGTGCCATCCAGCCGCTCCAAAGCCTCGACCAGAGCATCATAATCCTTCCCGCCGAGCGAGCGGTTAACGAATACCAGAAGATCCTTGGCAACGATCCGGATGTAAGGGGACGGAGTAGCCCCCTCGTTCATTTTGGCGATAAGCTGGCTAACACAATAGATCAGGATGTCCTTATCGTAAATGGTGGCCAGTCCCTTGACACTAGGCACCACTTCTAACCATCGATCACCATTCTCATAGCGACGAATACTGTTCTCTGGTTTTTTTGAGAGTGAAAAAAAACGGGTGCTGCATTGAGGCCATGTCGTCTTTCAAAACGGCGTCGGCTACGTCACAGACGAAAAGATCATGCTGTTGGTGACGGTCTGGTAACAGTGGACTATTATCTTTCGGGGTATCAGAATCCATGTGTCCTTTATCGGGGTATTAGAAACCAATGTCAAGTCAAGATATCGGCTTGTAAGATGATTTCGGGGTATCAGAATCCATCCGTCCCATATCGGGATATTAGAAACCAATCCCAAGCGTCGGGGTATCAGAAACCCTAAAACAGTTTCGGGGTATCAGAAACCAAGTGCCGGGAATCAGAAACCTTTTTTCGGGGTATCAGAAACCTCACTTTTAGAAAAGCATCGTATCATCAATGGGATGAAAAGAATTTGAATGCGCTTAACACTATACTTAACATATATATTTAACACACTATCCCTGTGGATAACTTCTGTGGATAACTTCTTGAACTCGGTGACGTTTGCTCACCAACCTTGCAACAGTCCAGAGATATGACCAGGAATACTGACCTCGCTTCGCTCGGAATAACGCTCGCGCTGCCAAGCGGCGCTCGCTGATACGTTCGCGGCGTCGCATACGCGACTTGCTCACTCGCGGCGCTACCGCGCCGCATTTGCTTTGCAGGGAAAAGTCGATTCCTTAGCCTGCACAGTCTCAGGTTTCAAGTCACGCTTGAGGTGGAGAGTGCTAGCATTCAGTCCGATAACTGAGCCGCTATCCTCACCAGTAGCACCTTTCGGGCGTGACATCGTCGCTTCCTGCATCCGCTTAATGACCACGAAATTGAGCGGCTCAATTCTTGGAATTACGCGACCTCGTTTGCAGTCGCTGCCGTGGTCCTGAGCAATACGGCCAATGCCTCCAGCTCTTCTGCCACCTCCAGCTCCGACACCCTCTTCTTGTGCGCGGTCACTGTTACCGCCCATCGTCTCCTCGGTGTCTTGTAAATGAGCGTTGACATACGGTCTGCGGGGTTTTCCCGTTTCCGGCTGATGGCGTCGCGGGCTTCTCGCCGGGAGAGTTTACGCGCGATAACCTCCTCCACGACCTGCCGCTGGCTGTCCGGATCATCAATCTTTGTTATCTCGTAGGCGACGGTCGGGGCGAGCTTCCCCTCGACGACCTTTTCCTGAATGTCGGCCGGCAGCTCAAGGAGTGCCAAAGCGTGAGTCACCGACGACGGATGAAGGTGGAGATGCTCAGCCAGTTCCTTGCCCGACCAACTCTTGGCCCGCATGAGTATCTGGAAAGCATGCGCCTGTTCGATCGGTTTGAGGTCCTCGCGCAGGCAGTTTTCGATCAACTGCTCTTCGAGGATATCCGCCTCGGACAACTCGCCTTCCACAAAAATGCAACTGATGGCCGCCAGACCCGCCTGGACGGCTGCCCGGTAACGTCTCTCGCCAGCCAGAATGATCCATTTGCCGTGATCGTCACTCCAACGCACCCGGATTGCCTGGAGTTGGCCGTGATCCTTAAGGCTGCGCGCCAGCCGCGCAATGCTGTCGAGATTGAACTCTTTTCGTGGCTGGGACGGATCGGGGATGATGTTTGCCAGCACCATTTCGCCAGCGTCGCGGCGGCTGGTGCGTCCATCGTATCTCTTGCTGGTTGCCACAGCAGGAGTTGGGGAAGCTGACGATCCCGTCCGGAGCCCCAGGCTCTCTGCCACGTTTGCTCCCACTTCCTTTAGCAGAAACTCTGTCTTGCTGGTCATGCAACCCTCCTCGTGCCTGTGGCGGTAAAGCTGGCAGCACGGTTTAGTATCTCATCGGCAAGGCGACTCACGGCCTTGGCCGCTTTGGTACGCGGCTTGTAGACGCCGATCGGGACGCGCATGGAGATCGCCTCCTTAAGGGAGGTTGCGAGCGGCACGTCGTGGGCGAACACATCCGGGCCGTACAAATCGCGCAAGGTCTTCTCGTAGACCGTATGGATGCCCAGCCGCCGATTGCGCATCGTGATGAGGTAGCCGAGAAGTCGCAGGGCAGAGTTAGGACCGGCTTGGACAGCTTTGATGACCTCGCGCATCACAGCGATGCCCTGTGCCCCGTAATCCTCGGGCTGGACGGGAACGATCACAACATCGCTGGCCACCAGTGCGCACCACGCGGACAGATAAATGTTCGGGGGGCAGTCGATTAGGATGACCTCGAAGCCCGTCCCGGCCTCCCGCACGAAATCGCGCAGGACCAACTGGCGATCACCGGCCGATTCGGGACAGGGCGCGTCGTGACGCTGCATCGCTCTGGACCCAGGCACCAGGAAGATATTTTTTACCGCAGTTGGACGTATTAACGATTGCGGGTCGGTAAACGAGTCCTCGAAAAGTGCCGCGACCGAATTATGGGCCGGAATGCTGCTTCCCGCCTGAGAGCCGAGGAATCCCTGGGTGAGATTTGCTTGGGGATCAACGTCCAGGAGCAGCACTCGGCCCCTTTTGGCAAATTCCCCCGACAGATGGTGACAGGTTGAAGTCTTTCCAACCCCGCCCTTGTTGTTGAGCATGCAGATCGTCAATGCCATAGGCAGATTCCCTCCATTTGTTTTTGCCTCCGTTGTTACTCGGTAATTGAGCGGCTCAATCGAGAATTGAGCGGCTCAATCGGGGCCAACCGCATGTCCCTAATGGGCACCGATCGCGCATACCGTAGCACGAAGATCAAGCGTTGTCACGAACTTAGGTGATGGGGGCTGAAAGGTTTTTGCTCCGAGCGCGACGCTAGTCAGGCTTCCGCAGCAGCTGCCCGGGAGGAACTGACTTAGATTCTCCGCCGTGTTCACACCGATTTGAGCCGGCAAAATCGCTGCCACCACAGCGGCTGTCTGTTCGTCAGCAGTGCGGCAGATAGCAGCTCCGTTCGCCCTCGACAACTGCGGTCAACTTGGATTATCATACCCGGAGAAAGGACACGATCATGAGTACCCATTTGGAAGCCATCTACGAAAACGGCGTCTTTCGCCCTTTGCAGCCCGTCCAGTTGCCTGAACACCGGCGCGTTAAAGTGACCATCGACGAGGACGTGGAAATCGACTCGGCCTCAGCCGACCAGGCTCATTTCGCCTTGCCGCCGGATCGCTGGCAAGCCTTCTGCGAGGCACTGGACGCGCCGCCCAGGGACATCCCGGCTTTGCGCAAACTGCTCACGGAAGGGAGTCTTTTCGATGGCCGACGAGACGCCGATCGCTAGCCCCGTCCCGCTGGAGCAAACACACGACCTCACTGCCTTCGACTGCGGAAGCCCCGCCCTCAACGACTACCTTCACAAGTATGCCTGGGCGAATCATCGGGGCCAGGCAGCGCGCACCTACGTGGCCGCACGAGGGCATCGCGTCGTCGGCTATTACACCCTGGCTGCCGGTTCCGTCCGGCGGGACGATACCCCGCCGCGCGTTGCCAAGGGGATGGGCAACTACCCCGTTCCCATCATCCTGCTGGCCCGGCTGGCAGTCGATCGCAGCGAGCAAGGCAAGGGGCTTGGTGCTGCCCTCCTCAGAGATGCGATCCTGCGTGCCGCTCAAGCCGCCGATATCGTCGGGTGCCGGGCGCTGCTCGTCCACGCTAAAGATCAAGCGGCGCAGGCTTTCTACCGGAAGTTCGGGTTCGAGTCCTCTCCAGTGAACGAGCTGCATCTGTACCTGATCATGAAAGATATCCTCGCCAACCAGGCGGCACCGCCCGCCCAGGGTTAACGGGGTTAGCGAACCCGATTCCATTGGTGCCGATGAGGATTCCCTCGAAAGCATTCTTCCGCTCAACGAGCCGATGTGTTCCTTGATCGCTACAGCTCCCGGCTTCTGGCCGGAAACACCAACTCCGTGACCTCGGCGATCAGGCGATCCTTCATAGCATTCTCCAATTGCCTGTAAGTCTCGCCCGCCAGCAGAATCTTCAGGCGCTACCGGAAGCGTTCGCGCCGGTCTTCGCGCCGCCGTGAAGCCGATCCGGTCTGCAAAAGCGAAAAACACAGCCATTGTCCCTGGCTGGCTTTCTTTCCGTTGGGGCTGCCCAAAGCCCCCCGGCCGTGTTTCTCGCCGCCCGCCGCCCGCTGCCCCCGCCTTCGCAGCGCCCGCACAACTGCCCGGCAACCCTGCCGGCGGGCATATACACCCCCTCTCCCCGGTCTGTTTTCCCCTCGCTGCAGCTGCCGATAGCGGATACTGGCGGTAGATTGTAGAGGCCGTTGCCGTTCCGGTCCGCCGCCTGTTGCTCTCCCCTTTCCATCCCTCATCGCCGCGCCATCAAGCGGCCTAACTCACGCGACAGTACAGCCGAAGCCGCCCGCCGCAACGGGAAAAACGGCTTTCACAAGGCATCTTTTTTCCAAGGCGTGAACCTTCCGATTTTTCACCGTTGGCAGCGGGCACGTGCCGCTACGTAAGCGGCCGTGGGCATAAAGCCCGGCCGAGCGGCTGTGTTGGTCGCTCCCGTAAGGCCGCGATGGTCGCGGTCTCGAAAACAAAAGGAGAAAGCACATGTCTGACACGAACACGGAGACCGGCACCAAGACCTCGAAGAAGCCCGCCTACATCGCCTACTCGATCCGCGAGCGCGACGGCAAGGACTCGAAGTGGACCGAGATCGGGGTGGCCTTCGCCCACGACGACGGCAAGGGTTTCACCATCCTGACCGACGTAGCACCGCTCAACGGCCGCATCACCCTGCGGGTGCCCAGCGAGAAAAAGTAACGACAGGAGCAACCGGGGCGGGGCCGAAGCGCCCGCCCCAACAGGAAAGGAATCCGATTATGGGAACACGAGCTGTTTATACCTTCATCGACGAGGCTGACCGCCACTCGGTCTACAAGCATTGGGACGGCTACCCACGGTGGGGGTGCCAGTTCATCGCCAACACCCTGCCGCTGGCGTGGCCTCTACCCCGCTTCGAGGCTGACGAATTCGCCGCTGCCTTTGTAGCCGCCAACAAGAAGCAGGCAGGCGACATCCGCCTGACCACCGGCCCCGAGGCGCACGGCGACCTGGCGTATCGTTACGAGATCCGCTGCCCTGGCGGCCGGATTCACGTCCGCATCTACGGTTGCGCCCACGACGACCAGCCGATCTTCGAGGGCACGCTCGAAGACGCCCAACAATTCGCTTCAACCTTCCACTGAAAGGAACTCACCATGAAAACCACCGTCAACATCCGCAAATACATCGGTGACATCGGCGTCGATGCCGGGCTGTGCTGGATCGGCGACCCCTGCTACATCCTGCACAAGGAGCAGCCGCCCAAAGCGATCGGCAAGGATTGGGATGAATTCTGCGATCTCCTCAACGATGACGACCAGTATCCCACGGCCAAGCAGTTCCACTACGACCTCGGCCACCCTGGCTTAGGCGTCGTCGTCTCCACCGGCTACGGCGACGGCACCTATCCGGTGTTCGCTGAATTCAACGAGAACGGCCGCATCGCCAAAGTCTGGGTCGAATTCATCGGCCAGGACGATGAAGCGGAGGAGGCATAACCATGCAGCTCACGATCAACTCCATCGCCTGCCACCGCAACGGCATTTGCGGCCAACCCTTCACGGTGGTGCTCTTCGAGGACCAGGGCCCGGAGGGCAGCCCCAAGGTCGCCATCCTGTTCGACGAGCCGCTTTACTGCGCGGTGCTCGACGTGGCCAAGGTCGCCGCTGGTGACATCGAATTTGGCAGTAATTCGTGGCGCGGTGATAAATACGAAGCACCGCTGCGGGAGGCCATCAACGCCCGCAACGACGAACAAACCGGCGAAGGGAGGAAGCCATGACCACCATCGAGAAAATGCGTGCCGCCCTCGCCGGAGCGATCACCGTCCGGACGTGGTGGGGCTGTCCCGGCCTGTCCGGGGAAGCATTCCGATCCTGGTTCCTGGACTGCCTCATGGTGAAAATCAGCCGCCACGACCGGCGGCAATGGCGCCGCCTGACGCCGGACTATCAGGCCAGCCTCTACCGCGACGCGCGCAGGCTGCGCGACATCCACCAGCGCGCCATCCACCGGCAATTCGAGACCGACATCTTCCAACGCCGATTCGGACACTTCTTAACCAACGACTAAAGGAGAATTCTTATGCACGCACTCACCGCCATCAATCCCTTCCTCGCTGCCCGCTTCAAGCGGCTCATATCCGCCCCGCGTCCGCAGCCCCAGCCGAGGCCTGCGACATTTCCGGAGCCGGAGCAGCCGGTCTACGCCAGGCTGCCGCGAGCGCCCAGGAACGCCAGCCCGGTGCCTCACTTAACCAGCCTCTACCACAATGCCGAGGCCGGACCATACGGCAACCGCGGCTATCCGGGCAACTGCGGCGGCAACTTAATCCGCGACCTGCTGCGGTACTTCCAGCCTGATGGGTTGATTCTGGACCCGATGGCCGGCAGCGGCACCTGTGCCGATGTATGCCGGGAGCTGGGCCTGCCCTGCATGTCCTGGGACATCCACCAAGGCATCGACGCCTGCGACCCACAAGGCTTCGGCCCGGATGCCAGCTTCGCCTTCATCTGGAGCCATCCCGCTTACTGGCGGCAGAAATTGTACCTGGACGATCCACGAGACCTGTCCCGCGCGCCGACCCTGGAGGATTTTCTTCGCCGTTACGGGCAATTCATCCGCAACTGCGCCCGCGCTCTCAAGCCCGGCGGCAAGCTGGCGGTCTTAATGGGAGATTACTGTGACCGCGAGGCCGGATTCATACCGCTGACTTATCACACGAAGAGACTGGCCTTCGCCGCCGGATTGAAGCAGCACTGCACGGACATCATCCGCTGGAGCCACGGCGCCAGCAGCAGCAAGAAGGTCTACAAATCGGTCTTCATCCCCGGCCTGCACGATGTGTGCTGCGTCTTCGAGAAGCAATCTTAACCACCAATCAAGGAGCATTTATGACCCAGATCCGCAAGCAACTTACCAGCAGCCCTATGTTCTACACGCCAGGACTGTTTCGTGCCTTGCAGAACGATTACAGCATCAAGGGCAACACACGCCAGCGGCCCATCAGAATTCTCAGCGATGGCTATTGGCTATCCCCGGCCCGAGGCTTATTGAGCGGCGCTATCCCGGTGGAAATCGACGAGGTCGCCGGCACCATTACCTATGAAGCGAGCGAAAACGCCATTGCTCGGAGGATCAAGCCGTGACCGGCCCGAAAATGCTTAACCTTCAACCAGAAAGGACTCTTTATGACCAAGACTTACCAAATCCACGCCTGGTGCGTTCGTCCCTTCATCTCCTGGCTAGAGACAGAGGCCGGCACACCCGACGAGGCCGTTGCCAAGGCCAGGCTGCAAGATAGTGAGTTGCTCGATGCCGCCGAGGAATGCAACAGCGGCTATCCGTGGGACGAGTTCACCGTTTACGACGAAAGCGGCCAGCAACTGCTGCACGTTCTCGACGATGACGCCCGCGCGCGGGATGCAGCGACCGCCCAGGCGCTCCTGCTGGACATGCTGCGTTATGGCGTCCTCCCCTTGGCGACGGCGATTCCGAGTTTGAAGCCGTGATCTACGCCTTCGATGACCGTGATCCGGACTGGCGCGCCCTACTCAACGCCATCGGTGAGAAGCGTGCGCGCGCCGCCATCGACAAGGCGAAAGCTCCTGCGGCGTCAGCCAACCAGGATTAACCACCCAACAAAGAAAGGAATCCCCATGACGCACTTTCAGATCGAGCAAACGGCTGCGACAATGACACAGCAACCCACCATACCCATGTAGCGATTAGCGATCCGGAAGCGCTCGCGCAGCACTTGGCGCTGCCGGCCCTAGGCGATAGAATCGATTGGTTTTGGAAATTCAGCGGCTTAAGGAAAGGCGATCAGTGATCGACTTCGCAGAGATTCCCCACGCGGACTCGCAAACCTGGGAGTTCTTCGCGCGAGATTTCCTGATCGAACGCGGTTTCTACATCGAATCATCGCCAGATCGAGGACGACACGGCAAAAGGGACATGCTCGTCACGGAACAGCTGAAAGAGAGGGCTTGGCAAATATGAGATGAGATAGCTCGTCACCTACAAGAACTTAGTAATACAGCGCGGCTTTAGAGGACGCATCTATCCCGCTGTTTCTTGTGGGATTTTGTCGGCTGCTCGTTTCTCCGCTGGTGATAGCAATTTACATCGATCAGGCCAGCCAGGATTTCTTTCCCCCGAAGGTATGACACATGCGATGCCCCAGTTGTAACAGGGCGCTCCCGTACGGCGCGAAGGCGACGAATGCAAGTGTGCGCTGTATCTTCTGTGGTGTAGATTTCCGCGCGCCCAAAGAAGGTGAGCAATCTCCTCCCCGTAACCCGCACACCCCATCCGCAGCGGTCAAGGCAAATGCCTCACCCGATGCGGGGGCTGGTACCCGCCTGCGATTCATTAATAACCGTTACGCACTGGGCCCGAATCCGCGGCAAGGAGGCATGGCGCTGGTCTACCGGGCGAATGATATGCTCGATGAGAACCGCCAAGTGGCGGTGAAGATACTCCGGCATGACAAGATCGAGCAGCCAATTCTTGCGGAAGCCTTCAAGAGGGAAACCCAGGCCCTCAAAGAGTTGGACCATGCAGGAATCGTCAAACTCTTGGACTCCGGAGTTGATGGCGAAACAGGCGAGTACTTCCTCGTCTTTGAGTGGATGGAGACAGACCTTGCCTTACGACTCAAATCTGCTCCCCCCAAGGGTTGGGACGAGTTCGCGTCCGCAGTCGCTCTCCCCATCCTTGAAGCCCTCAGCTTCGCGCACTCGCGGAACATCGTTCACCGAGACTTGAAGCCCAGCAATATCTTGATCGACCGTGATGGGCGGCCAAGGCTCGCAGACTTCGGCATTTCCAAGTTGAAGCGCTGGCTCAAGCCCGGACTCACCCTGGCAGATTGGGTCTCCCGACCCTACACACCCCGCGAGTATGACGACGGATCCTTCACCTATACTCGCGATGTGTTCGCTTTCGGTGTGGTAGTGCTGGAATGCCTGACGGACGTAGAACTCGACGACTACGAGAGCGTGGCAAACGCCCAGAAGAAGCTTGGTGTTCCCCCGGAGATCCGAGCGATCCTGGATCGGGCTTTGTCTGACGATCCCGCTGAGAGGCAACCTAATGCAAACATTCTTCTCTCTGAGATCAGGGCCGTTCAGCAGAAGCGAGAGCGAACACAGCGACCCCGACGACCCTGCTACCTCGAACTTTCCCCAAAGGCACTCGCGGCGCTCCGCGCCGAGACAGAGTTGGAGTCCGATGCCGCGGTTCGGAACATACTACTAGAGGATCTCAATACTGAGTGCGGTATCGTTCCCTACAAACTGCTTAATGCGCCGCTCGGGGAGGCGTTTCCGCCCGGACAATATCAGATATCCGGCGTCTCTTATCGATACCATGTCAAGGTGAACGAGCCGCGTTTTGACCGGCTAATCGTCTTCAAGGCTTGGCGATCGCCCCACTCAATGCTTGAGCAGAACCGAGATCGTGCCTGGATCCCGCCATATGAGTTCCGTTTTGGAGAACCGCTTAATGTCGCGGATGCGCGTGACGTCATCCGTGAACTACAACTCGCAGTCGATGAAGATCAAGCCGATCGGAGAGCGCGTGAAGCCGAGGAACGAGAGCGCCGTCTCTACCTGACTTGGCGAGGCATACTACAAGCGAAAGGCGACCTGGAAAAATCTCGCCAGTCACCACTGAGGTATAACGGGGTGAGGGTTGAGCGTGGGCGTGCTTTCTTCCAGTTGATTGACCTGCCTGGCGACGACCTGGTCGGCCAGCCGCGAAGTGTCCGTCTTCCCAATGGTCATTACTTGGCCGGCGAAGTCGATGATGTCCGCGAACGAACGCTTGCGCTGTATGTCACCTTCGGAGATCCAACCCTTGCCCCTCGCTCTGGCGAATTGGTCTTCGACACGCATGCTGCCGAGGAAGCTCTTGAGAGGCAAAAGAGGGCTTTGGATGCTGTTCGGTTTGACCGCGCGACTCGTCCAGACCTTGGCCCTTTACTTCTCCATCCCGAGAACGTTCGCCCGCCCAACTTCGAGGGGGAGATTCGGTTCCTACAACCTAATCTCGATGAGGACAAGAAGGTAGCTGTTCGAGCCGCCTTGGGAGCGGAAGATTTTCTGATCGTAGAGGGACCGCCTGGTACCGGCAAGACCACTTTCATCGCGGAGGTCGTACACCAGACACTTCAGAGGAATCCGAGTGCCCGGATACTTCTCAGTTCGCAGACCCATGTGGCTCTGGACAACGCCCTGGAGAAAATTCTAGACCTATGTCAGGACTGGAACCTGCTTCGCGTCGGCCGACTTGGGGATGAAGACGTCTCACCGCGAGTCGAGGCGCTGCGGCTAGAAGATCAGATGGAGATGTGGAGAGAGCAGGTATTCACGAGAGGCCGATCGTTCCTCGACGAGTTTGCCCGAACACGAGGTGTGTCCCAGAAAGCCGTAGAAACCGCCACCTTATTCGAGAACGCTAGGGCACTCCTGGAAACCATCGAGCAACTCAAAGTACGAATCGAATGTCGCAATCGGGAGATTGAGGAGCTTTCGCTCCAGCCAACGGCGAATACGCCGGCATCCAGCGGGCGTCCTCCAGCTAATGTCCAGAATGCCGAGATTGTCCGTCAGCTCAAGAAGGATCTGTCGCAGTTTGAGAAGGAACTCAAGGAAGCGCAGAAAACGTTCCAGAAAACTGAGGCCCGCTTGCAGGAACTCAGCGGTGAAGAACTCGGCGGGATGGCACCGGGAGACCTGGCCCAAATGACTCCGAAAGATTTGGGCGACCTAGCCAATGCCTTCATCGACTCGGGAGATCCGAATACGGCATTGTACAAGCTCCTGCGGAAAATTCATCAGGAGTGGGAACTCCGTTTCGCACGTAGTGAGGACTTTCACGCCGCCCTACTCAAGCGAGCCAACGTAATCGCGGGGACTTGCATTGGCCTGGCTGGTGTCAAGGGAATGCAGGATCTACGTTTCGACCTTTGCATCGTGGACGAGGCGTCTAAGGCCACAGCAACCGAGGTACTCGTGCCGATGTCGCGCTCCAGACGGTGGGTTCTCGTTGGAGACCAGCGCCAGCTGCCCCCATT
>Ga0070739_10003475_pt1 | contig 19615 bp, 19 predicted proteins | sample Coa_R1_7_FD_66445 | JGI IMG/M metagenome (GOLD analysis project Ga0070739, IMG submission 66445) | Surface soil microbial communities from Centralia Pennsylvania, which are recovering from an underground coalmine fire - Coalmine... | ecosystem: Environmental > Terrestrial > Soil > Unclassified ... | reverse complement strand
AGGCCATCGCCCTATCGCACGATCTCGGCCATCCGGCCTTCGGCCACGCCGGCGAACGTGCCCTGGACGAGTGCATGGCCGAACGCGGCGGCTTCGAGCACAATCTGCACGCTCTGCGCATCGTCGAAGTGCTGGAATATCGCTACGCCGACTTTCCCGGCTTGAACCTGTCCTGGGAAGTGCTGGAGGCAATGGCGCTGCACAGCAAGCGCCGCCATGCACCCGAAATTGCCGAGTTTACCGGCGTCGGCCAACCGCTCCTGGAAGCACAAGTCGCCGATGCCGCCGACAGCCTCGCTTACGATGCCCACGACATCGACGACGCGCTCAGCGTCGGCCTGATCGCGCCGGACGATCTGCGGGAGGTCGAGCTGTGGCGGCGTGTTTTGGAAGAGGTCCGCCGGCAGCACGGCGACCTGCCGCCGGAGCAATTTCAGCCGACCATGATTCGTTATCTCATTGATTGGCTCGTAGTCGATTTGCTCGAACATACGCTCGGGCGGCTACGTCAGCAACGCATCCGCACGGTTGCCGACGTTCGCAACGCCTCCTCTTTGCTGGTCGAGCCGAGTCCGGCCATGCGTGTTCTTAAAGCGGAGATGGAGCAGTTCCTGAGCCGGCGGGTTTACAATCATTCGCGCGTCCAGCGCATGGCCGTTAAGGGCGGTCGCATCATTCGTCAACTGTTCGACGAATTTTGCCGGGCGCCGCGCTTGCTTCCGGAGCGCTACAGCCGCCGCATCGATGGGCAGCGGCTCGAGCGCGTCGTCTGCGATTACGTTGCCGGTATGACGGATCGCTACGCTCAAGATGAGTTTCTCAGGCTGTTCCAGCCCTATTCTCTTGTGTAAAATGACTCATCTTCCATCGCCGTTTCATATACGGCGAGCGGGGGGTGTTAACCCCCCGGTGGAACTACCGGGGGGTTAACACCCCCCGCTCGCTGTGGAGCCGGTTTTATCCAGGAGGTCTGCAATGTCCTCACCAATCTTGACCCCGTTTGTTAGCCGCTTCTCGCGTTATTTCTCAAAGAGGCCGCCGTCGAGTCATGTGCTGTTGTGGCTGCTGCGCGGCGTCTTCGGCGCGATTTGCATCGGCATCGCCATGTTGGCCTTCAAACATTTCAGCGAAGGCCCCAACGACATGGCCAACGGCTGGATCGCCTTTTTTTGCATCCTCGGCGCCGGCGCCTTCATCGTCCTGACCGACGTCCTCATCCGCAACAAGCAGATCACCACGCTGTCGGCCATCTACTTCGGTCTGCTGCTGGGGCTGCTTTTGGGCAACATTTTGTCCACCGCCCTGGAGCCGTTCATCTTCGATCTGGGCGCACTGCGTTCCCCCGCAGGAAAAGCGCCGCACCTGGTCGTTCATCCGGCTGACAAGGAGGGCAACATTCGGGTTGATGTCAACCAGGGCGACAGCAGCAGCAGCAGCGGCGTTCCCGAAAGCCGCAACCAGTACGAACGCCGCGCGCTTTCGCTCATCCTCACCGTGATCTGCTGCTACATCGCCATTTCGACGTTGCTGCAAACCAAGGATGAGTTTCGCTTTATCATTCCCTACGTCGAGTTTTCCAAACAGGTTAAGGGTTCCAAGCCGCTCGTTTTGGATACCAGTGTAATTATTGATGGCCGAATTGCCGATATATGTGATACGCGGTTTATCGATACCAAACTGATCGTGCCGCGGTTCGTGCTGCAAGAGTTGCAAAGCGTGGCCGACAGTTCCGATAAACTGAAGCGAAATCGCGGACGGCGCGGACTGGACATGCTGAAGCGAATGCAGAACAATCCCAAGGTTGAGCTGCAAATGCACGAGGCCAATTTGCCGGTCCTGCGCGACGTACAAAAGGTTGATGAACGTCTGGTTGTGCTGGCCAAGGCGCTGGATGCCCGAGTGGTGACTAACGATTACAACCTCAATAAGATCGCCCAGCTGCAAGGTGTCGAGGTTATCAACCTCAATGAATTGGCCAACGCGCTCAAGTCGGTGGCCCTGCCCGGCGAATTGATGACGGTTCGTCTGGTCAAGCCGGGCGATCAGTATGGACAAGGCGTCGGCTATCTGGAAGACGGTACCATGGTGGTCGTCGAGCAGGGCCGATCCTCGATCGGTCAGGATGTGACCATCACGGTAACAAGCGTCTTGCAGACGCCGGCCGGTCGGATGATTTTCGGCCGCCTCGAAGGCCGGCCCCAAACTGTGACAACTTGACCGCAAAAAGGACACAAAAGACACAAGGGACGCAAAGAAAAGAAGAGAGAATCGATATGCAAATAAGGTATTTTGGGGTGCAGGCTCGCTTCTTTGCTCGTTTTTTCTTCTTTGTGTCCCTTGGGTTCTTTGTGTCCTTTGTAGTTAACGTATTTGCCGCTGATCCGCCTGCCGCCAAGGGCAAGAAAACTGCCACGCGCGGCGATCTGGAGATGGTAGAGCGGCTGTTGGCCGCGCGCAAGGAATATCAGGTGACGCTAGAGGCGTTGCGGGCGCACTACATCGGCAGCGGTGATGTCGAACGGGCGCGCTGGGCCGAGGAAGAGCTGGTTCAGTATCACCGCATCAACAAGTATCCCTTCCGCCTCGAATTGGTCGTGCCGCCGCCGACCTTGCAGGGCAATTACAACATCCCCGAAGCCAACGAGTTGTACCGTCAGGCCATGAAGTATAAGGACCACGGCTACGGGCAGGATTACAACGACAATCAGCATCGCGCCGAATTGCTGCTTCAGCAGTTGCTGACCAATTATCCGCAAAGCGACAAAATCAGCGACGCCGCCTACCAGCTGGGTGACATCTACGAGAACAAGCCGTTTCGTCAACTGGATCATGCGGCGATCTATTTCGAGCGCTGCTTCCAGTGGAATTCCAAGACCCATTTCGACGCTCGCCTGCGCGCCGCCCGGCTGTACGAACGCTACCAGAGCGAACGCAGCCACGCGCTAGAGATTTACCGCGATATTGTCGCACATGAAACCGATGCCAAGCGTCTGGAAGAAGCGCAGCGCAAGGTGACGGAGTTGAGCAAGAAAAAATAATGGGCACGTCCGCACCACAGCAAATCGTGAGCTAAGTTAGAATATCCCGTCCTCTGTTCGCGTATTCGGAATCAGCGGTTTGCCCCCTCCCGCATCCAAGGCTCATCCGAGCCTGAAGCGTAAGCGAAGGACCGTTCTTCGCTTACGCTTCAGGCTCGGAAAGGGGAAAGATGGGAGGCTTACCATGTACAAAGAACCTGCAGCATCGATCAAGCCCGGCCAAGCTGCCCTGGTCGTCACCTATGGCAACACGACGCGGCGATTTCACCCACTCGAAGGCGATCTAATCGTGCTGGGCCGTACGCCGCACTGTGACATTACCCTCGTTTCGCCGGAAGTCTCTGCGATTCATTGTGTCCTGCACCGCCGCGGTGACGGCTGGCACCTCCGCGATTGTAGCGGAGGCCGTCACGCGACACGGCTCAACGGTCGGGTTATCCGCGAAGAGAAATTGCACGATTGCGACGTGGTGCAAGTCGGCTCGTTCAGCTTCGAGATGCGCTTGCCCTGCCCGCGGCCCACGCCGGTTGTCGGTGTGACGGCGCTGGCTGACGAGCGCCTGACGGCCCGCATCCGCTTCTTGCAGCGCTCCCGACGCAACCTCGTCCGCCTGGCCCTTCGGCTGCGTCGCAAAGCCCGTTGCACTAATTCCTTGCCGCCGACGTTCGCCGAGTTGGAGCAGCAAGCGGAAGCTCTGCGCCGCTTGCTGCGCGATTACCAGAAACTGGTGAAGGAGTACGAGGGGCGCCTCAATCAGCTCGAGCGAGCCGAGCGCGAGCTGTGTGACGCCCGTGCGGCGTTCGAGCAGGAGTGCACGGAGCAGCGGATACGCTTGGAGAAGGCGGAACACGAAATGGTCCGCAGCGTCTGCGACCGACTGGCAGAACTTCCTCGTCTCAAGCAGGAAATTGCCGGCACCTGTCCCTCCGCTCCGGGAGAACTGCGTCGGGATCAATTGCAGGAGATCACGGAGACCCCGGTGGTGGCGGCCCATCTGGTACGAGGATCGGCTGATTGAACGGCTGCGGCGGCTGTTTGAGTCCTTCGCTGGGACGGATAGCGCCACGGACACCGAGCAATTCGGGGTGGCGCGCCAGTTTGTCGGCGAACGTCTCGAAATCCTTCAGGATACGATCCAGACGCGGTATGCTGCGCACGACCATGCACGCCGCTTCGTTGAGATTGGCGTACAGCGACGGATCTTTGAGCAGACGCTGAATGGTGCCGTCCTGATCGAGCGTATTCTTGAACCCACTGAGGTCGGTGAGCATGCGATTGAGCTTGGCCGTGCTCTCGTCGAGATTGCGCGACGTACTTTCGCTGCGATTCATGTACGGCGTGTAGGTTTTGCGCAAGTCATCCATCGCAATGTCCATGCGCGTCAGCGTATCGTTGAGGTGCTTACCCACCGGCCGGGCGTCCTGCATCAGCGCGTCGAGATTGCGCGAGATGCTGTCGAAGCGCTGACTGGCCGTGCTGGTGTTTTGCAGAATGTTCGACAAGTTCCGCTGGTTGGCTTCGTTGAACACGTTGCTCACGCGCGTCAGCACGGTGTTGAGATTGTCGATGGCCTTGGTGAGGTTTTCCAGATTGCCCTGCGCCCACACGTCCAGACGTTCGCCGAGCCGGCCCCAGCTGCGGGCCGCCGCGCCGACATCATCAAGGTTGCGCTGTGCCTTCGGCAAGGCTTCTCGCGCATCCTTGGCCAGTCCCTGAATTTGCCGATTAGTTTCTTCTAGGGCCGGGATATTACGGCGCACATCCTTGGCCAAGCCGCGGTACTCGTCCAGGGTTTCCTCCATCTTAGGCGATATGCGTTCCAGCCGCTGCAAGGAGCGGCGGATTTCGTTGAGAGTGTCCTGGGCGGTGGGCGCCACCTGGGAGGCTTGATTGAGCAACATATTGACGTTGGCCGGGCGAAGGCCGACCATTTCCGAACCCGGTTCCACCACCGAACGATCGACCGGCTGCCCCTCCTCAGCGGGTTCGGGCACGAAGTCAATGCTGACATCGCTGCCGAGCAGGCCGACGGTGAGAGTAGGTTGTTCATTGTGGCGAATGGTGAAGCGCGGATCGATGGCGATCTGCACGCGGACGATGCCGCGTTCGTCGTCCAGAGTGACATCGCTGACTTCGCCGATGCGTACTCCAGAGCGGCGCACCGGCGTGCCGACGGCAACGCCGGGAGCATCGACGAAGCGGATGGTGTAGTGGTTGCTGCGTTTGAAATAGTTGGGCAGACTGCCGAACATCACGATCAGGGCAGCCAGCAGCAGCAACGCCGCCAAGACAAACAGGCCGATCGCCCAGCGCATGCCTCGGTCGTTCATGGCGTCACCTCATAGGGTTTAGGGTTTAGGGTTTAGGGTTTAGGGATCAAGGGAAGTGAGTTGCCTTCTCCCTAAACCCTAAACCCCAAACCCTAAACCCTATGCCTGCCGTGCCAATTCCTGCAAGCGATCGCGCGCTTCGCCTTCGATGAATTGGCGGACGCGCGGATCGGCACACTCGCGGAGCTGCTCCGGCGTGCCATCAAACAAAACTTGCGGCTCGCCTGTCTTCAAACGACTCAGCGGATAGAACATCACAACACGGTCGGCCACTTTGTTAATCGTCTTCATTTCATGCGTAACGATGATGCTGGTTATAGGCCGCTGACGCCGGGTTTGCAGCATTAACTCGTTAATCACATCAGTCATAATCGGATCAAGTCCCGTGGTCGGTTCGTCGTAAAGCATGACCTCCGGATCGAGGGCCAGGGCGCGGGCCAATCCAACCCGTTTTTTCATACCGCCCGACAACTCCGCCGGCTTCTTGTTCAGAACGCTTGGCGGCAAACCGACCTCTTGCAACCGATTCCGCACGATATCGGTGATGTCTGCTTCCGACTTACGGCCCTGGGCGCGCAAGCCGAAGGCGACGTTATCGTAAACCGAGAGACTGTCGAACAGGGCCGCCCCTTGAAACAAAAACCCGAAGCGCAGCCGTTGTTGCGTCAGCTGGGCTTCGGAAAGTTTTTCCAAGTTTCTCCCATCGAAAATAACCCGGCCGACCGTGGGCCGCAATAGGCCGATGATGAGTTTGAGCAGCACCGTCTTGCCGCAGCCGCTCTCACCGATGACACCCAGCGTTTGGCCGCGCTGAACATCGAGATCGATGGCGTGCAGCACGCGCTGGGTGCCGAACTGCATCGTCACCTGCTGCAAGGAGATTATCGGGTCCAGAACGGCGGGTGCCTCGCTCATGGTCCTTTCCGTTGTCATCCGAGCCTGAAGCGTAAGCGAAGTCTCTTCGCTTACGCTTCAGGCTCGGAGGGTTTGCTCTAAAAGAAATGGCTCGCTTGCGGCCACAAGTAATCGTAAAGCCTGTTGAGCAGCATAGCGAGGAAGAAATCGAGCACAAGCACGGCGATGAAGGATAAGACGAACGCGCGGGTGGCAGCCCGGCCGACGCCCTCGGCACCGGCTTCGCTGTAGAAGCCGCGATGGCAGCAGATGACGGCGATGGCGGCACCGAAGCAGATCGGTTTAATCAGTCCCGTCATCAGATCCCACATGCCGACGTAGCCGCGCGTGTTCTCCCAATAATGATGGGCCTCGACGTGGTAGACATCGATGCAGATGAGCGCTCCGCCCAGGACGCCCATAAAATTCGCCAGGATCGTCAACAGCGGAATGAGCAGCACGCAAGCCAGGAAGCGCGGCGTGCCCAGGTAATGCACCGGATTGGCGCCGAGACAAGCCAGGGCGTCAATTTGCTCGGTGATGCGCATGGTGGCCAGCTCCGCCGCCATGGCGCTGCCGACGCGCCCGGCCAGCATGACTGCGGCCAGGACCGGACCCAACTCGCGCACCACGGAAATGTTGATGATCTGTCCCAACCGCGTCGCCAGGCCCAGACTGGCGAACTCGGCATACGCCTGCACCGCCAGCACCATGCCGATGAACGCCCCGGTAATCATCACCACCGGAATGCTGCGCACGCCAACCGAAAAGCTGATGGGCAGCAGCGTGTTATAACTGGAGCGCCGACGCATGCCGGCGAGGATGTGCGAAGCGAAAAGGCTCAGGTCGCCGAGATCGAGGATGGCGTCGGCGATCTTGCGGCGTCCCCATTGCCACAAACCCAGCGGTGCCGAGCTGACCGTTGCCATGCTACCACCCCAAGAAAACTCACTAGCCCGGAGCGCCAGCGACGGGCCAGAGCGCCCGTCGCTGGTGCTCCGGGCTAGTGAGGGATAGTTTTCCCCATTTCTTCTTTCGTCCTTTGTCCGTCCTCCTTCGTACTTATTTTCATCCCCAGTAGGCCACCGGCCGGCCATTGTGCCACTGCACCCAGACCCGATGACGGCTATCCCAGGCAAAACCGGAGAACGCCTCCTTGGGCTGCCGGGGCTCCGCTGTCGCATCGACCGGCTCAACAATCGGCAGGGCAAAGGGCGCCGCTCGCCGCTGGGCCTCCCGTTGACGCAAGCCCATCAATTCCATCTGCCCCGCCATCAGAACGAACCCGGCCAGGACAATCGGCATGGGGCTATGCAGGGGCACTGAAAGGCAAGCGATGAAGACCGCAGTCACCAAGCCGACGCGGACGGCAATCTCGGTGGCGCGGAGCTGACCCTTCCACCAAGCAAGCAAGGCACGCAACACGCGGCCGCCGTCCATCGGGAAGCACGGCAGCAAATTGAACAGCAACAGCGCCACGTTCGCTGTCAGCAACTCCTTGATGAAGCGCTCTACCCCGAACCCATAAAGTGATTCGGGACCGAACGTGGCAATCATTAAGGGAGCGAGCAATAGAGCAAGGACGAGGTTGACAGCGGGACCGGCTAGAGCGATGCAGATCTCCTCGAATGGCTTATCGCTCATGCGGCGCAGACGCGCGACGCCGCCGATGGGGTAGAGCGTGATGCTTTCCGTGGCGATGCCGAACCAACGGGCCATGAGCGCGTGGCCCAATTCGTGCAGCACCACGCAAGCAAACACGCCTGCAAGGCAGAGTAAGAGAAAGAACAAAATCCCCATGCCGGCGTCGCCATTGGTCAACAGCAGCCAGGCCGGCAACAGAAAGAACGTCGGATGCAAGTACAGCGGGATTCCGAAGAACTTGCCTATTTGGAAAGAGCGCAACATGAAGGTTCTCGTTTTCGTTGAGAAAATCTTCCGAGCTAAACCGTTGTGCTTGTGCGCGAGAATGGTTCACTCAGAGGGATTTTTTTTCGGGCCAAGCAATTTTTTCTCAAGTTTCGCTTGCTTTGGCCATCGCGGCGAGCCAAGTCTCGCCTACAATAATTATAGGGGAGCAACGACCCGCGAGAGAAAAAACGACCGGAACGGAAGCGGCAATGGTCGAGGTGGGATCCGAACTTTCGCGTGCCGACGACCCTCAAGTGTTTGCCGGCCTTTTGGCCTGCCAGAGACCGGCAACCAAAGGATCCCAGACGGGCACGCCGACCAACGGGGGTTGTCGGGTCGGCCCGTGCAACTCCCAATGAGGAGAGTCGAACTGTGAAACGTCAGCCAAAAGGCGCCAAGGAACGGACTCAAACCATTCAAGTTTGGACTTACGATCAAGCCCAGGCCGCCACGCCTTATATTTCTTCTATCCTTCGTTCGCTGCGTGAACATGCACTAGAAGCTCTGCAATACTATCATCGCGCCAAGCGCATTGCTAATCGTCCTGGCCGACCCAGTCGCTCCGCGATCATAGCCCAGCAAGAGGCCGAGCGCGAGGCGCGCCGCGCCGACGAGCGCTTCCGCGACGATCTGGCCGAGCTTCAGGATATGGACATTTACACTCTGGAACCGATCCAGGGCCAGGCCCTCATCCCGTTTGTGTACAACGATCAACTCGCCTGGTACATTTTCGATCTCTTTGATGCACAAGCGCTGCGCTTCTGGCGCTATCAGAGCGATCCCGAAGATACGCGCCGCCCCATCACGGCGATGCAGCGCGGCCCCGCAGAAGAGCCGCGGATCGTGTGAGCAACCCATCGTCCGAGCCTGAAGCGTAAGCGAAGAGCCTTCGCTTACGCTTCAGGCTCGGACGACATTGAGGAGCCTTCCTCTCATGCGTGTGCAACTCCCAGCGGACTGGAAGGCCGTCCTCACCGATGAGTTGAAACAACCCTATTTCCACAAGCTGAACGAATTTGTCGATAAAGAGCGCGCCGAGCATCAAGTCTTCCCACCCGAAGACGACGTTTTCAACGCTTTCAAACTGACGCCTTACAATAGCGTAAAAGTATTGCTTTTGGGACAAGATCCCTACCACGACGAAGGCCAGGCGCATGGGCTGTGCTTTTCGGTCCAGCAAGGAGTGAAACCGCCGCCGTCGTTGCGAAACGTCTTCAAAGAGCTGCACGACGATCTGGGCTGCAAACTCCCCAACAACGGCTACCTGGTGCCGTGGGCCAAGCAAGGCGTGATGCTGCTCAATGCCGTCCTCACCGTCCGAGCGCACAAGGCGAATTCCCACAAGGACAAGGGCTGGGAGAAGTTCACCGATTCGGTCATTCGTGCGCTCAACGAACGCGAGCGCCCGCTGGTGTTCCTGCTCTGGGGCGCTTATGCGCAGAAAAAAATCAAGCTGATCGACGCGGATCGTCATCGCATCGTGACCGCGGCCCATCCCTCGCCGTTGTCGTATAGGAAGTTCCTCGGCAGCAAGTGCTTCTCCGCCGTCAACGAGGCGCTCGAAGAACTGGGCGAAACGCCCATCAACTGGCAGCTGCCCGACCTGTGAGCCAGCAGAGCAGCGCCGTAATCAGCTCGGCCGTGGTCCACACCAAACGCAGCACCAACACCACCAACACGACGGTGGCACGAGCGGCTTCGGCTCCCATGGCCTGCACGCCGACCAACTCCGGCGTCAGCAACAGGGTCAGCATGAATTCGCGCACGCCGATTCCGCCCGGCGCGATGAGAATAATAAAGCCGATGACGTAGGACAGACCCATGATGGCCGGCAAGCGCGCCGTTCGCACATCGAACAACGGCCAACCTGCACCGAGGATGCCGCGCAGCGCGGCGGCAAAGCTGACGCCCAAGAGGAGCCAGCCGATAGCTGCGAACGCCAGCCCTTCCAGCAGATAGACAAAGCGGATACGCCGATCCGAGCCTGAAGCGTTAGCGAAGAGGTTCCTCATCCGCCGAATTGCCAGCCGATTGAAGATTGCCGGATGCAGCGGTACAAGAAACGCCACGAACAACAGCATGGAAAGCAGCACGACAACCGAGCGCTGCACACCGCCCTCGCCCGGCTGTTCCATCTCCAGCAGATGCCGCAGTGTCTCCGCATTCAGTCCCGCACCGGCGTCCGTTCCCAGCACAGCGAACAGCACCGCCGCGACCAGCACGCCAGCCGCCATCGTCGTCAGCACTTCATAAAACGCCGTCAGCACCGCCAGGCCAACGCCGACGCCATGCTTATGCACCAAGCTCGTTCGCAGAAACAGCGCCCAGGCTTTGCCCGGCACATATTTACCGAGTTGGCCGATATAGTACGCTCGCAGTGCCGCACCCAGCGGCGGACGCGCGCCGAGATGGCCGAGCAAACGCATCCAGAACAATGCCGGAAATCCCATCCCCAGCTCATATAACAGGCCTGACAACACAAGCCAGCCGGTGTGCAGCGGGCGTTGTTCCAACTTGGGATTCTGCAGATCGCGAGCGAACTGCCGACCGATGAAAACGAGAATGACAAGCCACAAAAGTGCCTTGACGACCGGCCAGGCTCGCCTCAGTTTGCCACGCATGCGGCGATTGTAGCAGAGCCAATTGCTGCCGTCCTGGCATTGCCAGACCTGACCGCGCCGCTTGCCGCGCGTTTTCGTGCGAGGCCGACTTGCAGGCGCGATAGCTGTGCGCGATAATGTCTGGCGAGGAGGCCCAAGCCATGCCGCTGCACGATTGGACGGACGAACGAGGCTGGGACAGCGTCCACCCCTTCTGGCTCGCATATCTCGTCGAGTGGATTCAGCCCCGCTTGCCGGAGGGATTCAAGGCGTTTCTCGGTAGCGTCCCTGCTTTGAGGGTGGGATCGATCAATGGTAAGCCCGATGTCAGCGTCCGGCGATGGGGTCCGGAACCGCCTGCTCAGGCGACGACCGATACCGCGGTCCTTGAGCCGGACCTGGAAACGAGCGTCGTGATTCGTCTCGACCCGCACCAAGCCGTCCATATCGACTACCACGGCCAACTCATCGCGGCCATCGAAATTGTCTCACCGCTCAACAAGGACCGTACCGACTCCAAAGAGACGTACACCAACCGTTATCTGGGTTATCTCCACCTGGGCGTTCATCTGATGCTGGTTGATGTTCTGCCCCGGCCGAGGGGCTTTTCGTTCTCGGACGCCATCACTTCCAACCTGGGCCTAGAGCTGCCGCCCCTCCCGCCGCCGTTCGCCGCTGCCTACCGCGTCGGAGAAGTCATCCCGGTTGGCGATGATATGGGCAGCCTCGTGGGTCTGTGGCGGCGCCCGCTGCAGGTCGGTCAGCTGCTGCCCGCGCTACCACTGCCGCTGAGCGTCCACCGGGCCATCGTGATCGACTTGGAGGAGACATATCACCGGGCGGCGAAGCGAGCATATCTGGATTGAGGCGCTTCAGTACACCAATTCTCAACCGCTGTACCGATTAGATTCGCCGATTGTCCATCAACCTCCGCGGCGCTCACCCCACCGTTGCCGGCCGCGCCGTCGTCTGATAGCCTTGCTACACGTCCCCCTGTGGTCCTTCAAGGAGATTGCGATGAGGCGAATTTTGCTGTTTGGTATGATGGTGCTGGCGGTCGGCCTGACGGTAAGCGCGGCCTCTCCCGACGAAGCCAAGAGCGACAAAAAAGGACAGGCTCCCTATGTCCATGTTGTCGTTTTTCGCATGAAGGAAGACGCACCCAAAGATGCGGTCGAGAAAGCCCTCGCCGATTGCCGGGAGCTGCTGGCGAAGGTGCCGTCGGTGCGTTCGGTGCGTGCCGGCCGGCCCGCCGCCGAGGGCACACCGGACGTGCCCAAGATGCAGTACGACTTCGCCCTGCTCGTGCTCTTCGAGGACGCCGCGGGATTGAAGGCGTATATCGATCACCCTTTGCATGTGAAATTTGTTCAGAAACACGGACCCAACTTTAACATGGAAAAACTGCAAGTCTTCGACTTTATGGATCAGTCGAAATGATTGCCCGGCGAGCGGGGGGCGTAAGCCCCCTGTTACCTCCCAACAGGGGGCTTACGCCCCCCGCTCGCCGTTGTTCTCTGTAGGTACAACAACAATGAGCGATACGGAAAAACCCACGGAACAGACTCCTCCTGCTGCCGAGCAACAACCCGCTGCCAAACCGCCGCGCGAAAAACCACCGCAACCTTCCGGCAAGGTGCCGTCGCTGCAACATGAACAGGCCTACGGTTTCGGCAAAAAAATCGACGCCTTCGATGAGGAAATGGAGCGGCAGCTGCAAGAGGCCATGTCCGGCATGTCCGACAAGGATCTCTACGGCGAATCCCGGCCGCAGTCCAAGCGCGGCAAGCCCGGCGCGGAGGCCGGCCCCAAAAAAGGCAAAGTCTTCCGCATCCACGGTCAGGACGTGTTTATCGACCTGCCTGGCGGCCGCACTCAGGGCGTCTTGCCGCTAACGCAATTCCCCGAGGGTCCGCCGGCATTGGGTACCGAAATCGAAGTCACCATCGAAGGCTTCGACAGCGCCAACGGCATCATGTTGCTGTCGCGCAAGGGGGCGGCCGTCGAGGCCGACTGGTCCAGCGTCGCCGTCGGCATGACCGTTGAGGCCCGCGTCACCGAAACCAACAAGGGTGGCCTCTCGGTCGATGTCAACGGCATCCGCGGGTTCATGCCCATCAGCCAGATTGATCTCTATCGTGTGGAGGATGTCGAGCAGTTCGTCAATCAGCGTTTGCTCTGCCTGGTTACGGAAGTCAATCCGGCGGAACGCAATCTCGTCGTCAGCCGCCGCGCTCTACTGGAAAAGCAGCGCGAGGAGTTGCGCGAAAAGACGTGGAATGAACTGGCCGAAGGGCAAATCCGTCAGGGCATCGTGCGTTCAGTCCGCGACTTCGGTGCCTTCGTCGATCTGGGCGGCGTGGATGGCCTGCTGCACGTCAGCGAGATGAGCTGGCAGCGCGTGAAAGATCCGTCCTCCCTCGTGCAGCCGGGGCAGACGGTCAAGGTGGTGGTACTCAAGCTCGACCGCGAGCACCGCAAGATCAGCCTGGGACTCAAACAGTTGACGGCCAGTCCGTGGGACAACATCGGCGAGAGATATCACATTGGCGATCTGGTTACAGGCAAGGTATCGCGCCTGATGGACTTCGGTGCCTTCGTCGAGCTGGAACCGGCGGTCGAGGGCTTGATCCACATTTCCGAATTAGCGCCGCAGCGCGTCTTCCGCGTCAGCGACATCGTCAAACCAGAACAGGAAGTACAGGTGAAAGTACTGAGCGTCGATCCGGCCCAGCGGCGCATCTCGCTGTCGCTTAAAGCGGCGCAGGCCAAGGAAGCAGAGCCGGCGGTGGAGGAGGAACCAGAACCAGAGCCGGAGGTTCCCGCCAAGCCGCCACGCCCGCGCACCACGCCGCTGCGCGGCGGCACCGGATCGGGAGGCCCGCTTTTCCAGCTGCCCAAGCCGCCGTCCGACGAGAAAAAGGGATAAAGCATGTCCGCGAATATCGAATGGATGTATCATCGCCGCGGTTGAACCAGTTGCCAAAAAGCGCAGGGGTTCCTTGCGGATCATCATGTGCAAGTGACTGGCACGGTCGTGGATGCGACGAAGGACCGACGCGGCCGTGCCGAGGCGATCAAGCTGGCTCGTTCCGTTGGCCGCGTAATCGCGGCGCGGGGCAAAAAGGTCATCGTCTTCGACATGACCAACGATCCGCCCGACGATGATACGCTAGCCGCTCACATTCTCGGTCCCAGCGGCAACTTGAAAGCGCCGACGTTGTGCATCGGCGAGACGCTGCTGGTCGGCTTCGGTGAGGAAGCGTATCGGCAAGTGTTCGGCAGCGATAAATGAGGGCGGTGGGCGGCGTTACAGTGTTGGAACGAAAACTTCAATCCAGACGATGTGTAACAAGGCAATCTCCAGGAAGCGTTGCCGGTCGCCCTCAATGGGCAGACCCAGCGTGATTGTCGAAGGACTGAGCGTTGCCGATTGCGGCTGGCGGATGTCTACAAATGCTCCCGTGGAGAGATAGAGACGGAACGGTCGAAGCGGCTTCTGTTCTAGATATTCTTCCACGACATCCCGTCGCATGGGCAAGCTCTCCTTTACACTGCTGTCGCAGCAGGATCGGGCAACGGTTCAATGGACTCTACATCCGGCCATGGCACCCATACCTTTCGATCAGGATAGCGGGAGCCGGGATCATCCTCCGGCGGCAGGCCAATTATCAGGATGGCCTCTGCGGCCAGGGTCCAGCGGGGATAGAGAATATCATATCTACGACCGTCTTTCAGGCGGATGCGCACAGGCTGGAACGGTTCCCGCCATAGATATTTACGTGCTTCTTCACAAGTCATGGTGCTTCTCCATTAAGAGTTCTTGCTAAGGAATTATCCGGATTCCCAAGTGCGAAAGCAAGTTTGTCACTTCCCCGGATGCGAATGTGGATGGTGATGGTCGTAAAATCCCTTGTGGCTGCCGAAGATTTGTTCGAGCATGTGTTCGTTGATGATCTCGCGCGGCGGGCCCTGGCAAGCGATACGGCCATCTTTCAGACACAAGACGTGATGGGCCATGCGATCGACAACATTGGTGTCGTGCGATACAAGCAAGATCGTCGCGCCGGTTTCGCGATTCAGACCGGCGATCAGGTCGTAGAACTTCTCGCCTTCCTTGAAGTCGATGCCGGCGGCCGGCTCGTCCAAGAGCAGCAGTTCCGGATGCGGCTCCATCGCCAGGGCCAACAGCACGCGCTGCAATTCGCCGCCCGACAATTTCTCGACCGGCTTGTGCAGCAGATGCAGCGCGTTGACCCGTTCGAGAAGATGCGTCATACGCTCGCGCACCTTGCGGGTGGCGCCGAGAAAAAGCGGGCGGCGCTGCAACGACAGTGCAAACAGATCGTAGACTGTCAGCGGCAGATTGGCTTCGATGCGCAGACGCTGCGGCACATAGCCGACGTTTTCGGGATTGGGCCGGCTATGATCGTGGCCGCAATGAAACTGAATCCGGCCGGTATAGGGAACCTCCTTGACCAAGGCGCGCAGGAGCGTGCTTTTGCCGGCGCCGTTGAGGCCGATCAGCGCAGTGATGCTGCCCCGCCTCAGTGCCGCGTTGACTCCCCGCAAAATAGGGTTGCCGCCTAGCGTGACGCAGAGATCCTGGATCGACACCAGATCGCGCTTCATGGCAGGCTCTTGGCGAGATTGTCGAGGTTCTGGCGCATCTTCTTGTCGTACCATTCCGGATCTTTTAGCTCCTTTTCGTCTTCCTTGAGGTCTTTTTTGTCCGCCGTTTCGAGGGGATCAATCTCCACAAAAGTGATTTCCTTTTCCTTGTCCTTCATCGCATCGCGCAGCAGCTTCGCCGAAGTTTCCGTAGGATACTGCGGCTCGACGGCGATGACACGCACGTCTTTTTCCTTGCACTCCTTAGCCAATTTTACCATGTGTGCCTGATTCGCCTCTGCGCCGGGATTCACTTCCAGGACGTCCACAATGTCTATATCGAAGCTCTTGGCGAAGTAGCCCAGCGATTCGTGGAAAGCGATGATTTTGCGATTCTTTTTGTCCTTGAGCCGCTCCTTGCCGTAGGCGTGAAGCTCCTTGAGCTTTTCGATGTACTTGGCCGCATTTTTGTCGTAGTCGCCCGCATTGGTGGGATCGGCTTTTTTCAACTCGTCGCGGATGATTTCGACCAGGGCGATGGCCTGCGGGATGCCCAGCCAGATGTGCGGATCGAATTCGCCATGCTCGTGATCGTGCCCGTGCTCGTGCTCCTCTTCCTTGCCATGTTCTTCATGTTCGGGCAGCCGGAGCAACAGTTTTTCCTTGCGTTTCTCATCATCGTCGCGGAGTCTGTCGCCGAGCTTGACGTAGTGCAGATGCGGATTGTGGCTCTCAATCTGAATCGGATCGGCGAACTTGTCGTCCAGAGACAGGCCGATGGCGAAGAACAGATCGGCCTCGCGCAGCAGAATGGCGTCCTGGGCGTTGTACTGGTAATGGTGCGGTCCCTGCGCGGTGCATAGACAGACGACGCCGACATGATCGCCGCCGACGCTGCGGACGAAATTATCCAGAGCGGGAATGGTGACGACGACACGAGGCGGACCCTGGCGACCGCTCCAAACTGGAGTGGACCGCGAACAGCCGAGCCAACAACTCGCCAGCGCTATCGTTGCCACGATCCGAAACATCCCTGTTTTGCGTCGCTTGGTCATCGCTGACTCCTAAAAAGGAAATACTTTGTAATACCGGACGGTCTATTATGACATGGTAATGGCCGTGCGAAGAATTGACAAGGCGGGAGAACGATTTGGCGAGCGGGGCGTGTTAACGCCCCGGTGGATGCAACCAGGGCGTGTTAACGCCCCGGTAGAAGAAACCGGGGGCATAACTGCCCCCGCTCGCCAAAATCGCGATCATCCAAGCGCGCACACAGCACGAACGTATTCAATTTGCGAGAACAGCAGGGGGTGATTTCCCAGAAAGTCGCCGGAGCGTGCATCCACTCCCTCGGCGAACAGGCCAACCGGACCGGCGATTTTTTCTGCGCGATCCAGAATGGTTTCAGCTTCCTTTTTGCGTCCCATCAGGGCGTATACGTGCGCCAACCAGAAGGTGCAGGGCAGAAACGCTCCCTCGAACTCGCTCAGAGGTATGTGCTGCTTTTCAATGCCGGGCGTTTGCAGCGGATCAAAGCGATAGACGAAGCCATCGATGCTCAGCAGTTCCACGACTTTTTCGACCGTAGATTTGACGCGCGGATGGTCGGGCGGCAAAAAGCCGACCAAGGGGATGAGCAGGGCGGCGGCGTCGAGATTGTCTCCTTCGTAGCGCTGGCGGAAGGCTCCCAGATGGTGATGATCGCTCCAACCGCGCTGCATGACCTCGTTGTGCAGCTGCTCGCGCACGGAGCGCCAGTTCTCCGTGTTTTGGGTCTTGCCGAGTTTCTGGGCGATCTTGAGAGCGCGATCCAGCGCGACCCAGCCCAACACTTTGCCGCTGAGGTAATGCTGCTTGGTGGAAAGCTCCCAGATGCTGTTGCTTTCATCCTTCCAGTGCTCGGCGATGTAGTCGGCGACGCGGCGCGTCAGTTCCCAGAACTCCGGCCTCCACTCGCCGCCTTGCTCCAGGTAAGCGTACATGCAGTCCACCAATAAACCCATCGAGCCATGCTGATCCTGGCGATAGGCGCGATTGCCGAGCCGGACGGGCTTGGAGCCGCGATAGCCTTCCAGGTCTTTGCGTTCTTGCTGTGATAGGTTTTTTTCGCCGTGGATGCCGTAGACGGTTTGCAGCGGCGGATCACTGGAAGAAATCAGCTTCGACAGCCATTCCAGATACCGCTGTGCATCTTCCTTGGCGCCCAACAGGACGAGGGCTTCTAGTGACAGCGATGTGTCACGGACCCAGGATAGCCGATAATCGGCGTTCCAATCGCCTCCGATGCGCTCCGGCAGCGATGTGGTCGGCGCAGCGACGTGCGCGCCGTTCGGAGCATAGTCGAGTTGATGCACCAGGATCGCCGAGCGCCGTACCATGGCCCGGCGCGGACCGTTGTACGAGAGCCTGCCGGCCCATTGCGTCCAGTAGCGCTCGGCCTCGGCCAACACTTCGGCGGCCCGTTTCTCATTCCACTCCGCCGCCCGGTGCCCATAGGCCAACACACACCAAATTACTTCACCTTCCCTGAGCTGAAATTCGGCCTCGATCCCAGAAGCGTGGACTCGTATCGGACGGCTGGCCCACAATTCGATGTCGTGATGGCCCGTTCGCAGCGAAACCGTGTGGTCGGTGATGGTTATCGGCTCAACCGGCTTGAAATCGCAGGCAGCCTGGAGCATCAGGCGAGCGGACGCACGTCCATTGAGGCAGCGTAGCCGGCGGAGAAGGGCGCGATGCTTCTCATGGCCGGACGGCCTCTGTGCCTCCGGCCAGGCCATGACATCGGTTAATTCCAGGCGGCCTTCATGCAGATCCCAGGTCGTCGTCAGCGACGTGGTGTCCTCGACGTAGCGCTGGGTGCCCAGCTGGCGGATGCCGGGACCAAGGTGCCAGTATCCGCCCCTCTGGGCATCGAGCAGGCATCCGAAAATGACGTTGCCGTCATAATCGGGCAAGGAAAACCAATCGAGGGTGCCATCCGCAGCGACCAGAGCTGCGGTACGTCGGTCGCCGATGACGCCGTGACGATTGATGGCCGCATAGGGTACAGGGGGATGCGAGTGCATGAGGATTCCTCTATATTGATCGCCTGTCATAAGCGTAATCCGTTTGGCCGCGCACCGTAGGCCGGTGGGACAGCCGTCTCGGCTGTCCGGGACCGGCGTCTCGCCGGTCCCACCGCGTTCGCCTGCGGCGCGCGGCTAAACAATATGGAAGCTTGTTACCGAGATCGTTCCTGGTACATCTGCCAGGCCAGCAGGCCGCCGGCGATGGCGCCGGCGCCCAGTAATGCCGCGGTGCCAGCACCGACACGACGGCGTCGCCGCGAATGCCCGTTGCCCTCCATCATCTGCGGCAAGCGGCTGTGAATCCGTGGTTCGATTGCCGATGGACCGTGATCCCTACTGGCAAGGTAGGGCGACTCCCGCAGCGCCATTTGCAGCACTTGGGCCAGGTGCATCGGCTTGCGGCCGGCACCCTGCAAGATCTGCTCGTGGCAGCTGAAACCGTCGGCGATGATGAGCATATCTTGACCGGCTTTGCGCACCGCCGGCAAGAGTTTCTGCTCGCCGATCTTCATCGCAATGTCGTAGTGCGGCGCCTCGAAACCGAACGAGCCGGCCATGCCGCAGCAGCCGGGGTCCGGTATCTCCGAAGCGATGCCCATGCGATTGAGGAGGGAGACTTCGTTCTGGAAGCCGATGATGGCCCGGTGATGGCAGTGGCCATGCACCAGGGCCTTGCGCTCCAAGTGCGGCGGCTGCCAGGATTGGTAATCGGGAATTTTGGCGTCCAGAAATTCGCTAAAGTAGAAGGTCTGGTTGTGCAGCCGGTGTGCATCGTAATTGCTCGCCAGGAGGTTAATCATTTCATCGCGGAAGACCGAGGCACAGCTGGGTTCCAAAACAACCACGGGAATGCCCGCCTCGATCTGCGGCTGTAGGGCCGTCAGGATTTTATGCAGGAAATGCTTGGCGAGATCCAACATACCGAAGTCGTACAGTGGCCGGCCGCAGCACAGATTGGCCTGCGGCACCCACACCTGGAAGCCGGCGTATTCCAGCACCTCGACGGCGGCCTTGGCGACTTCGGGATGGAAATAGTTGTTGAAGGTGTCCGGCCACAGGATCACGGGCGGTTTACCCTGGTTGCGCACGCCGCGCTTGGCGAACCATTCTTTGAAGGAGTGGCGGGCAAACGGCGGCATGTGGCGATGCTGCGAGATGCC
>Ga0070739_10003474_pt1 | contig 19615 bp, 18 predicted proteins | sample Coa_R1_7_FD_66445 | JGI IMG/M metagenome (GOLD analysis project Ga0070739, IMG submission 66445) | Surface soil microbial communities from Centralia Pennsylvania, which are recovering from an underground coalmine fire - Coalmine... | ecosystem: Environmental > Terrestrial > Soil > Unclassified ... | reverse complement strand
ATCCGGCCGACACCGAGACGACGATCGTGCACCTTCTGAAGTAAAGCTGCCACGCCTGCTCCGATCGTTATACGTTCCCCTGAATGTCGTCGGGGCGATTTGCAATTGGCACCGGACCTTCCGGCGCCAGCCCACGTCGTCCGGCGTCAGACCGACTGAATGTGGATACCGTATCACCCCACCCGGCGGTAGCGGATGTGGGTGGCGAGCGGGGAGTGGAGGACTTCAACGGGTTCGAGGCCGAGCGGCGCGTCGCCCTCGAAGATCCGCTCGCCGGCGCCGAGCAGGACCGGCACGATATCGAGCGTTAGTTCGTCGATCACTCCGGCGGCGAGCGCCTGGCGGACTGTCGACGCGCCGCCCGCGATGTCGACGCCGTTCTCACTGGCGGTCTCGCGCGCCTGGGCGTAGGCGGCATCGAAGCCCTCGGTGACGAAGTGGAAGGTCGTCCCGCCTTCCATCTCGATTGGGTCGTGGGGGTGGTGGGTGAGCACGAACACGGGGGCGTGGTACGGCGGCTCCGGGCCCCACCAGCCGCGCCAGTCCTCGTCCCAGGCGCCGCGGATCGGCCCGAACATGTTGCGACCCATGACGTAGGCGCCGCGCGGGCGCATGAGCCAGCCGGTTGCCGTCTCGTCGGCATCGGTGGCGCGCTCGTCGCCGAGGTGCCAGCGGTGTAATTCGATTCCACGCTTCCCGAGTGGGTTTTCGCGGCTCTGATCGGGGCCGGCGACGAAGCCATCCAGGGAAATCGACATGTGGCAGGTGGTGTCGGTCAACATAGGCTCCTGAAGCGAGTGCAATGTACAACGTTAGCACGGTGCGCGGGTCACTCAGTACGGGACCCAGGTTCCGGCCAGGGCGCGTTCGGCCAGGGGTGTGTCGCCGGAGATGGCGATACGGGGTCGCACCTCCTCCAGAGAGCCGAAACCGGAGGCGAGGAGATGGAAGTCGCAGGCATCGAGGACTACCGTGGCGGCGGGCTCACCGCGTCCGACGGTAAAGACGCCACCGGCGGGACCGGCGAGGTCGAATTGGACGGCACCCGGCAGCTTGGGGCCGAGTAACCGCGCCAGATCGCTCGCCACCAGGGCCGTGATTGGCCCGTCATGCTCCGGGGTGAGGACCATCTCCTTGCCCGTCGCCAGCGCGATGTCGAGCCGGTGCATCCACATGTCGCGGGTCAGGATCACATCCGTCAGGTACCCGAGGGATACCCATGTCCGCCCCAGCGGGAAGGCCAGGCCAAGCGGCAGGTGGATGGAGCGCACCGGGGCAGGGAGGCGCGCCCGGAAGGCAATGGCGCGCGGGGCCAGCTGCCGTAGCTCCGCCTTCAGTTCCTCGGGCGTGGCCGCTGCGCGATCGTCAACTGCGATCTGATTCTGCGCGGCCAGCTTGTCGAGGCCGCGCTCGCGGTATGGCCGCTGCAGCTTCCCGTTCGCCTGACGGCGAAACTCGGCGAAGCGGGCGTATGCCGCCGCCGTCCCGGCGAGGTGGGCGACGGTCTGCCGCACGTTCCAGAGGGAGCAGCGGGTTGGCCGCTCCCAGCCGGCCTCGTCCAGGGCGTCCAGCAAGGCCAGGAAGCGGTTCAGCTCCTCCCGTGCCAGCGCCATCGCCCGGTCGTGGCCGACCCGGGCCGGTTTGCGTTCAATCGACGCCATCGTCGCCGTCTGCATCAGATACCTCCTGCTGTGTTTGTGGTTGCCAGCCGGCGCGAAAGAATTGCACCGCGACCGGGATAAGGCCGCCGAAGCGTCCGCTCCCGGCCGGCAGCTCCGGCTGATTGGCCAGGTGCGCGGCGGTGAGACCGTGCATCACGGCATCAATAAAATCGGTGGCCTGCTCGGGGGTGAGATCGGTGCGGATGCGCCCGGCCGCGATGAAGTTCCCCACCATTTGCCGGCCGCGTTCGAGGATGGCGCGGCTGATCTCCATGCTCTCGGCGGACGGGACGAAGCCGGGCACCGGCCGTTCGAAGACCAGGCTCCAGAGTTCCGGATATTCCTGGGCAAAGGTCATATAGCCCTCGATGGCGAGGCCGATCTGCTCGAACGGGTCTCCGTCCTGCTGCGCGATCACCTCCAGGCGACCGGCGAAGAGGGTCGAACCGAGGCGAAAGAGGGCGTCGTAGAGGGCGGCCTTGCCGGGAAAGTACTCGTAGAGGGAGGGCGCCTTCACCCCCACCCGCCGGGCTACCTCGTTTAGGTTGAGGGCAGCCACCCCTTGTTCCCGCATGATCTCGCGCGCGGCATCCAGGATGGCCCCGGTCATCTCCTCCCGGTTGCGGCGGCGCCGTTCGGCAGGGGAGGGGAGGCGCGGTTGGTGTTCTACGCTCATTCCACGGTTTCCCTATTGCTATGAGGTTAACCTAATGCATTTAGGATAGGGGAATGCGAGGGCACTGTCAAGGGGAAAATCAGGCGGGGCGCGGAGGGTCGAACTCACCGGCGGCCGCCATCGCGTCGGCGATCATATCGATCTTGCGCATCTTGGTGCCGCGTGATGGGAGGGCCGGCATCGGGAGTCCCTCGTTGGTATCGGGCGCCGTTTCCAGTGGAGGAATTGGGTTCGTTTCGTCAGATGATTGAGCCGGGACGGGGGTGATTGGGTTCGTTTCGTCGGAATGGGTGTCCGATCGAGAGAGGCGCTGCCGCTGCAGCCGCTCGAGCTGGACGAGGGAGCGGTTGAGTTGGTTGGTGATGGTTCTCTCGTAGCGGAGAAGAGGATCGAGGTAGTCGCTGGAGGGGACAGGAGCGGCGCGCTCGATATAGGAGTAGATACCGCACTCGACGTGTTGGGGTGGGACGGCACTCTCTTCCTGATGGCGACCGAAGAGATCGGCATCGCAGCGGATGATGCGACCGAGACGCCAGTAGTACAGAGCGATCTGCTGGACGAGAAGCTCTTCAACGGCACCGACCGGCTGGATGTCGTCGACGAGTGCGGCGAGATGGGTGGCGAATTCATCCGGGTCTTCGGAGGGAGTAACGACCTGGCGGGAGAGGATGCCGTGTTTGAGGGCGTTCTGGGAGGAGATCTGTTTGCCGGAGGGAGTGCGGGGACCGGTGGAGAGTTGAGCATTGCGGCGATTGGCGGCGATCTGAGCAGGGGAAGTCATGGGGAGGAGAGTCCTTTCGGTGAATGGAGATGGAGTGGGTGGGAGGCGCGGACGTGCGCAACACGCCCCGACGACCGATGGGGTTGGGGATCGAGATCTCGTCAGTGGCGTGTTGGGATGAGGAGCAGGATAGGGCGGGAGGGGAGGAGATTCAAGGGACAAATGCCCCTACTGTCGAGTTCCTGGCCATCGATCCCGTGGTGTGTTTGCTACCCCAGCATTGGAAGTTAAACGACTGGAGGCTTAACTCGTTGGCAATTTAGTGGGAGCAGCTGCGGGTGGGCGCAGGGGAAAGTGACAAGCGGCGAAGTGATCCCGACCAAAGGGTGTGAGCGGCGGTTCGACCGTGGCGCAAAGGGCCTGCGCGCGTGGACAACGGGTTCGGAATCGACATCCTGACGGCGGTGCAATGGCCGAGGGCAGCTCACCGCGGACCGGTGCCGCGTCGCGTTGACCGGCTGATTGGGGGTCAGGATCGGGCATGGATTCCAGTAAACCGGCCGTGTAGGGGTGGGCGGGCGAGCGATATACCGCAGCGCTCGGCCCGATCTCGACGAGCTTGCCAAGATACATGACGCCTGTCCGATCTGCCATGTACCGAATGACCGCCAGATCGTGGGAGATGATCAGGTACGTCAGGCCGTGACGGCGCTGGATATCGCGCATCAAATTGAGGATCTGGGAGCGCACCGATACGTCCAGAGCCGACGTTGGTTCATCGGCTATCAGCAATTTGGGCTCAAGGGTTAGAGCACGTGCCAATCCGAAGCGCTGACGCTGACCGCCAGAGAACTCGTGCGGGTACATGTGGACGACGCGAGGCGACAGCCCCACTTCATTCAGAAGCGACAGAACCCGAGCATTCTGCTCCGCCCTCGTTCCAATGTGTTGCAACGCGAGCGGCTCGCGAAGGATGCTGCCGATCGTCATCCGAGGGTCAAGCGATGAGTACGGGTCTTGAAAGAGCAGTTGTAGGTCACGTCGACGCTTTCGAGCTGTCGCGGTGTGGAGCCAGCCGGAACGCCGTAGGTCATTCAGCGGACTACCCTCAAATGAGATCCGGCCTGACGTCGGACTTTCCAGGCCGACAATGAGCCGCGCAAGGGTCGACTTGCCGCAGCCCGACTCACCAACCAGACCGAACGTTTCTCCACGTCGGATTGAGAAGCTGACCTCGCTAACAGCCTTGACTGTTCGCCGCGCGCGGCGCAACCAGCCGCCAGACACCGGATACTCCTTCACGACGTCTTCCACGCGCAGAATGGGCGAGTCGACTTCCGACTCGAGAATCTGAGTTGTCGCACCGCTTCCAACCGCCCCGCGATTCAGCAGGTGGGAAGCGGATAGGGGCGGGCTGTCTATCCCCACCGGGTGAAAGCATGCGTACTGGTGGTTGCTACCGTCATCGACCAGAGGCGGAGACAACTGGAAGCAATCGTCGCGCGCGTGCCGGCAGCGTGGAGCAAAGCGGCAAAATGGCGGTGGCGCAGCGAGGTCGGGCGGTTGACCGGGAATACTGTACAGGCGTTGTGATGCGTCCTGCCCCGGTTTCGGAATCGCTTCCAGCAGCGCTTCGGTGTAGGGATGGCGCACGTTGCGGAAGAGTTCGGCCACTGGGGCCTGGTCGACGATGCGACCCGCGTACATCACCATGACCCGGTCGGCGTGACCGGCTATGACGCCCATGTCATGAGTGATGAGCAGCATCCCCATGTGCAGCTGATCCTTCAAATTGTCGAGCAGAGCCAGAATCTGCGCCTGGATGGTAACGTCCAGCGCGGTAGTCGGCTCGTCGGCAATGAGAACTTTGGGTTCGCAGGCCAGGGCCATGGCGATCATGGCTCGTTGCCGCAGCCCCCCCGACAGTTGGTGCGGGTAGTCGTGGAGGCGCTCGCGGGGGTGGGGAACGCCGACGAGGTCCAGCACTTCGGTGGCCCGGTCGAGTGCGGCCGATCGCGACACATCGCGGTGGAGGAGAACTGCCTCGGCGATCTGGTGACCGACGGTCGCGGTTGGGTTCAGGGATGTCATCGGGTCCTGGAAAACCATTGCGATGTCGTTACCGCGAACGTGTCGCATGGCACGCTCGGGTAGGTCAACCAGCTCGCGCCCTGACAGTCGAATACTTCCGCCGACTATGTGACCCCCGACGGGGAGAAGCCGCATGATAGACAGACCAGTGAGGGTCTTTCCGGAGCCAGATTCGCCCACCAGTCCGAGCGTCTCGCCTGCATTGATATGCAGGGTGACGCCGTCGACGGCCTCGACGCGACGATTCCGGCCAAAGATGTGAGTTCGTAGGTTCTGGATCTCCAGGACGGGTGCCGACAAATGGTCAATGTTTAGATCAGCGGCCGCTTGCGATTCCGCCATGGTCATGTCGCGATTCATGTCACCGGTGCCGCCGCACCGCGCCCCGCGCGGTACCACGTCGAGAGTTGGTCGTTGAGCGTTTCCAACCGGTCCGCCCGGGCGCGTACCGCCTTCGGCATGCATTGCACGAGGTAAGCAAGAAGTGCATCGCAGAGGACGAACATCGCTGCATAGGAGTCGAAAACACTCACGGCCTCGACGCACGTACGAAAGACAAACTCGCAATCGCTTAGTGGCGGCGGAGGGTACTCGTCGGTGAAGACACCAATCGCCACTCGCTGTGAACGCGCGTAGTCGACTAGACGTACCAATGCGGCCGTTGCGCGGCGCGGCTCGAAGACCACCAGGACGTCCTGCCGGTCCATATCGATAATGCTGTCGGTCAGCAGATCGCTGAGATCCAGCAAGTGGACCCCCGTTCGAAGCTGCGCTAGCTGCATGGCAAAGTACGCCGCCACAATGCCGCCCTTCTTCGAGCCGGCCACATAGACCTGCGTCCCGCGCCGGCAGAGATCCGCCGCCAGCCGCTCCAGGCTCGCCGGATCGATCATTCGCCGGGTCGATTCAATGTTGTCCGCGTCCTGGACGGCGACATCATTCACAAACGCTTCCATCGATCTGTGCCGGCCCGGAGGCACAGTTAGTCTGCTTGGCGGGGTCGCCAACCGTGCGCGCATCTCCACCGCGAGCGCCCGCTGCAATTCCGCGAAATCGGAGTATCCGAGCTTACGAGCAAAGCGGCTGACACTCGCCGCACTAACTCCGGCAGCTGCCGCAATTTCTCGGGCTCCGAGCAGAGCGGCCTCGGGATAGCGCCGTGTAATGACAGCGGCCAGCCGGGAATCGACATCAGTCAGGCTGACGCTTCCCAGGCGAGCGATCGGGGGCATCGAATGTCCCCCGCCGGATGGCGCCCGAACATCACCAGATTCGTTCTGCTCAGCCAGCCTTCTGGAAACTGTCTGCGTCATTCGGGCGAACCTCCCGGCGATACGACGTCCGACGCATGGACATGGTGTCGCCTCTCACGTGGAATCTGCACTTACAATCACCGCCTCAAGAGTCGGGGGTCGAGCGCGTCGCGTAGACCGTCACCAAGGACGCTGAACGCCACGCTGAGGACCACGATGGCAAGTCCGGCGGGCCAGATGAGCCACCAATAACCCTGGAAAAGATAATTCACCCCCTGACTCAACATGGACCCCCAGCTGACTGCAGGGGGCGGAATACCCAGGCCGAGGAAGCTGAGGTAAGCCACGTAGAGAATGGCGTCGGCCACCTGGAAGGACGCATTCACGACGATGGTGCCGAGAGCGTTTGGCAGGACGTGCCGCAGAACGACGTGTCTGCGCCGCGCTCCCATGAGGTAGGCAGCGTACACGTAATTTTGCTCTTTGAGTCGCAAAGTCTCGGCACGTACCAGTCGCGCCGGTACAAGCCACGACACGGCCGCGATCACCAGGATTAGCAACGGCACGCTGGGTGGGACAAGAGTTGCCACGACTAACAGGAACACCACCACGGGAATCGACAGCAGGGCATCAACGACACGCATCATGAGACTATCGACAATCCCTCCCGCCAGTCCGGCAACGGCCCCCCAGAGTGAACCGATGATCGTGGCCAGGGCTGCTGCGCCCAAACCGATCTCAATGGAGCTCTGTCCGCCCACCATGATTCGTCCCAACACGTCGTAGCCGACATCATCGGTACCGAGGGGGTGATGACCGCCCGGTGCGCTGGTAATGGCCAGCAAGTTGACGTGGATCTGGTCGGTGCGGTAGATGAGCGGCCCGACAAAGCAAAAGAGTGTTACCAGGATAACGACCGCCGCGGCTGCGGTGGCCGGGCGATTATCAAGGAAGACTTTCCAGCGATCGGACGATCGCCATACCGAGGCCGAAGTCGGTCCGTCCGGCGGCTGGTTGTCGGGTGGCGTTCTGTCTGGAGCTTGAAGCGTGGCAAGCTGCTCGGCATCACCGAAGCTCATTCGCCGGCTCGCAGTCGAATTCGCGGGTCGAGCCCAAAGTACGCCAGATCGACGACGAGGGATCCGATGACGGTCGCCAGGGAGACAACCAGGGTGACGCCCAAGAGCACGGGGTAGTCACGGGTTTGAGCGGCATTCCAGAGAAGTAACCCCATGCCGGGGAAGTTGTACAGGTACTCGACGACGAGTGCGCCGCCAAAAAGGGCCGGCAGGTATAGACCGAGCATGGTAACAATCGGCAAGCAGGCGTTGCGCAAGACATGACGGGTGATGATGCGCAGGGTTGGCGCACCCTTCGCGCGGGCGGTGCGGATGTAGTCCTGGCCCAGCACATCGATGGCAGACGAGCGGCTGTAGCGAGTGAAGGTGGCGAGGGTCACGCCGGCGAGAGTAAAGACGGGCAATACCAATACCCTCCAGTTCTCCAGGAGAGAGAGTACATTCCCAGTCTGTGGCGCCTGCGCCGGAAAGAACTGGGCGTAAACCCCAAAGATGGCCACGAGTACGAGACCCAACAGGAAGACCGGCGTGCCGTACAGGACGAAGGCGGCTCCCGTAAACACATGGTCGGCGAAACCGTTGCGCCGAACTGCCTGCACGATGCCGACGGGAACACCGATGAGCACGGCCACCAGCAATGAGAGTGCGGTCAGCAAGAGGGTTTTTGGCAAGCGTTCCGCGAGGAGGGACACCACACTTTGATTCAGCTTGTAAGAAAATCCCAGGTTACCGTGGACGACCTGCGAGATATAGCGAATGTACTGGACCGGAAGTGGCTGGTCGAAGCCATTGGTCCGATTGAACTCTTGAATCTGGAGAGCCGTGGCGCGCGCGCCGAGGATAGCCCGTGCCGGTCCGCCCGGTAAGAGGTGCAGCAGACCGAAGGTCACGATGGTGACAACCGCAACCGTCACCAGCGCTTGACCGATGCGCCGAATCGTGAACCACCCCATCTATGCGTCTCCGGAAGCGGGGTCCCGACTCGTGATCGTGGCGCCTTCCGTGTACCGTCGCACCCACTCGACGAGTCGTTCACCGTAATCCACGACCTGCCACGGTGCGCCGTCAGTCAGAAACCCGTGGGGGGCGCCAGGGTAACGCACGAGCGCGGTAGGAATCCCTCGGGCGCGCAGTGCCGCAAACCACTCCTCGGACTGAGAAATAGGGCAGCGCTGGTCGTTTTCTCCGTGAAGGAGCAGCGTGGGGGTGCGCACCTGGTGAACCCGGGCGATAGGCGAGCGGACGAACGCGTCCACCGGGTCACACGCCGGCCGAACGCCGATGTCGTACTCGCACATGGACCACCCCATGTCCGATGTTCCAAACAGGGTGACGAAGTCGACGATCGATCCGCCGGAAACCGAAGAGCTGATTCGATCGCTTATCGCCGTCAGATAGTTCGCCATAAAGCCACCATAGCTGTACCCGGTGACGGCGAGCCGGACCCCGTCCACGACCCCGTCTTCGGTCAGTTGGTCGGCGGCGTCGAGAAAGTCAGCAGCGTCCGCATCGCCCCAGGCTCCGACAATCTTCCTCGCGAAGGACTCGCCGTAGCCGTCGCTCCCCCGGGCGTTCAGGAGTAGAACCGTCCAGCCGGCGTCCGCAAGTTCTTGTTGATAGAGGTGGGAGGGATCGACCTGTGGCGCCCAGGCACCGCTGAACGACCCACCGTGGACATCAATCAACAGCGGCCCGGGCGGGGTGTCGTGCCGGCGGATAATCCATCCACTCACGTTCAGTCCATCTTGAGCTCTGAACGCCCACGGCTGCGGTTCCACCGCTGGCGCGGGTGTCGGGATAACGTGAACCACCGCGACCTTTCCTTCATGCGTTCGGACCCTGAGTCGTTGACTTCCGTCCAACTCCGTGGCAACAAACGCGAGCCGTTCACCAGTTCGATCTGTGCTAACCAACGAGATCGATTCGTCGGCGGAGCCGGCTATCAGCCGCAGCTGACCGGGGTCTTTCGTCGAAGCCTCGTACAACTGCACCGACCCTCCATCCCGAGCGCAGAAGGCGACGGCGGAGCGGGCCGTGGCGACAGGTTTCGCCCCGCCTTGGAAATTGGACGTTCGGAGCACGACCGAGCGATCAAACCCAAAGGCGAGCCGCTGCGGCTGTCCACCATCGAGAGAGACACGGAAGAGCTGCAAAGACTCGACACGCAAGCTTGTGAGCCCAACAAACACGATCCCGGTGCCGTCGAGGGTGAAGGTGGGAGCGCGTGCGCCGCGGTCGGCGGTGACAATCCGTCGTGGCGAGTCGCGGTGGTGCCAGTCCACGACCCACAGCGCCGACGGCTGGATAGTGCCAGGCTGGGAGGGGCGATGGTCCTGGGAGATTCTGCCGCAGTACGCGAGGATCGGGGAGTCGGGAGCGAAAGCGTAGCCGTTGACCCAGATGCATTCCCGGCTGACGGCAGTTATGTCGCCGGTCGCGATGTTGAGAAGGTAGAGGTGTAGCTGCCAGTCGTCTCCGGCCCCCAGACCGTCGGCGCGGCCCTCCAGATCGCGCATGGCTCTCCCCATCGCGAAGCCGGCCCCATCACCGCTCCGGTCCTTGGGGAAAGAGGTGGGAGCGAGAAACCCCACGTACCGGCCGTCGGGCGACCAGGCGAGATCGGCTATGCTCCGGAAGCTCGTTTTGAAGGACCGGAGCAAGCCGCCGTCGGAAGATAGAAGGACGATGCGATCGTCATTGCGAGCAGCGCCTGTCTCAATGGTAGCGAGCTGTTGCCCATTGGCCGACCAAGCAGGGCCGCGAAGGCCCACGCCGACTGGTATCGGCGTGGGCCGGCGGCTTCTTGCCGGGTCGGGGCGTAGGTGCGTGATGTAGAGCTCGTGCTCGAACCGGTCGCAGTCTACATTCGCGAATCGCTCAACGTGCACCAGCCGATCTCCGCCGGGCGAAAGGGCGGTCTCGCTGATCCGACGAAATCGGTAGAGATCGCGCGTCTTCACGTGGCCTGTGACCTTCCACGCACGTTACCTTTCCCTCCTACCGCGACAGAGACCAGGTTTCGGGCTGGATCTCTAACGTTGGGGACTGGACGCCGACGCCCTTCAGCTTGGAGCTTATTGCCGACACCTGGGTATCCGGCGAGGGCTGCCAGAGCGCCGGAAGCTGGCGGGCAATGTAGTCCTGGTAATGCTTGATGGCGCCGGAGGAGTTCGAGTAGATCGTCGCGTGCACGTACCGGGCGGTGATGGGATCGTTGTAGCTCCCGGAGTCCAGAGATGAGCTGACGAGGAAGAACGAGGCGACGACCGGATACCCGAACGGGGTCCAGCCGCCGTACTGTCCCATCTGCCACTTACACGCCGATGCGCTCGGCTTGCACTCCGGTGCGTCGGAGAAGATCGAGTCGAGCGGCTCGGACGAAAGGGTGATCTTGATCCCTACCTGGCTGGCGTTTGACTGGAACGTCTCATCCGACCGTTGGACCGGTAGGTACCCGGCGTAGTAGAGGAGATGGAAAGAGAGTTTGGCGCCCTTCGGAATGCCGGCGCCGCACGACTTGGACCCCTTACCGGGTTTCGCGCAGACCGTTCCCGACGACTGAACGTTCCACCCGTGCGAGGAAAGCAGCTGCTTCGCTGCCGCGATGCTAAACGGGTAGAGCGGATGCTTATTTGTCGAGTCGGCGAATGGACTGTTGATCGGAACCGGGCCGTTCGTCTCGACGGCGTAGCCGTGGAAGAACGCCTTGACGTAGCCCGGCTCGTCGACCAGGTGCTGCAACGCCTGCCGGATGTACAGCTGGCGGAACTCTGCACGAGTGGTCGCGTTCGAGGTATTGAAGTTCAGCATGATGTACGAGAACTGGTATGGCAACCATGGCTCGATCGAGAAGCCCTGCGAACGCAGCGCCGCTTGCACCGACGTGTCGGTGGGGTTCACGTACCCGTAGTCGATACCGCCGGTCCTCAGCACGTTCTCCTCGGCCGTCGCCGATGTGAACGGCAACTCGGTAAACTTGCTGATCTTTGCCTTGAACGGCCCGGAGTATTTGCGGTTAGGGACGTAGGAGACGGGCCCGGTGGACGAGAAGCTGCTGATCTTCCAGGGGCCGTCGACGACCTTCCATAGCGGGTTGCTGCCGTAGGTTGTCAACTTCTTGGCCTGCGAATCCAGGAAGGCGTACACCTTTTTGGCGCCGGCCGTTGTCCGATCCGCATTGCCGACTTTGCCGTTGACAGACGTCTTGTCCCAGACGTGCTGCGGCATCGGCTGGATGAGGTTCAGCTCGTCGTTGGTGAAATAGGCGTGGTTAAGATTCTGTTTGAGATGCAAGACGAAGGTACGCGCGTTCGGCGACGAATAGCTGGCAACGTCATCGGGGAACAGCCCCTTGGTGTACGAGGCGTAGAGGTTCTTGTTCGCCTTCACCAGGTTCATGAAGAACTCGAGGTCACGGCTGGTTACCGGCTTGCCGTCGGACCACTTGTACGACTTCAGATGGATCGTGACCGTCTTCCCGTTGTAAATGGGCATGGCAGCCAGGCTGAGTCGTGGATCGATGGCCGTTGACGCCCCTTTTCCTTCCCAGTACAGGGGACGGTAGAGAAGGAACTGGAAGAAGTTGAACTGCTGGACCGAGTCGGCAGCAGCCGGCTCGATCGGCAAGATGTAGTTCGGATTGAAACCGGGAGGGAGGGCAAAGGTGACGGTTCCGCCGCTCTTGGCCGGTTCGGACGATACCCCTCTGGCCACGCTCGCTGCGTAGGTGTTCGCGCTGAAAGCGAGGAGCGCCACGAGACCAAGTGCACTCGTGAAATGCCACCTGCCGGACCACCCGAGGCTGCCCCGCAGCCCGGCGGCCACGAAACCGCTTAACGATTGAAAGACACTCATTGTGGCTTCTCCACACAACTAGGCGGGTTTACGTAGACGTAGAACTTCTCACCTCCCTCAGTGTTTTTCGAGCCGGCCGCTATCGTCAGCTTTTGCCGCCGATGCGATGCCACCATTCGTGACCGCGAGCAGCCTCCTCAGCTGCCCAGTCGATCACGTGACCGTTGATGACGGTGTAGCGAATGTTCTGCAGTGTCGTAAGGTCGCTGATCGGATTACCGTCGTCGACGACGATGAGATCGGCCAGATTCCCTTCCTTGATTTCGCCCAGGTCGCGCAGACCCAGCAGTTCCGCGTTCCCGGCCGTGGCTGCGCGCAGTACCTCCGCGGGCTCGATGTCGAGCGCCTTACACGTCTCGGTCAGCTCCTCGTGAAAGTTCTCGACCGGCAAGAACATGCTGCAGTCCGAACCGACAGCCCAGCGGATGCCTCGCTCCGCGGCACGGCGAAATGTCTGTACCTTGTCGGCGTAGAGTTCGGTCGCGCGCTGGCGCAACTCCGGCCACCGCTCGCTTTCGGCGATCGCCCGATAGACGTTCAGCGTCGGCACAAGGAAGGCATCGTTCTCAATCATCAGGTCGGAACATTCGTCGTCGAGATAGGTCCCATGCTCGATCGAGTACGCGCCGGCCTCGAGGGCCCACTTGATCGAGCGTTTCGGGTGGGCGTGCGCGGCTACCTTGCGTTCCGCTAGCGCTGCCTCATCGACGATCGCCTGGATCTCCTCGAACGTAAATTGACTAGCGTTGGCCGACTCGTCTTCTCGCGCGGCGCCTCCGCTGCACATCACCTTAATAAGGTCGGCACCGGCCAGAAGTTGCTCGCGAACGCCCTTCCGTGCTTCGACAGGGCCGTCGGACGGACGGCCCTTCGGATGCCCATGGCCCCCGGTGATCGACAAATAGGAGCCGGCACACAGCATCCGAGGGCCGAGAGTGCGGCCCGCCTTGATGGAATCTCGCAGGGCAATGTCGACCTGGCGATAACTGCCGAGTTCCCGGAGAGTCGTGATCCCGGCTCTCAGCGCGCGTAACGCCTGGAAGGAAGCGCGAACCCCCTGCGCGGCTTCCCGATCGTCGACCGAGCCTACATAGCCGTGCGTTAGGTGAGTGTGAGCATCGATGAGTCCCGGGAGCACGTAGGCTCCGCCCAGATCGATGACCCGTTCATGCGCAACGGCCAGGCCCGGGCCGACGGCGGTGATGCGATCGCCCTGGATGCTGATATCCTCCTGCTGAACACCATCCGCCGTGAAAACGTTGCCTCCGCGTAGAAGTAAGCCCTCTTGAGGAGCACCCAATGCGAGACCTCCGCCTTTCCGTACTAGATCCGCCGCGACGCCGCTCTAAGCGGACCTCTCGTTGAGCGAAGATCCATTGGCGGGCGATACAAACGTTTCAACAAGGGGCCAACTTTGGAGCAAACGTTGCAGCACATGTTACAGCGGCGCCGGAGTTGCCGCAAGTCGTTGGTGGCGACACTCTTGCGCCTGCTACTCAATGCGCAAGTTGTCCGTGTCAGTCAGACGGACATCGGCAAATTGGTGTGCGGGGCTGTGATCCTGGCCGCCGCTTGGCTCGCAGTCCCCCCGTCGCTACCGGCTCTTCACCATCTCTTCTGGCTTTGCCGCGTGATGCACCACGCCACTCGCCGTCGGGCTAAACACCATCCGATCCGGTGAAGCGTCGTTCCACACCCGAGTACCTTCCAGTTCCATCTCGTCCAGCCCGACGAGGCTGAACCCTTTCGATTTCAACCCGTCGATGATCGTCGGTAGCGCCTGGAGAAGCGGTAGCGGCCGCGCGAGCCGCAGTGCCGGATCGTCCAGTTCGGAACCGTCGTGTAGATCGATGATCGAGCCGTTGTCCAGACTCTGATGCTCGAGTACGAGTCGCGCGATCGTGCCCGGGTCGGTTTGGGCATAGTCGGCGGGATTGACGTCGGAGTCGACGATGCGGGTGGTCGGAAGTTGCGCCTGTAGGGTTTGGCCGAAGGCGCCAAAGTCGAAGGCATGCGGCCGAGCGAAGATCGTCCGGCGCCCGGTAATATTGCTGATAACCGTCTCCGCCTTGTCATAGTCACTCACGTGATACTGGTGTTCGTAGCTATGGTTGCCGATCACGTGGCCCGCACGAACAATTCGCTCGAAAGCCTGCGGAAACGCCGTCACCCACTTCCCGATCACAAAGAATGTCGCCCGAGCATTCGCGTTCGCCAGGATATCCAGCACCTCGTCGGTGCGCGGTGGGTTTGGCCCGTCGTCAAACGTCAGCGCCACCTTCGACTGATCGCGTCGTCCGTGAACAAAATATGTCAGTTCCATCTCATTCCTCCGTTTTCGGATCGGTACTTCCAGACGTTCAGATCACCTCGGTTTCGCGCGCCACGCTCTCGACGTCCCGCCAGCGCCAGCACCGCACGTGCCGGTCGTCATCGGTCACTGCCAGTTCCTGTGGTTGGAGGCACTTCTTGCGCGCGAACGGGCAGCGGTCGAAAAACCGGCAGCCCTGGTAATCCTCAGCCAGAGTTGTGACCTCGCCCCGCACGACCGCTCGCACCCGCTCGCCTTCAAGGGAGGCAGCCTCAATCAGCGAGCGTGTGTAGGGGTGGCGCGGCCGGCGTAGGATCTCCTCGGTCGGTCCTTCTTCCACGATCTGTCCCAGATACATCACCATCACGTGGCCGGCCATCAACTGCACCAGTCGCATGTCGTGCGTTACGACCAGATATCCGAGATCCGACCGCGCTTGAAACTGCAGTAGCAGCTCGACGATCTGTCCCCGGATTGAGGCATCCAGCGCCGACGTCGGTTCATCCAGCACGATGAGTTTGGGCTGCGAAGCGAGCGCCCGCGCCAGCGCGGCTCGCTGCAACTCTCCCCCGCTCACCTCCCGCCGTCGCCGCTCGCCCATCGCCGGGTCCAGTCCTACTAGCTCGAACAGCTCGCCGCACACCTGCTGTTTCTCCCTCCGGCTCAGATCGTCCCTCAGCCGCAATGCGTCGAGAATCGAGCCCCCGATGGTGAGCATGGGGTTGAAGCTCTGCTGTGGGTGCTGGAAGACCAGCTGGACCGACTGCCGGTACGCGCGCCTTTGCTCCGAGGACATCCGCTGCAGTGAAACTCCGTTGAAGCTAATCTCTCCAGCGTCAACGCCCTCGAGGTTCAGCAGCAGCCGAGTCAACGTCGACTTCCCCGAGCCGCTCTCGCCGACGATCGCGATGGTCTTTCCCGGTTGAAGCGACACCGACACGTGGTCGACGGCAGCGATGGACCGCCGGTTCCCGAACCCATGCCGTCCGTAGCGCTTCACCACCTCCCGCGCGTCCAACGACACCGTCGCCACGTCCGGCGGCGACGGTGTCCCTCTCGCTGCTGTCATGGTCGCCCCACCTGCTCGGCCCTGTGACAGGCCACCAACCGAGCGTCCGCCAACTGTCGCAGTTCGGGCCGGATGGTCCGGCATGTCTCGTTCGCCAGTGGGCAGCGGTCGGCAAAGGAGCACCCGATGAAAGTCCGCCTCAGTGTTGGGACATGTCCCGGGATGTAGTGCGGCTTGTCCGTTGCCATGAACGCTTCGATGAGCCCTGCCGTGTAGGGGTGGTGCGGGTTGGACAGGATGTTCTCCAGCGCGCCGCTTTCCACGACTTCGCCTGCGTACATCACAACAAGTTCTTCGCACATGCCTCGCACCACGCCAATGTCATGCGAAATCAGCAGTAGGCTCGTTGATCGCCGTTTCAGGCTGGTGGCGATCACATCCAGCACCTGCGCCTGGATCGTCACATCCAGTCCGGTCGTCGGCTCGTCGGCCAGGAGAATCGCCGGCTCGCAGACTAGCGCCATTGCGATCATTACCCGCTGCGCCATCCCGCCGCTCAGCTCGTGGGGGAACAGGTGTGCCGTCCGCGCCGGCTCAGGGATTCCCATCGCCTCGAGAATCTCGACCGCCCGCGCCCGGGCAGCAGATCGCGACCCGCCAAGGTGCCGTCGATACACGGTCGAGATTTGCTCGCCCACTGGAAATACCGGGTTCAGCGCCGACTTCGCGTTCTGAAAGACGATGCTGATCTGCCGTCCTCGAACTGACGCCATTTCGCGGTTGCTGAGGCTAAATAGATCGGCCTCGCCGAGCGTCACTTCGCCTTCCAGCACGCGCGCCGTCGATGGCAGTACGCGCAGAACTGCAAGCGCTGTCATGGTTTTTCCAGAGCCGCTCTCGCCTACCACCCCGACACGCGCACCCTGTTGCACGGCTATATCCACCCCGCGCACGGCATGGACCGCTCCTGCGCCTTTACCGATGTCCACCCACAGATTCCGGATTCGCAGGCCCGGCGCCACGCCTGCTCGTTCGGAAACGCGCTCGCGCACCGTCATTGGACTACTCATGTAACGCGGCGCGGCGCACGCGATTTCCCAGACTCGTCAGCGCGAAGGCGGTCGCGAATACGGCGATCCCCGGAAAAACCGACGGCCACCACTGTCCGAAGACGATATAGTTTGCCCCCTCGTTGATCATCGATCCCCATTCCGGCTGCGGCACGCGCACGCCCAGGCCAATGAAGCTCAGACCAGCGATGAGCTGGATTGCGAAGGCGCAACTGATCGAAAACTGGGAGAACACCGGCACGAGCGTGTTGGGAAGGATGTGCTTCCAGAGCAGAGAGAGTCCCGAGTGACCCGAGCAGCGCGCCGCCAGGATGTACTCCACATTGCGGAGCGGAAGCGCGACACTGCGGACCATTTTCAAGTACACCGGAGCGTTCAGCACGCCGAGCAGAATGGTCAGTGTAATCAGATTGTTCCCGGCCGCTGCCAGGACCAACATTGCGATGAGGATGGCCGGAAACGACTGCACCATCTCCGTAACCCGGCCCATCATCGCATCGAACCAGCCGCCGGTGTACGCGGCCAGTGCCCCGATGGGCGAACCCAGAACGATTCCCAATAGAACCGATGCCGCGGCCACCGAAAGATCGATACGCGTCGCGTAGACCACGCGCGTGTACACATCCATGCCCAGCGAATCGGTCCCGAACCAGTGCGTCCCGGATGGCGGCAGAAGCTTCTGTGCGAAATCGGGCGTCACAGGATCGTAGCGGGTGATCAGGGGCGCAAAGATTGCTGCCAGCGTCAGGATCAGCAGAACCGCTGCCGGCGCGTTGAAAACCCACCGCAGCCACCGCCATGTCGCGCTCTCAGACCAGCTTCCTATGGGCGGCTCAGCCACCGGCCGCCCCACGCGAACTACTCCCGCAAGCTGCTGTGGATCCAGCGTCATAGTGAATGTCCCGTGTATTTCATAGAACAACCACGTATCGGGGACACTCCTTCTCCCCCGCTACCCATTGGTTTGAATCCTCGGGTCCGCCACCGACGCCACGATATCCGCCAGCAAATAGCTAATCGCGTAGAACAGCGCGCTCAAAATGACCAGCGCAACGATCGGCTGGTAATCTTGACTGTTCAGCGAATCCACAGCGTACAGTCCCAGCCCCGGCCAGGCAAAGACAGTCTCGATCAAGACCGTTCCGCTCATCAAATACCCGAACGACATGGCCACTACGGTCACAATCGGTGCAATGGCGTTACGCAGCGCGTAGCGAAACAGGATCGATTTCGTCGACAGCCCGTACGCCCGCGCGGTGCGGATGTAATCGCTTTTCAGGATTTCGATGAAGGTGTTGCGCGTGATTTGCAGGATCGCGGGCACGGCCACGAGAGATAGAGCGATTGCCGGAAGAACAAGGTGTTGCAACGATGAACGCAGCGCAGCGCCGTTTCCGGCCAGGATACTGTCAATCACCATCATCCCGGTTACGGTCTTTGGCGCATTGATACCACTGTCCAGCTGTCCTAACGGCGCCGGCAGCAGGTTGTACTTCACGAAAAAGATGTAGACAAGAATCAGCCCCAGCCAGAAGCTAGGTACGCTCATCGACACCTGCGCCACGGTCTGACCGATGAAATCCGGGAACTTTCCGACGGCGAAAGCCGAGACCGCACCGAGCGTAATGCCGATGACGATCGCGATCAGCATCGCCGCGGCCACCAGCTCGAACGTCACCGGCAGCCTCTGGCCGATGTCCACCGACACAGGGTTAAAGGTGTGGGTCGAACTCCCGAGATCGCCGTGGAGCAGCTGGCCAATGAACCGCTCGTACTGAACGTACAGTGGCTGGTCGAGGCCAAGGTTGTGGCGGGCTGCCCTGATGGCGGCCTTGGTCGCCGTGTTCCCGACCAGCAGCGCAACCGGTGTTCCCAGCAAGCGAGTGATGAGAAATGTCACCGACGCCACTCCAAACACGACAACTGCCATGCCCGCAGCACGCCTTACGAGGAAAAGGAGCCATCGGACGAGCACCTCCCCAATTGCTCGGCCGCGTCGCTCTGCATTGGACCGAACAGGTCGAGGCACTTCCGCCTCGACCCGATCGGTCGCTACCCCTGGACGTTGCATGCGCTCACGGCTGATCGCAGTCCGCCGGACCCGGTCCCTTATCCCTTACCCGTGAAGTAATTGTAGAGAAGCTCCTCATCTGGGGCAGAGACGTAGCCGCCTACAGAGGACCGCATGGCGATCTGGAGATCTGGCTCCGCCAGGATCAGCGTCGGAGCGTCGGCGTTGATTAGCCGCTGCATCTTGGACGCTAGCTTCGCTTTTGCTGCCCGCTGTGACGGTTTCCAGTCCTTCAACATCTTGTTGATCGTTGCGTCGACCGTACCGTTGCAGTAGTTGGTCCAGTTCAGCAGCGCACCGCACTTGTAGAACGAGTTGCCGACGTAGGCGGGGTCGTTGACGTACCAGAGAACGTCCTCGAGCCATGCCTGGTGCGACTTGTTATCAAGCTGCTGTGCGAAGATGGCCGCCGTCTGCGGGTTGATGGTCATCTGCACGCCGATTTTGCTAAGTGAGCTCTGGAGTGCCACCGCGAGATTCTGCGAGATGGCGTCGCCCGCGGTGATGTCGAGCGTGAACTTGAAGCCCTTCGCATAGCCAGCTTTGGCCAGCAGCTGTTTCGCCTTGGTCAGGTTGTAGTTGTACGGCCAGGTCGAGGGATCAAACATCTGACCCCGGTCAGGTACCGCCCCCTTCGGCATGAGCGCATGCCCTCCGAAGACGCTGTTCATGATCGTCCCGTAGGGGACAGCGTACGACAGCGCCTGGCGGACCAGCTTGTTGGTGAATGGAGCCTTCTTGCTGTTCAGGCCCACCTCATACTGGTCGCGGGACGGAACATCGAGGATCTTCACGCCACTGGTTCCGCGTAGGGAGTTT
>Ga0070739_10003471_pt1 | contig 19619 bp, 16 predicted proteins | sample Coa_R1_7_FD_66445 | JGI IMG/M metagenome (GOLD analysis project Ga0070739, IMG submission 66445) | Surface soil microbial communities from Centralia Pennsylvania, which are recovering from an underground coalmine fire - Coalmine... | ecosystem: Environmental > Terrestrial > Soil > Unclassified ... | reverse complement strand
GCGCCGCACCTCGAGCGCCCGACGGAAACACTCCAGGGCAGCCTCGTACTGACCAAGGTCGTGATACGTCCAGCCCAGGTTGTTGTAAAGCGCGCCGAGCCACCTGCGGGTCTGCGGATCCTCACTCGTCTCAGCCATTTCGATGCCTCGTCGGGCCCAGTCAATCTGGTCTGGCGGAGGCGAGACAATGGCCAGCATGTGGAGGGCATCGACGGCGAGGTATTCTTCCCCGCTATCCGTTCCCAGTAGATACGCTTCCAGGAACAGCGGCTGGGCTTCGGCCGCTGCGCCTGATGAGTTGAGGGTCCTTCCCCGCTCAAGCAGGAGCCGAATCCGCGGCCTGGCCATGCCATCGATCAGGAGACCTTCCACCCGATCCAAGAGGGCGTGGGCTTCCTCGAACCGGCCCTGCAGAGACTGCGTCCGGGCAAGCTGAGTCAGCAGCTCAGCCAGGTAGACATCATCTCCTGCCGCCTCGGCCCCCGGCAGGGCATCTCGAAATCGAGACTCGGCCTCGGCCGGCAGATCGATCTCCCATCCGACCAGATCCAGCGGCTGTTCAGAGGTACTCACGCGGCGGCTTCGGAGCGGGCCTGCCTCTCGAGATGGAAGAGCAGGACGGCGACGTCACTGGGGCTCACGCCGCCAATGCGGGCGGCCTGGCCGATGGTGCGCGGCCTGACCAGCTCCAACTTCTCCACCGACTCGCTCCTGAGTCCGGAGACCGAGGCGTAGCGGAGGCCCGCGGGAATGGTTCTCGACTCCATTCGGGCGAGGCGCCGCACCTCGGCCTGCTGCCGCTCTACGTATCCGGCGTACTTTGCCGCTGTTTCGACCTCACGGCCAATATCCGACGGTAGGGTGTCGAGAATTTCGAGCTGGTTCAACGTCCGCAGGGAGATGTCGGCCCGGCTCAGGGCCTCGCGACCCGTGAGGGGGTCCGCCAGTGGACGGCAGCCGAGAGCCAGCAGCCGCTGGTTGAGGTCGGCATTGGGCGTCAAAACCATGCGGTCCAGCTTCAGCAGCGTGCGCTCGATCAGCTCCTGCCGCGATTGAACCTCTCGGAACCGCTGGTCATCGATGAGCCCAACCTCATGTCCGATGGAGGTAAGCCGCGCCTCAGCACTGTCCTCCCGTAGCAGCAGCCGGTATTCGGCCTGAGAGGTGTGCATGCGATACGGTTCGCGAAGCTCCTTGGTGACCAAATCGTCGATCAGGACGCCGATATAGGCCTGATCGCGGCGCAGCACCACCGGCTCCCGAGCGCTCGATGCTTGCGCCGCGTTGATACCGGCCATCAGCCCCAAGCTCGCGGCCTCCTCGTATCCCGTCGTTCCCACAATCTGACCGGCCAGAAAGAGGCCCGCGATCAGCTTCGTCTCCAGCGTCGGCAGGACCTGCGTGCCGGGGATGTAGTCGTACTCGATGGCGTAGCCGGGGCGAACGATCTCCGCCCGGGTGAGTGCCGGAATGCTCTGGAGCATCTCCAGCTGAACTTCCACGGGAAGGCTTGTGTTTGCCCCTTGTACGTAGATCTCATCGGTATGCCAGCCCTCCGGCTCCAGGAACAGCTGGTGGGAGGACTTCTCGGCGAACCGCACCACCTTGGCTTCGATGGAGGGGCAGTAGCGCGGACCCGGGGCGGTGATGTCGCCGTTGAACATGGGGGCGCGGTGCAGGTTCCGGCGAATGATGTCGTGGGTGGCCTCGTTGGTGTGCATGAGGAAGCAGTTGAGCTGCTCGCGCCAGGTCCGGGTGGCGAAGCCGGAGCCCTGACCTTTGCCGTTGTTCCCTCTGGACGGCAGCACCTGACGGTGCTGAGCCAGATCGAGGGGCAGGATGGGCACGTCCGCGGACGGCGCCGGCGCGTAGCCGTTCTCGAGGCTCGTCCGCGCGGCGTAGCTGAAGAACAGCGGCTCCGGGCTGCCCTCCTGAATTGAGGTGCGACTGAAATCGATGGATTGCCGCCTAACTCGAGGAGGCGTGCCGGTCTTCAGGCGTCCGAGTGAGAACCCGGCACGGTCGAGGCTTTGAGAGAGGGCGTCGGCCGGGAACTCGCCCTCACGGCCTCCAGGGCGAGACTCGTCGCCGACGATGATCCGGCCACGGAGAAACGTTCCCGTCGTCAGGACGACCGCCGGCGCTTGGTACCGCATCCCCCCCGAGGTCACTACGCCGGCCACTCGGTGTCCCCGTCCCTCTGATTCCAGGAGGAGGTCTTCGACCGAGGCCTCGACCAACCGAAGGTCTGGCTGGCCGAGGATAGTGCCTGCCATGGCCTGGGAGTAGGCATGTTTGTCGGACTGAACCCTGAGGGCCTGCACGGCAGGGCCTTTGCCTGTGTTTAAACGCCGAATCTGTACGCTGGTCCGATCGGCGTTCCGGGCCATCTCGCCGCCCAGAGCGTCGACCTCGCGCACCAGATGTCCCTTGCCTGGCCCTCCTATCGAGGGATTGCAGGGCATGAGCGCGATCTTTGAGGCATCCAGGCTGAACAGCGCCGCCTTTCGACCCATGCGCGCCGCCGCCAACGCCGCCTCGCAGCCGGCATGGCCGGCGCCGACCACGATCACGTCAAACCGTTCCGTCGTGCTCATCTGCTCTCCCTCTGATGTGGCCCATTCTAGGCAAGCACTCCCTCGCGATCCGGCCCGCGGCGACTTAGCCATTTGTAGAGGTTTCGAGTTTCGAGTTTCGAGGTTTCGAGTTTCGAGTTGAGTTTTCGGGTTTCGAGTTGAGTTTTCGGGTTTCGATTTGGGTGTCGGGGTTCGAGTTGGAAGGTGATCCTGTTGTCCCACCGCCGGCCACCCACTATCCTCCTGCAGGGAACCTGCGTAGTCCAGGCCTTTAGGCCGTTGCTCTTGCTCTTACCCTGATGCTCGTGCTGAGCCCCGGAAGTAAGGTCCAACGCTTCCTTCTAGTTCGCCTCGAGTTATTCCCCATAGCGTGCGACACTCCGTAGTCCAGGCCTTTAGGCCGTTGCTCTTGCTCTCACCACGGTGCTCGTACCGGGCGCACGAACCGAGGCGTGTAACGCCGGCGAGGGACGGTCATGGCCGCTGAGGATACGGAGCAACATGCACAGGTGCCCAATCGGGCGCGGATACTAGGTTGAAGAGTTTGAGAGGTGCACCGTGGCGTATCTGAAGCCCCCGGCGTTCGCGCGAAAGGTCTTGAATCCGCTGGCGATGACCATAGGGATCGGAGGCACCGAAACCCCCAGTGTGCGGACACGCAATTCTGGTCAGACGCAGCGGGTACCCATCTTTCCGGTCGAGGTCGAGGGCGTGAAGTACGCCGTGTCCGCTCGGGGCGAGACGGATTGGGTGCGAAATCTGCGCCGCAATCCCGATGCAGACCTGCGATCGCGGGCCGGTTCCAGACCGGTCCACGCCGTAGAGCTGCCCGTCGACCAGCGGCCGCCGATTATCGAGGCCTATAGGGCCAAGGCAGGACGAACTGTCTCCGGATATTTCACCAAACTTCCCTCGCCCGACGACCATCCGGTCTTTCGACTCGAGCCCAGAGGAGCCTAGATACGGTGGTGGCGTGGCGTGCCGACGGTTCTCAGATCGAACGGCGAACGGCGTGCGAGCCGCTCGAACCGTGAAGAAGACTCGGCACTCCAAACTCCAAACCCAGAACAACTCCCGGTGGGAAGAGAGACGATGGAGAGGACGATGGGGGTAATGACGAAGGAGGGCATATGAGCACACGCTCGTACTGTCCGGTATGCGGCGGTAGTTTGGAGCTGCGATTGGTCGCGGGCGAAACGCGGGAGCGGCTGGTGTGCCCGGAGAATCACATCCTCTACGAGAACCCCACGGTGGTCGCCGGGACAATCCCCTTCTCAGATGGTCGCGTGTGGCTGTTGCGGCGGGCGATCGAGCCCAGGGCGGGCACCTGGACCTTTCCCGCCGGCTACATGGAGATCGGGGAATCCGTCGAAGACGCCGCCTCCAGAGAGACCCTCGAGGAGATCTGCCTCGAGGTCGAGATCGGCCGGCTGCTCAACGTCTACTCCTGGCCGGAGACGTCCATTGTCTTCGTCGTCTACCTGGCCGAGGCCTCAGGCCTCGCCGCAGCCGGCGACGAGGCACTCGAGGTCCGGGCTTTTGCCCCTTCCGAGATCCCCTGGGATGACCTAGCCTTTCGGAGCACCCATGAGGCGCTCAAGGATTGGATGCTCGCGACAGATACGTCGGGGACGCCGGCGCCGCAGGCTACAGGCTGAGCGAGGCTTCTAGCGTAGGGAACGCTCGAAGAGCAGCATCGAGTGCTCGTCCCGCAGCTCGTATCCGGCGCGGTTTAGTCCATCCTCCACCTGAGGCGTTCGCCTCAACATGCCGTTGACGGCTTCCAGCTCGCGGCGGTGCGCAAGCCGGCGCATCTCCCGGCCGAGGAGTGCGATGGCCTCAGCGTCGCCTCCGATGAAGGCCATTGCGAGGCGGTTGCGCTGTCTCCGTTCGGATCCCAGCGTTAACCCAAAGCTGTCGCTCGAATTCACCTTGAGTGCGACCGGAAAGTCGGTCACGGCCATCTGCTGAGGCACATCCATCACCGTCCAGCCGGCGACCACCTGCAGGGTATCCGGTTGGCCAATGAGCCGGCGGGCGCGCTCCAGGTCAGCATCCGAGGGCGATGTAGGCTCAACGCCTTGCGTCGGTGCGGAATCCTCGAGGGCGGGAGCGGTGAACGCGTGATATCGAGCCAGCTCTCGGAATCCCGCCCTGCGGACAACGGACATGCTGGCCTCGTTCTCGCTCGAGGTGGAAAGTCTGGCCACCCGGAACCGGCCGGCGGCGATCCGTTCCAGCGCATCGGCCAGGAGCCTCGCGGCAAACCCCCGGCCCCTGAAATCTCGGTGGACGCGGATGCCCTCCAGCCACACGACATCGCCAGGCTGAAATTCCAGGTGCTGGATCGCCACGACGCGCCCTTCCAGCTCCCCAACCAGCAGCATTCCCTCGGCTTCGTGCTGGGCGATCCATGAGTCCCAGACCGACGGAACGTAGTCGTTTCCTTCCCAGACCGTGGCGGAGATCGAGAACACGTCGTCCCGATCGCCGGGCCGCGCGTGGCGGATGACTAGCTCAGACACCCCAGATTCTAGGCGTGGCGTCCGGTATCCTCGGGTATGACCGGCGCGACGCGAGGACGAACCGCGCTGGTGGCCATTCTCCTTGCGGCTATCACCATGGCTGCCGTGCTGGCGGTATCGGGAACGGTCCTCTCACGCGGTCCGAAGCGCACCATCGGCGTACAGCGCGAAGAGGTGGGCGCCTATGCCCTGCAACAGCTCAATCAATTGGCATCGGGCTACTGGGCCAGGGTTGCCGGGGAAGACGACGGAGCGCCGCCGAGGGTCAACGGACACGATGAATTTGCCGCTGCATGGCTCCGCGAGATGCGGGGCAATTTGCACGGACTGCCGCTGCAGGTGATCGCCCAACCCTTTTCGACGCCAGGCTTCCAGCACTACGCCCCTCCCAGCCGGCCCGGGCAGAATGAGATCATCATGGTTCCGGGCGCCGTCGACCCGGACCGCGCTTTGCTCATCGTCACCCACTACGACGGCGAGCCCTTCTCCAAAGGCTCTGCCTACGACGACACCAGCGGCGCGGCCATCATGCTGGCTGTCGCCAAGCTCCTTGGATCCACCTGGCGATCACGCGGGCTACCCTCGATCACCGTCGAGTTCGTGCTGTTCGATGCGGAGGAACAGGGACTGGTCGGCTCCGGCGCCTATCTTTTCGACCTCCGCCAGAAGGCTCTGATGCCCAAGCCCACGGTCCTGGTCGATGAGGAGCAGTCAGGCGTCGGATACCCCGCCAGGCCCTTCGGACTGCGGTCGAAGCCGCCGATGCCGGCCTACGCCACGACTACCAGGCTGTCTAAGCGGCTGGCCAACGTCTTTGGACCCGTTACCAAGCCGAGTAGTGCCGGGCTTAAACGGATGATGGCCCTGCTCAAGTCTGCGCGCGACCAGGCCTACCGGCAGCTTCGGTCGACCTTCCCACGCCTCAAGTACCGGGGCGGCAAAGCCGCTGCCTTCTCGCCGGCGGATGAAAAGTACCTGCTCATCGGACCGAACTCGGTTTGCTGCAGCGACAACGCTCCCTTCGAGGCGCTGGGACTCCCGACGGCGATGTTCTCCGGCGACGCCTCCTACTATGACAAGCACCACTCCTCATGGGCCTATCCATTTGATCAGCCTCAGGACACTCCCACCACCCTAGCCTGTGACACGGGGGGGAAACCCTCGCCAACCCCCGCATTGCAGGCCGCCCTCGCCCTTCCCGTCGATCTGACCACCAGCCTGGTGGCGGCATATGCTCCTCCGTCCAAGGGCGCCGGACTTTCGGTGTTCGCCGCGCCGGCCGTCAAGGGACGCTCCACCGCCTTTGCCGGGGCAGCTTTGCAAAAGCCCAGGTGGTCTTTCGGCGACGGCGGCACCGCCTCAGGCGCTCTGGTTCATCACGCCTACCGCAGAAGCGGCTCTTTTGATCTGACCGTGATCGCGGGCGACGTGACGAGGCGCTATCGCGTTCATGTCGGATCGAGCTTGCCGCGTTATCATGCGCCCTTTGGCCGTATTCCGCCGCCGCCGATAAGGCCCTTTCATCCCCGTCAGCTCAAGGGGATAAGAGGGTGCCCGTGATGCCTAAGCAGGGTGTGACGTGGCTCTGGTGAACGAAACCATCACGTCTCCGGCCGGGTCTGAGAGCCTGCCGCGTGGCTTCCGCCTTCATCACGTGGTTGAAGCTCAGGACTTCAATCGAGGCATGCTCGACCAGCTCTTTCTTCTCGCCAGAGCCATGGAGCGCCTCGACGGAGCCGTCGGGAGCCGGCTACTGCAAGGGAGGATCATGGCCAGCCTCTTCTACGAGGAGAGCACCAGAACGCGGTTCTCGTTTGAAAGCGCCATGCACAAGCTCGGTGGAGCGGTGATCTCGACCGAGAACGCCAGGCAGTTCTCGTCGGTCTCCAAGGGCGAAACCCTCGAGGACACGATTCGGATCATCAACGGCTACGCGGATGTCATCGTTCTCCGGCACTATGAGAGCGGCTCAGCCAAGCGAGCCTCCGAGGTTTCGAACGTGCCCGTCATCAATGCCGGCGACGGCACCGGCCAGCATCCCACCCAGGCGCTGCTCGACCTCTACACCATCGTGAAGGAGCTGGGTCACATCGACGGCATCACCATCGCCGTGGTCGGCGACCTGGCCAACGGCCGCACCGTTCGGTCGCTCTGCTACCTCCTGGCGAAGTACCGGGATGTACGCATCCTCATGGTGGCGCCCGACGTGGTTCGCATGCGCGAAGACATCAAGGGCTATCTCGCACGAAGGAACGTGACCTTCGCGGAGGAGAGTGACCTGGCTTCCGTCGCGCCCGAGGTCGACGTGCTGTACCAGACCCGCATCCAGAAGGAGCGGTTTGGCGACCGGCAGGCGGAGTACGAGAAGGCTCGGGGCGTTTACGTGGTCACACCGGCGACACTGGAGCTCATGCGCAAGGACGCCATAGTGATGCACCCGTTGCCCCGTGTTGACGAGATCGATCCGGCGGTCGACGATGACCCGCGGGCCGCCTATTTCCGTCAGGCGCAGAACGGACTCTACATCAGAATGGCGCTGTTGGCGGCCTGTCTCGGGGCCGACGTGACGGCCTAGCTCAGGCTCGTCCAAGAGCTTTACCAAGGAGTCAAGGAATGACACAAGACGCCCGCGCGATGTTCCTGCAGGGGTTCGACTACACGAATAACCGCCTCGTGGAACGCCTTCGGGGACTCAGCGACGACGAGTACCTTTGGAAACCGGTGCCGGCGTGCTGGACGATTGTGGAATCCGACGAGGGCTACCGAAAGGAGTGGGAGCAGCGGCCGGACGGCGCCCCGGAGCCTGTCACCACGATCGCCTGGCGTCTGTGCCACATCAGCCTGGACGTGCTTGGCGGGTTCACGGTTTCAGTGCGGTCGGGTCAGCCGCCGGAACCAGCGTCCCCCGGCTGTGCGGCAAACGCGGCCGGGGCACTGGACCTCCTGGGCACGGCGTACGGAGAGTGGCGTGCGGCGTTGGCTGCCGTGGACGAGGACCGCCTGTGGCGAGAGCTTGGACCGTCGTGGGGGCCGTTTGGGAGCGACTCGACGGCGGACCTCGTGCTGCACGTCTTCGACGAGTTCATCCACCATTCGGCGGAGGTCGCCTTGCTCCGTGATCTCTATCGGTCCCGCTGAGCAAGCATCTTCCCCAAGCTTTCAACATCGCCCGGTTGGTTTAAGGAGCTAGCCCTCCGAGCCGGACGGCGAGAAAGACGCCGTACATGAGCGCGATGAGCACACCCTCGGTCCGAGACAGCCTGCTGCGCCAGAGACAGAGGAGCGCCGTGGCAGCCGTCATCCCGAGGAGATACGGCCCGTCGAAGTAGAGCGCCGGCCTCGACGGATGGAATGAGATGAAGAGGGAGGGCAGGGCGACGCCGAAGGCCAGGTTGATCAGATTACTGTTGAATGCCGTCGAGATGGCGGCATCGCCCATGTGCCGTCGAGCCAGCTGAAGGGCGGCCCACGTATTGGGGAGGCTGGTGGCCACCGGCAGTACGAGGATGCTGATCAGCGGCAGCGGCAGCCGGAGCTGGTGGATCACACCGATGACGCCGTGCACCATGACCGCTGTGAGGGCGACCAGGGCCAGGCTCGCCAGCAGGGCCCTGAGGACGTGGATCCGAACGTCGCCGGCCTCTCGCGGCAAGACCTCGCCGTGGCTCGTGAACAAAAGAAAGCCGACCGAGCCCAGCAAGGCTGCGAGGGCCAGCGGAATGCGCCCATTCGGTAGGAACACCAGCGCGACCACAAGCGCAGTCACCACGATTCCTGCCGTGCCTTCCTTCACGATCTGACCCCGAGTAAAGACGATGGAGCCGGTCACGATAGCGCCGAGGGCGAGGAGGCCGGCGAAGTTGTAGATGTTGGATCCCTCGACGACGCCCAGGCCAATGCTCTGGGAGCCGGCGGCAAGCGCCACCAGAGCGGTGGTGATCTCGGGCGCATCGGCTCCAATGGCCACCATGAGGCCGAGCCGGCCGGCGTTCAATCCCGCACGCCGTCCGGCAGTTTGCAGCTCCCGCACCATCAGCTCACTGGCGGCCAGGAGAAGCACCAATCCGCCGGCGCCCATGAGCACGTTCAGGGGCAGTGACGTCATATCACGGTCCCCGGAACACGGTCGCCGCCTAACGAAAGAGGGGCTTCCCGGTCAGTGGCTAAGCTGCACGACCTTGTGGCTGTGGAAGACGAAGCCCAGGTTGGTCCAGAACCAGGTCACGTAGGTTCGCGAGGACGGATGCGAGGTGTTGAATCCCTTTGTTCCCGGCGTGTCGGTCCGGATTTGCATCGCCAGGTGGTCCTTCCAGGGAATGATCTTGGCATCGTCGACGCGCTGCTGAAACACCAGCCGCTGGCCGCTGTAGATCCATACTTCTTGCGAGTGGCAATGCTTGTGGCAGGTGGCCGACGTGGTGAGGTAGATGCCGTCGCGTATTCCTGCGCCCGTCACCTGGCTGTTTAGGTGCTTCAGAATGCGCAGGTTCTGCGACGTGAACTCGCCCTGAGGATCGGCGTTGGGGACCGACTTCACGGACGTACGCTCGATCGCCTTCACTTTGGGTGCAAACAAGTCGTGCGCCTGGTCGACGTGCCACACGCCCTCGGAGACGACCAGTCTCAACCGTCCATGGCTCTGGTTCACCGTGTTGACGATCACCAGCACGTGGTTGGCGGGCGTTCCGTTCGGAACCTGGTCGTCGGCCACCATCAGACGCGTCGCCACCCGGCTGGCGAACTGCCGTTTCCATTTCTTGAACTTCGTGCCTCTTGCCATGGAAGGGCTGAAGCACTGGTATGCGGACCTGAACGCGCGCTGGTCGATGGCCATGTAGAAGCGAACCACCGCATTGGTCCCCGATCCGGCGCCGAAACAGGCATTCGGCGCCTGGCCCTGAGCATGCAGAGAGGTGAAGGACGCACCGCCAAGGGCAAGTGCGACTGCCAGGGTGAGGACCGCTAATCGAATCCGATCCGTCATCGCCACCTCCGCACGGGACGCATACCCTCTGGACAAGTCTCCCCCGCCCGGACCGACCGACGCAACCAGTGAAGGACCGAGGCTCTCAGGCCGGGCCGGAAGGAGCTTCTGGCTAGACTTCAAAGAATGTCGTCTCAGGAGGTTTGATGGAAACACCCCGGCCGCTGGACCGCAGGATCCACCTCGAGGGCCGCCAAATGCTCGCTCGGAACTTCCTTCTGGGCAACGAAGGCGGGTTCGTCCTTCTGTCGCCGGTTGAGCTCAACAACCTCGAGCGCAACCTTCTGCCGATGAAGTGGTTCGGAGCTTCCGAATTTGGACGGAAGTATCTCGAGGCGCAGCGGGTGTGGATGATTTGGAGCGGCCTACGCACCCTTCTCTGTCGGGGCAATCAGGTGGCCTTCGATCAGGACCTTCACGAGGCGGTCAGGCACTTCCGGGTCGAGGGTATCTCGATCAGACAGCGCTACTTCATCCCCAACCGCTGGGCTGCCGTGGTCATGACGCTGGAGGCAGACCGCCCGGTACGGTTCGTGGTCGAGCCGCAATTTGACATGCGGTACTACGCCAGCTTCAGCACCAGCTTCGACGGCTATTGCGCCTCGAGTGAGGGCTCCGAAGACGCCGCCATTCTGAAGGTCTCGAATCGTACGGAGGGTCCCGACAAGTCGGTCGGTGAGATGAAGTTCGCCGCTTCCATCCGCAACGCCACGGGACCACTCAGGATCACGATGCTGCCTGAAAACAAGCGCTTGCGAAAACACGTGTATCTGAAGGACGAGCACCGAGAGAAGCTGATACACAAGGCCTACGCGGAGATCCACGAGCTGTCGCCCGACGAGGCGCCCATCTGGGATCAATATGAGAACACCGTGTATGTGCCCGCGGAGCTGGAGGCCGCAGCCCCCGTGACGCTGGTGTACTCATTCGACGAAGACCCCGCCGAGGCCGAGCGAATAGCCCGCAGCGTCACGCCAAACATCGACGACCTCTTTTCTAGGAACGAGACCGAAGCCGTCGAGCGCATGCAGCGAGGCCTCTTTCAGACCGGCAACGCGCAGGTCGATCTCGCCTACAACCAGATCCTTAGCCGCTTCAACAGCTGCCTGGTAGCACGAGACGTAGACGTGCGCACAGGTGGCCACGAGATGGACAACTTCACGGCCATCTTCGCCGGTGACAAGTACTTCCTTGACCCTTGGAAACGCGACGAAAACGTCTCCCTGGAGGCGCTCCTTCTGACCAATGACTTCGAGACATCGCGCGCAATTCTCGACGACACCTGGCAGTATCAAGATTCCGAGACTGGCCGCCTGCCGCAGATCATCCAGCTCGGTCAGCCACTGGTCTACTTCTCCAGCGACGGCACTCCCTGGGCGCTGCGCAGGCTGCGTCAGTACACGAACGCCAGCGGGGACGAAACGCTGCGCGACGCCAAATACCCCATGCTCGAGCGCTTCTTCGAGGCCGGCCTCGATAGCTGTCGCAACGGACTGTTGCCGTCCGGAGCGGTGAAGGACCATAACTTCCTCTGGGAAACGTGGGAGGACACGCAGTTCACACCACGCGACGGCTATCCGGTGGAGATCGAGCTGTTATGGCTCACGGCGGTCACGCAATATCTGCCCATGGTTCGGGATCGGAACAGCGGCCTGGCCGAGCGTATGGAGGAGGCTCTCGAGGCCGGCTGTCGCAGCTTCGAGATGTTCTATCTCGACGGGTACCTCGCCGACAGCATCGATTACAACTGGAGACCTCGGCGACTGCTGACAGCCAACGGCTTTATCGCCTTTCCACTCGGATTCCCGCTGCCGGCCGGTCTCGCCGAGAGTATGGTCAGGCTGGCCCGAGAGCAGCTGGCCGGCCGTGTCGGAGTCAAGTCCCTGGCGACCAGAGACTGGCCGAAGGTGTTGAGCCGCCGGTTCCTCTCGGACCCAAACAACGTCCACGACGGAACCATGGCCAGCGTGGGGATCTATAACTATCACCGTGGCATCGAGTGGCTGTGGCTGAACCAGTTCCTGCTGGCGGGAGAGCTGGCGCTGGGAGAGACCGACGGTGGCTACGAACGGTACGTCGCGCCGCTGGTGCGTGAGGCACTCGAACGTGGTGGCGTCGCCGGTCTTGACGAGCTGCATGATCTCCACGGTCCGCTGGGAGCCGACTTCCAGGCCTGGAGCATGGCCGGGTTCGTGGCCTGCCTGCATCAGTTCGCCGGGGTGACTGTCGACGCTGAAAGCCGAGTGGTGAGCCTTCGTCCCTCGATCCCAAGTCAGTGGCCCGAGCTGGCATCCCGGCGGCGAGTCGGGGGCTGCTGGTTCGACCTTGAATGCCGCCGCGAGAGTGATGAGGCGCAAACGGTGACGGTCGCAGCCACCGGAGGTGCGCCGGCGGGGTTCGAGCTCCAGGTGGGCGCGCGTATTCCCAGTGGCCGCACCAATGGCCGGGTGCTCGTGGATGGGGAGGAGCCGGCGGCGGAGGATCTGGAGATCCGGAATCCGTTTGGATCGACGAGCTTCTCGGAACTGTGGGTTCGGCGGCCCTTTGCGGACCGGATGACGGTCGAGTTCCTGTTCGACAGGGACTAGAGCTAAGCCCGTCCGGCCTGGGTCGCACGCTGATATACTCGGTGAATATGGAACACCAGAGCGCGTGACCCGGTCGATTCTCGAGGTTGTACGCCGTAAGCGCGACGGGCGGGAGCTGACGGGGTCGGAGATCGACCACCTCGTCGAGTCGATCGTGGACGGCACGCTTGCCGATCATCAGATCGGCGCCCTGCTCATGGCCATCTATCTCCGGGGACTGACCGAAGCCGAGACTGCCGAGTTGACTCGAGCCATGGTTCGATCGGGAGAGACCCTGGACCTCAGGTCGATCGTAGGTTTCAAGGCCGACAAGCACTCCACCGGTGGTGTGGGCGACAAGGTAACGCTGGTTCTCGGGCCGCTGGTCGCGGCCGCCGGTGTCAAGTTCCCCAAACTGTCTGGACGTGGCCTAGCCCATACCGGCGGCACTCTCGACAAGCTGGAGTCGATACCGGGTATGCGCGTGGACCTCACGCTGGACGAGCTGCTCGACCAGGTACGGCACATCGGACTGGCCGTAACCGGCCAGACCGCGGAGCTGGTGCCCGCCGACGGAATCATCTACGCCCTTCGTGACCAGACGGCGACGGTCGACTCCATTCCCCTGATCGCCAGCTCGGTCATGAGCAAGAAGATCGCGGCCGGCGCCGATGGCATCGTTCTCGACGTCAAGTGCGGAAGCGGCGCCTTTATGAAGACTCTGAACAGCGCGCGCGAATTGGCGAATCTGATGGTCGCGATCGGCAAGTCGGCCGGCAAGCGGACGGTCGCCATGATCACCTCAATGGACACGCCTCTCGGCAATGCCATCGGTAACGCTCTCGAAGTCGGAGAAGCAATACAGACGCTGCACGGCTCCGGTCCGGCCGACCTGGAGGCCGAGGTGATTGCCTTTGGCTCCTGCATCGTTGAGATGGCCGGCATATCGGCCGGCGAAGATGCGCAGAGCCTCTTACGTGAGAAGTTGCGTGACGGGTCGGCGGCCGCCAAGCTGGCGGAGATGATCGAGTGGCAGGGCGGCGACTCGCGCGTCGTCGACCAGCCGTCATTGCTGCCCTCGGCGCAGCGGGTGATCCCCGTGACGAGTAGTGTCGCCGGCTACGTGCAATCGATTGACGGCTTGAGCATCGGGATGATCGGCATGGATCTGGGTGCCGGGCGCCGTGCGAAGGGCGAGCCGGTTTCGCCCTCGGCCGGAGTCGTCCTACGCGCCAAGCCGTCATCCGCCGAGGTGCAGGCCGGCGATGTGCTGGCCGAGCTTCACATGCCACCGGACCACGAGCTTCACCATCCCATCCCGCCTCTCGACGAGCTGCAGGAGCGCCTCCGCCGGGCCTACCGATTCGGCTCTCAGCCGGCGCCCGAGTCTCCGTCGATCCTGGCCGTCATTCACTAGGAGAGAACTATGACCACCGAAGCTTCATCACCCACGACAGTACAGCAGCGCCGTCCAGTTGACGAGATCATCCGCCTGATGCCCAAGGCAGAGCTTCACGTCCACCTCGACGGCTGCCTGCGTATCGAAACCATCGCCCAGCTGGCCTCCGAGCAAGGCCTCGAGCTTCCCGTCGGCAGAGAAGAGCTGGCGGGCGCCTGTATCGTCCCCGAGGACTGCCCCAGTCTGGCCGACTATCTCGACCGCTATGTCATCCCGCTCACCGTGCTGCAGCGTCCGGAGGCGCTTGAGAGGGCCGTTTACGAGCTGTGTGAGGACGCCGGAGCCGAAAACGTGCGCTACATCGAGCCTCGCTTCGCCCCCTCGCTCCACATCCGGCAGGGCATGACGATCGACGATGCCATCGCCGCGGCGGCCAGAGGGTGGCGGGCCGGGTCGAAGGAGTTTGGCCTCGAGGGCGGGCTCATCCTCTGCGCCATGCGTCACCGGCCGCCTCAGCAAAACGTCGATGTGGCCCGGGCCGGAGAACACTACCTGGGCCTCGGAGTCGTGGGCTTCGACATCGCCGGGGACGAGGCTCCGTATCCGATTCTGGAGCACAAGGAGGCGCTGCTCTATGCCAGGGCGGCAGGGTACGGCATGACCGCGCATGCCGGCGAGGGCGCCGGAGCCCAGAGCGTGCGCGACGCCGTGGAAGTCATCGGAGTGAGCCGTATCGGTCACGGCACGCGATCACGAGAAGATGCCTCCCTGCTGCCCGTCCTTCGAGACCGGCGCATCTCCCTTGACATGTGCCCGTACAGCAATCTGCAAACCAAGTCGGTGGCCAGTCTCGAAAGCCACCCCATCCGCTTCTACTTTGACTACTCCATCCCGGTAACGGTCAGCACCGATAGCAGAACCTGTTCTAATACCTCGGTCTCCCTGGAGATGGAGCGCATTCACGAAGCGCTGGACTTCTCGATCGACGAGCTCTGGCAGATGACTCTCACGGCACTGGATGTCGGCTTCGCTCCCGACTCTGCGAGACAGGAGTTGCGACAAGAGTTCGAGGTAGAGATGCAGGAGCTGGTTCCCGGCATCAGTCCGGCTTAGCCGCCTTCCACAGCAGCCAGCGCGGCCTTGCGGGCCATACCAAGAGCCTGGCGTTCTTGGTTTGCCGTAGGAGCAGCTTGAGGTAGTTGCTAATTTAGAAACTACCTCTTTACAAATTGGTAAGACTGTGTCATAATCTCTTGTGACCGCATCGAGATCCATGGCAACGCCGAAGAGCTGCCCCGCTTGTGGAGGGACCCTGGAGGTCGTACGGCTGCACTGTACAGACTGCGGCACGGAGGTGTCGGGCCACTTCCAGCATCGAGGCTTGCTGAACCTGCCGGAGCCGTACGCGTCGATGCTGGAAATGTTCTTGAGCGTTCGTGGAAATGTCAAGGACATGGAGAGGCTGCTGGGTCTCTCGTATCCGACTGTGCGGGCGCGACTTGACGAGGCCTTCGCGGCGCTGGGCCTCGCCCACCCCGAGATGCCTGCCCAGGAAGAGGATCGGAAGCAACGGCGACTGGAGATTGTCCGGAGCCTGGAGCGGGAGGAGATCTCTTCCGCTGAAGCAGTCGAGCAGCTGAGGGAGCTGCAGAAAGGGAGAAAGTCGTGAACAGCGAAGAGCGCAACATCATCCTGCAGATGCTGAGTGAGGGCAAGATTTCGCCATCTGAGGCCGGCGACTTGCTCGACGCTCTGGAAACCGAGGAGGAGCCGGCGTTCGATGCCGGCTCACTGCCGCGGCCACCGTCACCCCCGCGACCACGCCTCGATCCGGACCTCATGGGCCGGGGGCTCCTTCTGAACGTGCGCGAAGGCGACGAAAATCGTACCCAGCTTCACATCCCCTTGGGCCTTGCCCTGGCCGGCGGCAAGTTCATTCCCCGCAAGGCGCAGGAGGCCATGGAGAAGTACGGCCTCAATCTGGCCGAGATTCTCGATTCCATAGCCAGAGGCGAGCAGAAGGGCGAGATCGTCAATGTCCAGGATGGCGACACGCGGGTGCATATCGCGATAACGTAGGGCTGGTTTGGAGTTTGGAGTTTAGAGTTTAGTGCTCGACCTCAGCCAACTCGGATTCGGCCGGGCGTGCATGGAGCGCCTAGGGTTGGCCGGCCGGGCGGCCCGTAGGCTCCAGTAATCAAGTCCGTTCGGTCTGCCGTCTTCGATTTGCTCGTATCCTGATATTGAGGATGCGGAGCGGAGGTGGCGATCGTGGATGGCGGCGGATCTCGGGTGGGAGAGATCGATCGGGCTGTCGAAGAGCAGACGGAGCGGTGGCTGGAGCGCCTGGCTGAGCTCGTCGCTCAGCCCAGCATCTCCAGTCAAAACGTGGGCATGGAGGAAACGGCCGAGATGGTGGCCGGTCTCCTGCGGAGGTCGGGCTTCGAAACCCGGCTCATGCCTACCGGCAGCTACCCGGTGGTCTACGGTGAGGCGGCGGGTCGGGCCGAGCGGACGCTGCTCTGCTACAACCACTACGACGTGCAGCCGCCGGAGCCCCTCGACCTCTGGGAGTCGCCACCCTTCGAGGCGACGCGGCGCGACGGAAAGATGTATGGCCGCGGTATCCAGGACGACAAGGGTCAGCTGATATCGAGGCTGGCGGCGATACAGGCGGTTCGCGACGTCCTGGGCGAGCTTCCCTGCCGGATCAAATTCATTGTCGAGGGCGGCGAGGAGATCAGCAGCCCCTTCATCCCCGAATTTGTGGAGGAGAATCGCGACCTGCTGGCGGCAGACGCCTGTGTCTGGGAGACGGGCGGTATCGGCTACGACGGCCTGCCGCTGCTCGTCCTGGGGATGCGCGGCATCTGCTACGTGCAGCTCAACGTGCGCGACATGCAGCGCGACGCCCACTCGGGATCCGCCCATATCCTGCCCAACGCCGCCTGGCGCCTGGTTCGCGCCTTGGAGAGCATCAAGGATGAGCAGGAGCACATCCTGATCGACGGGTTCTATTCGGAGGTGCGTGAGCCATCCGACCGTGAGCTGCAGCTCCTGCATGCACTACCGGATCAAGACGAGCAGATTCGTCGCGCCTATGGCATCGACTCATTCCTTCTGAATCGCTCCGGATTCGAGGGCCACCGTGCCGTCTTCCTGCCCACGGCGAACATAGCCGGCCTGAGTGCGGGATACGAGGCCGAGGGACCGAAGACCGTCATCCCGGCAGCGGCCATGGCGAAGATGGACTTCCGCCTGGTCCCGGATCAGGACCCCCGGGACATCCTGGAGAAGCTGCGGCGCCACCTCGAGGCGCATGGGTTCTACGATGTCGAGGTCGAGTATCTGGGCGGCGAGCGTCCCGGCGTTACGCCCGCGGACGACCCCTTCGTCCGGCTAACCGCCGAGACCGCCGAGCAGGTGTACGGCACTGCGCCCCGAATCATTCCCCTCATGGGCGGCTCCGGCCCCATTGCCCCCTTCCGCGACTACCTCGACGTGCCGGTGGTCTCGCTGGGTATCTCGCATCCCGAGTCCATGGTCCATGCCCCCAACGAGCACATCAGGATCGATCAGTTCGTCCGGGGAACCAAGCACATGGCGAGGCTGGTCGATGCCTTCGGCGCGAGCTGACACTACGGCTTCCGCCCGGTTGCGGCCAGCGACACACCCGGTGTCGGCACGGCGCTTGTCCCGTAGCCGCGGTTGCATCAGCTATCTGGTAAGAAACTTCGCGCACACCGCCGGGGCCGTCTGTCATGATTGAGTGAGTGAATCACGGTCCAGATGCCAGGGTGTACGTGATTTTCCCTGTGTATGTTCTTCCCGAGGGGATGGCAACGGCACTCCAACCTACCTCGCCAAGGCCAGCCTGGAGCTCGAACGCCACCAACACCTACGGGCAGGTGCCTGCCGGGCCGAACAATACTCGTGACCGCTTCAAACTCGCTTACTTCGGCATGATTCAAGGCCTCGGAGACATTCTCACTGGGTCCGCCTCGGTAGGCCGTCGTTTGCTGCTTGTGTGTGCGGTCTCTGCGCTCTGCGCCGTAACTGCGGGGTGTGGACAGGGAAGCGCGTCGGATAGGCACGAAAATGCCAGTGCTGTGCCTTTGACGTTGACTACCGCTCCCCTACACTTTCGGGCAAAGGGCTGGAAGGTCGTCGGTGGGCTCCCGAGCCTGCGGCTCAAGGGTCGGCTCCTCACAAACGTTAATCGGGTTCTGCGTCATCCGTTCTTGAGCGACCTCAGTAGCTGGCGGCTTGAGATCAAGGGCATCGGTGCCGACCATCCCGGCCAATCGAACGGTGGGTGGGCAGCCATCGCTCTGCAAGAAGCTCTGGCCGCCGGGCAGTTCACTGCAAGCTCACGGGTCGCCAGCGAATTGGTCCTAGAATCCTTCTGTTCGGATTTTGGGACTGCCGACTGCTCTGACAACACATCGAGGACGGTCCTTGTTCCCTCAGGCAGAAGCATTAGCTTGCGTGATCTGTTTGCTCGCCGGTCGCGTGAGAGCGTTCCGCCTGCCCTAGCGGTCGGGACCCGCCGCGCGCTCGTTCATCAAGGGTATCGCGGCACCTATCGCCCGTGTATGACGAAGATCCAGGTGGATCGATGGGGAGCCTACAACACCTTCTCGCTTGGGCGGAACGGTTTATGGATCGCCGAGAACGTGGGCGGGGCTTGCTCCTGGCCCGTGGTATTCGTTTCTTACCAAACGGTTGGGCATGAGCTAAGCGCCTTCGGCCGGTCGATCGTTAGTTCCGTGCGCCGTCCAAAACTAGTCTGAGGCACGAAGCCTTCGGAGCGAGCTGACGCAACGCCTTCCGCCCGGCTGCGGCCAGCGACACACCCGGTCTCGGACCGGGGGTGGTGTTCTGATGCGCCGGCCCGGTCTCCTCAGTGTTCGTCGTGGGCGGCTCGCGACTATCGTCGTGGCGGCGCTCGTAGCCGCGGGGAGCGCTTGGGTCGCCGCAGGATCACCGCAACTGCCGCTAGGCCTCAACCGTCGCAGCAAGCCCCCAAATACGACGGTCGGGCCCAGATAGCCGATACCTTCCTCCCACTCCCCAAGGACGACCTGGGCTTGTTCTCCGAGTCGGCATAGGGGTCGGGGGCGGAAACTGCTGCCCAGGCACTCCCGATTCCTAGCTTCCGGGTCGATCCATGGACGACGCCATAATGGCACCGTACTGCGACGGGGGGCTCCCGACGGTACACGGCGCTGAGCGGTGGAGATTGGGGAGACCCTGAGCGCGATGCCCAGGTCTCCCTCTTTCTCCTACCTCACCGGTCTTGACCCAGACACGGCTCGGACTGGCTCCCATCACAGATACCAACAACGGATTAAGGCGCACTGTCGGACGCGATCGGGAACACTGCTGCACGACCGCCATAAGCCGCTGCACATCATCGACGCCGTCGCCGCCGGGCGTCATTGATAGGTGCCCACTGAGCCGCGATTGGGCAGAGCGGCCGGGAGCGCTTCAGACCGCCGCACTGCGGCAGGCTGTCATGAGTGGCCTACGGTTCCCAGGCAACCACGACCGGCAGGAGGACGCACG
>Ga0070739_10003468_pt1 | contig 19640 bp, 14 predicted proteins | sample Coa_R1_7_FD_66445 | JGI IMG/M metagenome (GOLD analysis project Ga0070739, IMG submission 66445) | Surface soil microbial communities from Centralia Pennsylvania, which are recovering from an underground coalmine fire - Coalmine... | ecosystem: Environmental > Terrestrial > Soil > Unclassified ... | reverse complement strand
GTCAATAGGCCAGATCACCAGGCGCTCGACCGCCCGCGCGAGGACGGGGCTGTCCAGGCCCAGGTCAATTCGGCCATTCTGCTTGAGCTTGGTAATCTCCCAAAGGACAATATCGGAGATCCCCCAACGCTCCCCGGCGAGAACGGCACGCTCCCGCGGCCGCAGCTTTCCCTCCAGCGCAAACAGCAAAATATGGGTATCAAGATTCAGCATCCCACTTCTCGCCCGTTGTGAAAATGTCGCCCTTGATATGCAGTTTGCCGGCGAGGGACCCGATCAGGTCACCGTCGTTATCGCGAACAGGCAGCACCCGGGCAACCGGGCGTCCGCGTTTGGTCACCAACAATCCGTCAGGAGGAAGCTCGTCGAGGAGAGAAAGGCATTGTTCCCTGAAGTCGGAGACGTTCAGTTGCTTCACGACCTAATTGTACAACACGGTTGTACAATTCTGCTTTGAGCCACGGGAACGTCACGCACGCACATGATCCGCAACGCCTCCGCTTTGAAACGTCACCGGCACATCCGGGATCATGGCGAGCGCTGGCGCCGGGCGGACCGGGTGCAAAGCAGTGCTTTTACAGTTCCTCCAGCGGCTCCGCGCTGCGGTGCGGCAGCGCGCGCGAGGCCCACAGGCGGATGCGGTCGAGATACAGGTAAATCACCGGCGTGGTGTACAGCGTCAGGACCTGGCTCACCAGCAGGCCGCCGACGATCGTGATGCCGAGCGGCTGACGCAGCTCGGAACCGGCGCCGCCGCCGACCGCGAGCGGCACGCCGCCCAGCATCGCGGCCATGGTGGTCATGAGGATCGGGCGGAAGCGCAGCAGACAGGCTTCGTAGATGGCGTCACGCGAATTCTTCTGCTCCTGCCGCTCGGCCGCCAGCGCGAAGTCGATCATCATGATTGCGTTCTTCTTGACGATGCCGATCAGCAGAATGATTCCGATCAGCGCGATCACGCTCAACTCCGTGCCCGTCACCAGCAGCGCGAGCAGGGCACCGACGCCCGCCGACGGGAGCGTCGAAAGAATCGTCACCGGGTGCACGTAGCTCTCGTACAGAATGCCGAGTACGATGTACACCGTGACGAGCGCCGCCAGGATCAGGATCGGCTCGCTCGCGAGCGAATCCTGGAACGCCTGCGCCGTGCCCATGAAGCTGCCCTGCACGCTGGAAGGCATGCCGATCTCGCTCTCCGCCTGCTGGATCTCGTTGACTGCATCGCCCAGCGACATTCCGGGCGCCAGATTGAACGAAAGCGTAATGGACGGAAACTGACCCTGGTGATTGACCGCCAGCGTTGTGTTGGAGAGCTGCAGATGCGCGAACGAGCTCAGCGGCACTTCGGCGCCGGTCGCAGAGCGCACGTAGATGCCGCGCAGGGAATCCGGATTCTGCTGATAGCGCGGGTCGACTTCCATGACCACGAAATACTGGTTCAGCCCCGTGTAGATGGTCGAGGCGTTGCGCTGGCCGAAGGAGTCGTAGAGCGCCTGGTCGATCGCCTGCGGCGTGAGGCCGAAGCGCGAAGCGGTATCGCGGTCGATCACCACGTTCGATTCGAGGCCCTTATTCTGCTGGTCCGAATTGGCGTCGCGGATGCCCGGCAGCTTGCGCATCTTGTCGAGCAGTTTGGCCGACCAGTCGTTGAGATCCTGAATGTTCTCCGAGCGCAGCGTGTATTGGTACTGCGAGTTGCTCCCGCGCCCGCCGACGCGAATATCCTGCACCGCCTGCAAATACAGCGTCGCGCCGGGAATGTGGGCCAGTTTCGGCCGCAGCCGGTTGATCACCATATCCGCGGTGACGCCTTTGCGGTACTTGTAGTCCTTCAACTGCACGAATGCGCGCGCGCTGTTCACGGAGCTGCCGCCGGTGAACCCCACCACGTTCTCGACCGCGGGATCGGCGCGGACCGTGTCGACGAGGTCGCGCAGCTTCGCGCTCATCGCAGGGAATGAGATGTCCTGCGAGCCTACGATTGAACCCGTGAGCCGCCCAGTATCCTGCTGCGGGAAGAAGCCCTTGGGCACGATGACATAGAGATAGACGTTCAGCGCGATGGTACCCAGCAGCACCAGCAGGGTGGGCGCAGGATGCCGCAGCACCCAGCCAAGCGTGCGGTCGTAGAAGGCCAGCAGGGCCTGGAACACGCGCTCGCCGCCGTTGTAGAACCAGCCGTGCTCGCGCTCGTGCTCGGAGACCAGGAAGCGCGCGCACATCATCGGCGTCGTCGTCAGCGAGACCACCATCGAGACGCCGATCGCGACCGAAAGCGTGATGGCAAATTCGCGGAACAGCCGGCCGACGATGCCGCCCATCAGCAGGATCGGTATGAACACCGCGACGAGCGAGATGCTCATCGAAAGGACGGTGAAGCCGATTTCGCGCGACCCGAGCAGCGCGGCCTGCAGCGGCGGCAGCCCCTCCTCGAGATGCCGCGCGATGTTCTCGATGACGACGATGGCATCGTCCACCACGAATCCGGTCGAGATCGTCAGCGCCATCAGGGAGAGGTTGTCGAGCGTGTAGCCGCAGAGGTACATCACGCCGAAGGTTCCGAGGAGCGAGAGCGGCACCGCGATTCCCGGAATCACGGTCGCCCAGCCGTTGCGCAGGAAGAGGAACACGACCATGATGACGAGCGAGATGGAGAGCATCAGGGTGAACTGAACATCGGATACCGAAGCGCGGATGGTCGGAGTGCGATCGACCACGACGGTGGCGTCGATGGCCGGCGGAATCGAGGCCTTGAGCTGGGGCAGCATGGCGCGCACGCGATCCACCGTTTCGATCATGTTGGCGGCTGGCTGCCGGTACAGAATGATCAGCACGGCGGGCTGGCCGTTGGCAAGGCCGGCGTTGCGGCGGTCCTGCACGCCGTCGGTGACCGCGGCGACGTCGCTGAGGCGGACGGTCGAGCCGCCGTGGTAATCGACGATCAGCCTGGCGTAATCGGCGGCCTTGAAGAGCTGGTCGGTGGTATCGACCTCCCAGGTGCGGTCGCCGTTGCCGAGGCTCCCGGTCGGGGTGTGGGCATTGGCGTTGGCGAGCACCGTGCGGACCTGGTCGAGCCCGATGTGGAACGATTCGAGCGGCTGCGGATTCAGCTCCACTCGGACGGCCGGCTTCGCGCCGCCGCCGACCGTCACCTGGCCCACGCCGGGCACCTGCGCGAGTTTCTGCGCGAGGATGGAATCCGCGGCGTCGTACATCTGCGCCACGTTGTACGTTTTCGAGGTGAGCGCGAGGATGAGGATCGGGGCGTCGGCGGGGTTGACCTTGCGATAGGTTGGATTGCCGGGCAGGTCCGCGGGCAATTGGCCGCGCGCCGCGTTGATGGCCGCCTGGACATCCCGCGCGGCGCCATCGATGCTGCGATTGAGATCGAACTGCAACACGATATTGGTGCTGCCGAGGCCGCTCGAGGAGGTCATCTCGGCGACGCCCGCGATGCGCCCGAACTGGCGCTCAAGCGGCGTCGCAACGGCGGAGGCCATCGTCTCCGGGCTCGCGCCCGGCAGCGATGCGGAAACGCTGATGGTGGGGAACTCGACCTCCGGCAGCGGCGCGACGGGCAGGAGCCGGTAGGCGATGATGCCCGCGAGCGCGAGGCCGGCAGTGAGCAGCGCTGTGCCGACCGGGCGGTGGATGAAGGGAGCGGAGAGGCTCATCGTGGGCCGCCCTTACATCTCCTCCACCGGCCCGGCTGGCTGTACGTGCGGAGAGGCGCCGCCGTAGGGCTCGCGCGCGCCGCGAAGACGCCGGGCCAGGCGGTCGAAGTACAGGTAGACCACGGGGGTCGTATACAGCGTCAGGATCTGGCTGAGGATCAACCCGCCGACGATCGTGATGCCCAACGGGCGCCGCAGCTCCGAGCCGGTGCCCGCGCCGAATGCGAGCGGCAGCCCGCCGAGCAGCGCCGCCATGGTCGTCATCATGATCGGGCGGAAACGCAGCAGGCAGGCCTGGTAGATGGATTCCTCCGGCGAATGGCCCTGCTCGCGCTCGGCTTCGAGCGCGAAATCGATCATCATGATCGCGTTCTTCTTCACGATGCCAATCAGCAGGATGATCCCGATCAGCGAAATCACATTGAAATCGTTCCCGGTGAGGAGCAGCGCCAGGATGGCGCCGACGCCCGCCGAGGGCAGCGTGGAGAGGATCGTCACCGGGTGGATGTAGCTCTCGTACAGCACCCCGAGCACGATGTACACGGTCACCAGCGCGGCGAGGATCAGCATCGGCTCGTTGGCGAGCGAATTCTGGAAGGCCTGCGCGGTGCCCTGGAAGCTGGCCTGGATGCTGGCCGGGAAGCCGATCTGCTGCTCGGCCTGGTGAATCACGTCGACCGCCTGCCCCAGCGAAACTTCCGGTGCGAGATTGAAGGAGAGCGTCACCACGGGGAACTGCCCCTGGTGGTTGATCACCAGCGGCGTGTTGGTGGTTTCGAAATGCACGAACTCGCTCAGCGGTACCTGCGTGTTATTGGCGGATTTGACGAAGATGTGGGCGAGGTCGCCGGGGTTGCGCTGCAGGCGCGGGTAGGCCTCCAGCACCACGTGATACTGGTTCAACTGCGTGAAGATGGTCGAGACCTGGCGCTGGCCGAACGCGTCGTAGAGCGTATCGTCGATGGCCTGCGGCGTGATACCGAAGCGCGCGGCGCTGTCGCGGTCGATGGCGAGCAGCTCGCGCATGCCGCCGTTCTGCATGTCGCTCGCGACATCGGTGAGCTTGGGGCTCTTTTGCAGCGCCTCCATGAGGCGCGGCACCCAGTCGGCGAGCTCGCTGGCGTTGGCGTCCTCCAGGCTGTATTGGAACTGCGTTCGCGCCACCCGCGCGTCGATGCTGAGGTCCTGCACCGGCTGCATGTAGAGGGTGATGCCGTCTACCGCAGCCAGCTTCGGCGCCAGGCGGCGGATGATCTCGCTGGCGCTGGCGTCGCGCTGATCGAGCGGCTTGAGGTTGATCTGAATGCGCCCGCTGTTCATGGTGGCGTTGGTGCCGTCGATGCCGATGAACGAAGAAAGCGACTGGACGGCCGGATCCTGCAGGATGACTCTGGCCAGCGCCTCCTGCCGCTGCTCCATGGCGGTGAAGGAGACGGTCTCGGGCGCCTGCGAGACGCCCATGATCACGCCGGTATCCTGCACGGGGAAGAAGCCTTTCGGTATGTAGATATAGAGCACAATCGTGCCGGCCAGCGTCGCGATCGTCACCAGCAGGGTGGTGCGGCGGTAGCGCATCACGAACGCCAGGGTGCGGCCGTAGAATGCGATCGCCCGATCGAAGAACCGCTCCGAAGTGCGATAGAACCAGCCCTGCTGCGCGGCGGGCCGGTGCCGCAGCAGCAGCGCCGACATCATCGGGGTCAGCGTGAGCGAGACGAACGCCGAAACCAGGATCGTGACCGCCAGGGTGATGGCGAATTCGCGGAACAGCCGCCCCACGATGTCGCCCATGAACAGCAGCGGAATCAGTACCGCGATCAGCGAAACCGTCAGTGAAACAATGGTGAAGCCGATCTGCTCGGAGCCCTTCAGCGCCGCCTGTAGCGGCGAATCCCCCATCTCGATGAAGCGCGAGATGTTCTCGATCATCACGATGGCGTCGTCGACCACGAAGCCGGTCGAAATCGTGAGCGCCATGAGAGTGAGGTTGTTCAGGCTGTAGCCGAGCAAGTACATCACGCCGAAGGTGCCGACGATCGAAAGCGGCACGGCGATGCTTGGGATCACGGTCGCGGAGAGACTGCGCAGGAACAGGAAGATCACCATGACGACCAGCGCGATGGTGAGCATGAGCTCGAACTGCACGTCCGCCACCGAAGCGCGGATGGTGGTGGTGCGGTCGGTCAGTACCTGCACGTGCACCGCCTGCGGCAGCGTGGCCTTGAGCTGCGGCAGCAGCCGCTCGATGCTGTCCACGACGTTGATGATGTTGGCGCCCGGCTGCCGCTGAATGTTGACGACCACCGCCGGCGTGGTGTTCATCCACGCCGCCTGCCGCACGTTTTCCGCGCCGTCCACCGCCTGCGCCACATCGGAGAGGCGGATCGGGCGACCGTTCTTGTAGGCGATGATGATGCTGTTGTACTGCGCCGCCGAGGTCAACTGGTCGTTATCCCCGATGGTGAAGGATTGCCGGCTGTTTTCGAGGTTGCCCTTGGCCTGGTTGACGTTCGCCTGCCCGAGCGCGGTGCGCAGGTCATCGAGACTCATGCCATAGGAGGCCAGGGCGTCCGGATTGGCCTGGATGCGCACCGCCGGCCGCTGCCCGCCGCCGATCGTCACCAGGCCCACGCCGGGAAGCTGCGAGATCTTTTGCGCCAGCGTAGTATCGGCGAAGTCCTCGACCCTGGTGAGCGGCATGGCGTCCGAGGTCAGCGCGAGCGTAAGGACCGGAGCATCGGCGGGGTTGCTCTTGCTGTAGATCGGCGGATTGGGGAGATTCGCCGGCAGGTAGGTTCCCGCGGCGTTGATGGAGGCCTGCACCTGCTGTTCGGCCACGTCGACGTTCAGGTTCAGGTCGAACTGGAGCACGATCGTCGAGCTGCCGAAGGAGCTGATCGAGGTCATCTGCTTCAGCCCTGGGACCTGCCCGAACTGCCGCTCGAGGGGCGCCGTGACCGAGGACGCCATTACCTCCGGGCTCGCGCCGGGATAGAAGGTTTGAACTTGAATGGTCGGGTAATCGACTTCCGGCAGCGCCGAAACCGGAAGCTGCTTGTAGGCGACGAAGCCCGCCAGCAGAATTCCCGCCATGAGCAGCGATGTCGCGACGGGCCGGAGAATAAACGGCCGCGACGGGCTCATTGGGCGCCGCGCCTTCCCCGCCCGGCGCTGCGGTCCGCGCCCCCGGCTGAGCCGCGGCCGTTCAGCAACGCCGCGGCTCCCTTGGGCGGCGCCGCAGTGGGATTGGGCGGCGGAACGGGCGGCAGCGCCTGGGTCTGCTGCACGGGTCTGGCGGCCGGCCCGGCGCCGGTACGCACCTGCACCTTACTGCCTTCCTGCAGCTTGTCCTGGCCATCCGTGACGACGAGTTCGCCCGGTGCGAGGCCGCTGGTGATCTGCACCACGCTGCCTTCCGTCGCGCCCTGCTGGATCGTCCGCATGCTGACGGTCCTATCGGCATTCACCACATAGACGTAGGACCCCTGCGGCCCGAGCTGCACTGCGGCCGAGGGGATCAGCACCACTCCGCGCCGCGTTTCGAGCAGCAGGCGGCAGTTGACGAACTGCTGCGGGAACAATGCGCCGTCCTCGTTCTGGAAGATCGCCTTCAGCCGCGACGTGCCGGTGGTGGGATCGATCTGGTTATCGACCGTCTCGAGCGTGCCGGCGGCGATCTGGCTGACGTCGGCGCGGTCGTAGGCAAAGACAGGCAGTCGCGCGCCGGCGCGCAGCTTCGCCAGCACCGGCTGGAGCTGGTCGGCGGGGATCGTAAACAGCACCGCGATGGGTTGCACCTGCGTGATCACGGCGAGCGGGGTGGTGTCGCTTGCGTGCACGATGTTTCCGATATCCACCTGGCGCAGGCCGATACGGCCGGCGATCGGCGCGCGCACTTTGCAGAAGCTCAGGTTGAGCTGCGCGGTTTCGATACTCGCCTTGTCTGCCTCGATGTTGCCGTTGTACTGGCCGACCTGAGCGGCCTGCGTATCGAGCTGCTGCTTGGCAATCACCTGCTCATCCCACAGCTTCTGGTAACGGGCGAGGTTGACTTTGGCATCGTTGGCCAGCGCTTCGTCCCGAGCCAGCGCGCCGTTCGCCTGGGCGAGCGCCGCCTGGTAAGGACGCGGGTCGATCTCCACCAGCACCTGGTCCTTCTGCACGTACTGCCCTTCGCGGAAGTTCACCTGTATGATCGGCCCGTCCACGCGCGGCTTCACGTTGACTGTGTTATAGGCCACCACATTGCCGAGGCCGCGCAGATAAATCGGAATACCCCCACGCCGTGCAGGGGTCGCGGAGACCGTGATCGAGCGGTTGGCCAGTTTTTTCTCCTGAGCCGCGGCGGCCTGCGCGTTTTTCTGGTGGACGGTCTGGTAGGAGCGGAAGCCGATGAAGCCGGCCGCGCCCAGCAGTAGAAGCCACACCCAGGTGAAGCTGCGGCGGCGCGGAGACTGCGAGCGGCCGGCGGGCCGGGTCTGCTGCCTGAGCGATTCAGGAATCGTCTTGCTGCCGCCGTTCGCAGCCGGTGGAGCATCTGGCCGTCCGTTGATTTTTTGCTCGATCATGTGAATCCTGCCGGCGGAGGGTTACGCCATGGTCCTTCCGGTCCCCATGTCTAGACGGGCGCAGCATCCTGGCGGCGCAGTTACCGGCTCTTTCGAGCCGTTTCGTGACCCGCCGCACAGGTCTGCTATCCTGCTACGGAGCGATGAGCATGCGGATCGCCAAATATTGCGCCGTAGCCCGCGGACGTGCGACGGAGGGAGCCGAAGCGGCGGTGCGGGGCGAAGGGATGCGTGCGGCGTGGCTGGGTCCGAACCGGCGGACCGAGAGGCCTTTTCAGCCCCTAATGATTGAGATGCCGGAACGGTGCGCCGGGTTGCTATCGCCGCCATCGGAGGCGCACCGCGCCGGGGAGCGGCGTTAGGTGGACCGCCGGGGCATTCGCGTGGGCGTGGCGCTCGCCGCGCTGTGCCTGATCGTTTTCGGCCAGGCGGCTCATTTCGACTTCATCAACTACGACGACAACGCTTACGTTTCGGAGAATGCCTGGGTGCGCGGCGGCTTCACCGCGCAGGGCATCCGCTGGGCTTTTACCAGCATCGATTATTTCTACTGGCAGCCGCTGACCTGGCTCTCCCACATGCTGGACTGCCAGCTTTTCGGCCTCCGTCCCGGATGGCATCACCTGGGCAATGTAATCCTGCACATCGCCAATGGCATTCTCGTGTTCCTGATCTTCCGCCGGCTGACCGGCGCCTTCTGGCGCAGCGCCGTGCTGGCGGCGCTCTTCGCGGTGCATCCCCTGCGGCTGGAATCGGTGGTATGGATCGCGGAACGCAAGGACGTTCTCAGCACGTTCTGGTGCCTGGTGACGGTGCGGGCTTACCTCTGGTATGTGGAGCGGCCCGGCGACGGGCGGTACCTGGCGGTGCTGGCCGCGTTCGCCTGCGGGCTGATGTCCAAGCCGATGCTGATCACGCTCCCGGTGCTGCTCGCCGTGCTCGATTGGTGGCCGCTCAAGCGGCGCGCGTGGGCGGAAAAGCTGCCGCTTGCGATGATGGCGCTGGTGACGCTAGGGGTTACGTATCTCGGCACCAGCCACATGGGTTCGCTCAACTGGGCGGCCCGAATCCCGCTGGGCCATCGCATAGCGAACGCGCTCGTGAACTATGCGGCGTATCTCGCGATCACGCTGTGGCCGCGGCATCTCGCGATCCTGTATCCGTACCGGCTGGCAATTCCGCTCTGGCAGCCGGTAGCCGCGGCGGCGCTGCTGGCCGCCGTGACACTCGCGGTTTACCGGTGGCGGACGCGGTTTCCGTATCTTCTGGCGGGATGGGCATGGTTCGTGGTGGCGATTCTGCCGCCCATCGGCGTGGTGCAGGTCGGGCGCCAGGCGATGGCGGACCGGTTTACGTATCTGCCTTCGATCGGCCTCACTCTGATGGCGGTGTGGGGCGGCGCGGAATTGCTCAAGAACCGGCGGGCGCTCGCCGCCACGGCAGCGGCGGGGGCTGTGGCAGCGTGCGCGGCGGCGTCGCTGGTGCACATCGGCACGTGGCAGGATAGCGTCGCGGTATGGGAGAACGCGATCGCCGTCACGGGCGGCAATCCCGCCGCGCAGCATTATCTCGCTTCGGCGCTCGACGGCCGCGGGCGCTACGCGGAGTCGCTTCCGCACCACGCCGAGGCCGTGCGGCTCGAGCCCGACTATTTCATCGCGCAGAATGCCTACGCGCTCTGTCTGGAGCGCACCGGCGACCTGGCGGCGGCCGCGGACCATTTCGCGGCCGCAATCCGCTATTTTCCCGCCTACGCCGATGCGCGGTTCCACCTCGGCCTGGATCTCGAACGCCTCGGACGCGCGGCCGAATCCCGCAAGGAATTCGAAGAGGCGCTGCGCATCGGTCTTAGCGGCGCGGATGCGCGGACGGCGCGCGAGCACCTTTCCGCAAGCCCGTAGGGTCGGCATGCCCGCCCGGCGCCGGTAACGCCGGTTGTCCCCGCGAGGGTGGCAGTCAGCGAGCGGAATCAGGGCGCGGTGCCGGCTACGCCGGGCCTCGCTTGGAAGCGGTGCGCAACCGGAACAGCCACATCGCAGCAACCCCGCAGGTGCGCATGCCCCGGCCCGGCCGATCCATGCGGATTTCATGACGATCACGGGCCCGTAGCGGCCGGAGGGGAATTGCGGTGCCGCGGTTCCCCGGCCCGGTTGAAGTTAACGGCGAGCGCATAGAGGCCGAGGGCCGCCAGCACGGCGATGCCGATCAACCGAAAGGGACGCCGGCCCGGGGGGTCGTCGAGCCGGATACCGACAACCGGAGCGGGGCTCGATCGCGGGACGGTGGATTCGGCCGGCCGCGCCGCGGCGGCGGGCATCTGGAGGACACACTGGCGCGAAGGCCAAACCGTGCCACCTCTGTATTCCAGCTCTCGCGTGAGCGCGACGATTCCGCCGCCGGGCGGAATTTCGGCGATGAAGCGGCGCGGAATCCAGATCTCCTCGGCGGTGCCGCAGTTCGCCACCAGGATTTCCGACCAGGTCTGCTTACGGTAGACCCACTCGTTATGTTCGATGTTGACGATTGGCGGATCGAAGCAAAACGGCCACGCCGCCAGATTCTCGAGCATCGGGAGGACCGGGGGCGAGGCCATGATGCCAGCATAGCGCCAGGCGGCATTCATTTTCAGCCGCCCGGCCCACCGCTCCCCTCGACGTCGCTATTGTTTGGTCGAGCGCGTCCGGAATTCGTACCGTTCGATGCGCACGGCGGCGCGATCCTCCTCGGAACGGATCACCCGTCCCGATGCCACGAATTTCAGCGGGCAAGTGCCGTCCAGACGGGCCGGCCAGTTGACCGCAATCTCCACCATGCGCCCGAGCGGCAGCCGGTGCTCGGTGGTGAAGAGGACGCCGCCGCTTCCGATGTTCAAGGTCCGGCCGGCGCCACTGGTGACGGCCTTTCCTTGAACGAGTTTGTATCTGACCTCCTCACAGAGCGGAAACCGCGCGGTTTCCCTCCGTTCGGACATGCCTCCGATGCCTGTGCTTACATCATTATGCGTAGCCAGTTCCATGTCGTCATCAATCATGGCCTTTCGTGGTGTTTCTCACAATAGGCCGAAAGTTGTGAATTCTGCCGCAAACGCTGGAGTACTTTGGTGATAGTAAGTAGTCCCTTTCTAAGGGCCTAGGTCATTGTTTGTAAACAAAAGATATGGGAAGCGAACCCACAGGCGATAATCGAAACCATGGACCAGGACCAATTGCGAGCTCTCTTCGAACGGGTACAGCGCGGGGAAGTCGCGCCGGAAGCGGCTGTAGAACGGCTGCGTCACATGCCGTTTGAAGACCTCGGCTACGCCAAGGTGGATCACCACCGCGCCCTCCGGCACGGCATGCCGGAGGTGATCTTCGCCAAAGGCAAAACAGCCGAGCAGGTGGCGGGGATCGCGGAAAAGGTACTGGAACACGCGCCAAATCTGCTGATCACCCGCGCCGACCTGGCGTGTGGTACCTATGTGACCGAACGTTTAGGGTGCGGGGAGTACCTGCCGCTTCCGGGCGTAGTACGCGTATGGCGGGACCGCACGGTGCGGGGAAAAGGGCGGATCGCCATAGTCTGCGCGGGAACCAGTGACATGCCGGTGGCGGAGGAGGCCCGCATCACGGCGGAGGTCATGGGCAACGAGGTGGACACGATTTTTGATATCGGCGTGGCGGGGATTCACCGGCTCATGCAGAATCGGGAGCGGCTCACCGGCGCGCGGGTGATCGTCGTCTGCGCGGGTATGGAAGGCGCGCTGCCGAGCGCGGTGGGCGGCCTGGTCGGCTGCCCGGTGATCGCGGTGCCCACCAGCGTCGGCTACGGCGCGAGCTTCCATGGCCTCGCCGCGCTGCTGGGCATGCTGAATAGCTGCGCCAGCAACGTGACGGTAGTCAACATCGATAACGGGTTCGGAGCGGGTTACGTCGCTAGTTTGATCAACCGGTTGTAGCGGGCCGGCCCTGGCTCTGTTCGGCCAGTGCGGGCACGTCGACCCAGGCGCGTTTCTTCCACGATTCGAGGCCGGCCTCGGCCAGTTGCACGCCCTTGGCGGCTTCGAGAAGGTTCCAGCGGAAGGGCTGGCCCTTGACGATGTGGAGCAGGAACAGCTCCCACTGGCGCTTGAAGGCGTTGTCGAACGTCGTCTGCTCGGGAACCTTCTGCCAGCCTTCGTAATAGTTGAGCGGGCTTTCGATATCCGGGTTCCAGACCGGCCGCGGCGTCGCGCCGTAGGGCTGAATCCAGCAATGGCGCAGGCCCGCCACCGCGCTGCCGTGTGTGCCATCGACCTGGAGTGTGAGAAGGTCGTCGCGGCGCACGCGCACGCACCAGGAGGAATTGAAATGCGCCACGATCCCACCGGCGAGCTGGAATGTCGCGTAGGCGGAATCGTCAGCCGTGCAGGCGTACGGGCGGCCGGATTCGTCCCGGCGCGTGGGGATGTGGGTGGCGCCGAGACAGGAAACCGCCTCGACATTTCCGAACAGGTTGTCCAGGACGTAGCGCCAGTGGCAGAGCATGTCGAGGATGATGCCGCCGCCCTCTTCGGCGCGGTAATTCCAGGAGGGCCGCTGCGCGGGCACGGTGTCGCCCTCGAACACCCAGTAGCCGAATTCGCCGCGCACGGAGAGGATGCGGCCGAAGAAGCCGAGGTCCCGCAATGTCGCGAGCTTCAGCATGCCGGGCAGCCACAGCTTGTCCTGCACGACTCCGTGGCGCACGCCCGCCTGCTCGGCGCGCCGGTAGAGGTCGAGCGCCGTGGCGAGGTCGGCCGCGACCGGCTTTTCGCAGTAGATGTGCTTGCCTGCGGCGATGGCGTCGCGCACCGCCGCCGCGCGGCGGTCCGTGGTTTGCGAATCGAAGTAGATCGAGTAGGCCGGGTCCCCGAGCGCGGCCGCCAGGTCCGTGGTCCAGGGGAGGCCGCCCGTTTCGCGCGAAATCGCTTCGAGCTTGGCCGGGCTGCGCCCCACCAGCAGCGGCCGGGGCATGATCGTTTCCGAGTCGCTGATCCGCACACCGCCCTGCTGGACGATGGCGTGGATGGAACGGCGCAGGTGCTGGTTCAGGCCCATGCGGCCGGTGACGCCGTTCATGATGATGCCGATCGAGTGGATCGTCTGGTTTTGGCTCATGGATGTATCAGGGCTTCCGTGTGCATTGGGGCTGCGCGCCATCGGGCAGCGGCGGAACGTCGACGCCCGCGCGGGGCAGCGTGCCATCGAGTTCCTGGCGCCAGTGGGCGACGTCTCCGGCGGGACCGTAGCAATAGATCATGCGCATGGGCGTGGCGCCGGTGTTCGTAAGCTGGTGGAAAACGCGCGGCGGAATATAGACGGCCTGGCCGGCCGTGACCGTGGCGCGCTCTTCGCCCAGGCACATTTCGCCGGTGCCTTCGACGATGAAGTAGATCTCTTCCTGCTCCTGGTTGTGCCACGGGACCTGGCCGCCGTGCGGTTCGAGCGTGACGTGGCCCATCGAAAAATTCGTGGCCTGGATGGGACTCGCGCCGCCGACGAGATTCTGGGTGCGCCGGCGCGCGGGATAGGTGCGGCCGGGAATGGCGGCGAGGTCGGCGATGGTCATGAACCAATATTATCGCTCGCGTTCGAGATGCCGGCTTTGTTTGTGCGGCCAAGGAAGTAGGCGCCCACGCCGCTCGCGATGAGCAGCGCGCCCAACTCGAGAGCGTTGATCGGGCCCACGGGCTCGATTTGCGTGCGGAGAGCGGTCAGGATGAGCAGGACGAGCGGAGGAATGCCGATGCCGATCGCGCCCCAAATCCCGCCCGGGACACGATACGGGCGTTTCAGCTCGGGCTCGCGGAGGCGGAGGCCGACGAGCGCCGCGAATTGCAGCAGGATGCTCAATCCGGTGAGGAGCACGTCGAGCGCGATCAGCTTGACGAACGTCAGCTGCAGCGCGAGCGCCCAGAGGAGCGCGCAGGCGCCGATCGAAAACCACGGCGCGCCGGCCGCATTGCGCCGCGCGAAAATGCGGGGCAGGAACCGGTCTTCGGCCAGAACGGCGGGCAGCCGGGAGAGCGACAGCGTGAGCGCGTTGAGGGATCCGGCCGCGCCGATCATTCCGCCGGCGGTGATGGCAAAGGCGAGGAGGGTCCCGCCGCCGATGGCCTGCGCGACAACCGCCCACCCGCCCGTCGACCAGCGGTTGGGATCGAGGCCGGTGAGCGCGACCGCGGCGATCGGCAGAATGGCCGTTACCGTGACCGCCAGGATCCCGAACACCATGGCGAGCGGGTAGGTGCGGCGGGGATTTTCGACTTCGCCCGCTACGGTCGAAGAATTGTCCCATCCCATGAAGTTCCACATCGCGACCAGAATGCCGCCGAGGATATCCGCCTGCCGCAGCGGGACCGGCGCGGTTGCCGGCGCCCGGTGCAGCGCGCCCACGGCCATCAACACGGCGAATGGCGTGAGCAGCACGATCCCGAGCAGGACGGAGCTGCCGCCGACCTTCCGCGCTCCCAGCGCGTTCCATAACGCGGCCGCCGCAACCAGCGCGACGCCGATCGCCATGCCGCGTGCGCCGGCCGTCGCGGCGGGGAGGAAATGGCCGAGGTAGCCGATGAAGAGGGTCGGGTAGATGGCCATATCGAAGATGCTGCCGGCCAGCGAGAGCCAGACTTCCTGAAATCCCCAGAACCGGCCGAGTCCGCGCGTGACGTAGACGTAATAGCCCCCTTCTTCCGGGACCGCGGAGGTCATTTCCGCGACCATGAGGCCGGTAGGTAGCGCCCAGAGCAGCGGCGTGAGGAGCAGGATGGCGATGGCGCCCGCGTACCCGGAGCGCGCGACGATGTCTTCGAGGCCGTAAGGCCCGCCGAACACCATGAAATAGATCGCGGCGACGAGTGGAAGGAGCGTCAGCTTGCGGGGCAAGACATATTATACGGGGTTGTGCCCGCAACCCTTTGTCAGCGGTGCGAGCCTTCGAGCGTGAAGATCACCGCGGCGAGCAGAACATTGTGTGCCGGCCGCAGGAACGGCTGGCCCGGAAATTGGTAGCCATCGTAGAAGAAACCGGCGCCGTCGCCGTGGGAGGTGTCCCGGTGGTATTCGAGCCGGACCATCGCGCCGGCCGGCGCTGCGGCAATGCGGTATTCGAAGCTGCCGGTGAAGGCCTTCAACGTTTGCGGAGTGCCGGTCCAGCGCCCGCGGCTATCCCACCACGCCTCGGGTGAGGCGGTGAGGCTCCAATTCTTGTACGGGGTCCAGCGGACTGTGATCGCCGCGCCGGCCCACGCTCCGCGCGGCGTGCCGGGTTCGGCGACCTTCTCCTCGCCGTACTGTCCCTCGAAGACGAGCGTCCAGTGATCCGTCTTGCGCTCGGCGATCGTATCGGAGAAGAAGCGCCAGAAGCGGAGCGCCGTATCCGCCTGCTGCGGTCCGTAGAAGACGGTTTCCTTCAGGTTCAGATGATCACTGTACTTATACGCCACCTGGCCGCCGCCGCTGGGCACGCTATTCGGGTCGGAGAGATGGTCGTAAGCGTTGACGATATACGCCGTCGCGGTCAGCTTCGGCGTGAACGAATAGCTGACGTTGACTCCCATCATCAGATACGGAGTGTAATCGCCGCCCCACGGGCGGATGTAGGTGAGATTGTCCTTCGCGTAGAGCGAATCGTAGCCGATCAGGCTGCTGAAGATACCGGCCTGCACGGTCAGCCCTTTGCCGATCGGAGCGACGTAGGAGACATTCGCCGGGCCGAGATGGCGCAGCCAGCGGTAGCCGCGGAGGTTGGGCGCGACCGGGGACAGTCCGAAGCCTTCGGAGTCCTTGCCGCCTTGCAGGTAGAAATCCATGCCCCATCGGGACTGTTCGGTGGCGTCCTTGTGAATCCACCCGGCCGCCATATCGAGCACGGGGTCGTCGACAAACGCCGTCGTGGAGCGGAAACGGTAAACGTCGTTCGCCGGGTGATTGGAATCCCACAGGTACGCGACGTCGGCGAAGGCTCCGTAATGCCATAGCGGGGTGGCCGCAGGCGTGGGAGGCGCAGGAGCCGTGGCGTCCTGCCCCGCCGCAGGCACGGCAAGAAGGAGAAGAGCGAAAACGGCAAAAACGACAACGCGCCAGATCGTCACAACACGAGTATGCGGCAGCGAACGCAGCGCGGGAGGCGTGTTTTATACCATCCTTATCCTTCCTTTACGACTTCTTTATGGGGGCGATCTTACGCTTTAATTGCTATGCAATCCGCACACTCGGGCGTTTGGATCGGCCCCGCTGCACTCGAAGGAGCGCCGGGAGCCTGGCTGGAGGTCGCGATTCCCTACACGTATCCGGAAGAGACCCGGGCTGCCCTGGAGCGAACGGTCGGGCTGACGGCAGGTCTGAACGCGCGCATCTCGCTGGTGGCGGTCCAGCCGATTCCGTATCCGGCGGCGTTCGGTTGTCCGGTGAGCACGCACGGATTTCTGGTAGCTCGCCTGCTGGAATTGAGTAATGCCTGCCCGCTACCCGTGACTGCAGTCGTGGTCCAGGCGCGGAGCCGGGAGGAAGGATTGCGATATACGCTCCGGCCGGGATCGACCGTACTCCTGGCGGCGCGGAAACGGTGGTGGCGCACTGCCGAAGAACGGCTCGCGCGGCGGCTGGCCGCGGCGGGCCAAAGAGTGGCATTGATCTACGTGAGGTGAGCGGCGGATGCAGGACTTGGGATTCATCGCACTGACGGTGGTCTTTTTTCTCGCGGCCTGGGCCTTCGTGAAAGGCTGCGAAAGGCTATAGAGCGGAGTTTCCGGATGGAATACTGGATTTCACTTGCGATCGCGGCGGCGCTGGCTGTCTATCTGTTCTGCGCCCTGTTGAAGCCGGAGCGCTTCTGATATGTGGGAAATCGTTTGCTTTGCGATCGTTCTGGTGCTCGTGACCAGGCCGATGGGTCTGTACATGGCGAAGGTGTTCGAAGGCGAGCGCACGTGGCTCCATCCCGTGCTGCGGCCGGTCGAGAAGCTGATCTACCGGCTGTGCGGAGTCGAGGAGACCTCCGAGCAGCCCTGGACCCGGTACGCCGGCGCGCTCCTCGCCTTCAGCGCCATCCCGCTGCTCTTCACGTACGGCCTGGAACGCCTGCAGCAATGGTTCTTCCTCAATCCGCAGGGGCTCGGCAATGTGATCCCGCATCTCGCGTGGAACACGGCCGCCAGCTTCACCACCAATACCAACTGGCAGTCCTACACGCCGGAAACCACGATGACGTATCTGACCCAGATGCTCGGCCTCGCCACGCACAACTTCTGGTCGGCGGCCTCGGGCATCGCGGTCGCGATCGCGCTGGTGCGCGGCCTGGCGCGCCATTCGGCAAAGACCATCGGCAACTTCTGGGTGGATATGACGCGAGCAACGGTCTACGTGCTGCTTCCGCTCTGCATCGTCGGCGCGCTGTTCCTCGTATCGCAGGGCGCCATCCAGAATTTCCACCCGTACCAGAAGGTGAAAACGCTTGAAGGTGCGGTCCAGACGATCCCGCAGGGGCCGGTGGCCTCGCAGGAAGCGATCAAAATGATCGGCACCAACGGCGGCGGGTTCTTCAACGCCAATTCGGCCCACCCGTACGAGAATCCGACGCCCCTCTCGAATTTTCTCCAGGTCCTCATGATTTTCCTCATCCCGGCCGGGCTTACCCACACCTTCGGAAAGATGGTCAAGGACACACGGCAGGGGTGGGCGCTGTTCGCCGCCATGTTCGTCCTCTTCGCGGCGGGCGTGGCGGTCGTGTACTGGGCGGAGGCGGCAGGAAATCCGATCCTCACGAATATGGGCGTCGCGGCCAGCGGCAACCTGGAAGGCAAGGAAGTGCGGTTCGGAATTCCCGGCTCTGCGCTGTTTACCACGGTGACCACGGATGCGAGCTGCGGCGCCGTGAATAACGCGCACGACAGCCTGACGCCCATCGGCGGCCTGGTAGCGCTGGTGAACATCGAGCTGGGCGAAGTCATCTTCGGCGGCGTCGGAGCGGGGCTCTACGGCATGCTGCTGTTCGCCATCCTGGCGGTGTTTCTGGCAGGTCTCATGGTGGGCCGCACGCCGGAATACCTCATGAAGAAGATCGAGCAGAAGGAAGTCAAAATGGTGATGCTCGCGGCGCTGGTGCTGGCGTTTTCGGCCCTGGGCTTCTCCGGTCTGGGAATCAATCTCGCGACGGTGCGGGCCAGCATCACGAACCACGGGCCGCATGGGCTGACCCAGGTGCTGTACGCCTTCAGCAGCGCCGTAGGCAACAACGGCAGCGCGTTCGCCGGACTGAACGCGGCGACGCCGTTCCTCGATACGGCGCTCGGCCTCGCCATGCTATTCGGCCGCTTCCTCATGATCGTTCCGCTGCTGGCGGCAGCGGGCAGCCTCGCGGCCAAGAGGCAGGTGCCGGTTTCGGCGGGCACCTTCCCCACGCATGGCCCGCTTTTCGTGGTGCTGCTGATCGGCGTGGTCATCATCGTGGGTGCCCTGACGTTCTTCCCGGCCCTTTCCCTGGGGCCGATCGTGGAGCACATGTTGATGCAGCACGGAAAGGTTTGGAGTTAGAAACTTTGAGAGGGTATCGAAGATGAGTACGGCTACCGCCCCTCCTCCCCCGGCGGACGACATCACGTCGCTGATTCCGAAAAAGGCGCCGCGGGCGCGCCCGCTGTTCGATCCGCCCATCGTCCGGCGCGCCATTGTGGATTCGTTCCGCAAGCTCAATCCGCGGACCATGGCGAAAAACCCGGTCATGTTCGTGGTGGAAGTCGGCGCCGCCATGACCACCGCCCTCGTAATCCGAGCCGGCGGCGGTTCATTCGGCATCCAGATCACACTCTGGCTGTGGTTCACCGTGCTGTTCGCGAACTTTGCGGAAGCGATGGCGGAGGGCCGCGGCAAGGCGCAGGCGGACACGCTCCGGAAGACGAAAACGGAGACGGTGGCGCGGCGCCTGGTCAACGGGCGGACGGAGACGGTCTCGGCGACGCAGTTGCGCGCGGGCGACCTCGTGCGTGTCGAGGCGGGCGAGACCATACCCGGCGATGGCGACGTGATCGCAGGCATCGCCAGCGTGGACGAAAGCGCCATCACGGGCGAAAGCGCGCCCGTCATCCGTGAATCGGGCGGTGACCGGAGCGCCGTCACCGGCGGAACCAAGGTGCTCTCCGATTGGATCCAGGTGCGCATCACTTCCAACCCAGGCGAGACCTTCCTCGACCGCATGATCGCCCTGGTCGAAGGCGCGGAACGGCAGAAAACGCCCAATGAGATCGCGCTCAATATCGTGATCGCGGGTCTCACGCTGGTGTTCCTGCTGGCCGTCGTCACCCTGCAGCCGTTCGCGATCTACAGCGGCGCGGTGCCCTCCATCGTGGTGCTGGTCTCGCTGCTCGTCTGCCTGATTCCGACCACCATCGGCGGGCTCCTCT
>Ga0070739_10003464_pt1 | contig 19644 bp, 20 predicted proteins | sample Coa_R1_7_FD_66445 | JGI IMG/M metagenome (GOLD analysis project Ga0070739, IMG submission 66445) | Surface soil microbial communities from Centralia Pennsylvania, which are recovering from an underground coalmine fire - Coalmine... | ecosystem: Environmental > Terrestrial > Soil > Unclassified ... | reverse complement strand
GTTCGGCCAGCTCGTTCGCCAGCGCCTCCGCACTGCCCGCCCGCGAGCGCGGGCGGTAGGTGATGGTCGGGTCGCCGTCGAGACCGAGCTCGCCGGCCAGGCGCACGAACGGCCCTGCGATGGCGGCGGCGGCGGCGGCGCGGTCGCCCATCAGCGCGATGCCCAGCCGGCCCAGCTGCTGATCCCAGGTGTGCAGCGACTCGCGCGCGGCGAGTCCCCGGGCCACCCGTGCGAGCAGTGCGTTGCGCTGGGCGAGCGCCTGGGCGTACGCCCGCCGCGTCCCGGTGCGCGCCGGCCACAGCGCACTGACCAGCTGGTCGAGGTGAGCGCGACGCAGCGCCGGAACCCCCTTCACGAGCTCGAGGCGGTCGGGCAGGAACACGCTGACGAGCGGGCGCCCGGGCACATCCAACAACCGCTCGACAGCAGCGCCGTCCGCCCGCATCCGCTTGGCCTCCCCCGGCGTGAAGCCGACTGCGAGCTCGTGCACGCCGTCCTCGGCCACCGTGTTCACGATCACGCGCGCGGTCGCCGCGCCGAAGCGGACCACCTCGCGCTCGTTGTGCGTCCGGCACGAGCGCCCGGTGCAGCCGAAGTAGAGAGCTTCCAGGAGGTTGGTCTTGCCGGCGCCGTTGGGGCCGGCGATCACCGTCAGGCCCTCCGCCAGCTTGATGTCGGCCCGCTCGTAGCAGCGGAAGTCCCGCAGCGTGAGCCCGGCGACGTGCACGTCTACACGTTCAGCCGGATCGGCATGATCAGGTACTGGAAGCGGCTCTCGTCGCCGGCCTCGATGAGGCCGGGACGCAGCGGGCTGATGAGCTTGAGCAGCACGTCGCCCTCCTCGATGGCCTCGAGCCCGGCGCGCAGGAAGTCAGGGTTGAAGCCGATCTCCAGGGGCTCTCCCTGAAAGCTCACGGGAAGCGACTCGCGCGCCTCGCCCACGTCCGGCGTCTGGGCGGACACGGTCAGCTCGCCGGGCGCGAACGACAGCCGCAGCGGCGCGTTCTTCTGCGCCAGCAGGCTGATGCGGCGCACGACATCGGTCAGCTCCGCGCCGGCGATGCGCAGCTCGTGCTCGAAGCTCTCGGGCAGGAGCTGGCGGTAGTCGGGGAACTTCCCGTCGATCAACCGCGAGGACAGGACCACGCCGCCGACCACGAACAGGACCTGGTTCTGGCGCACGCTGACCTCGAGCTGCTCCTCGCCGGCGTGGCCGGCCACCCGAGCCAGCTCCTGAAGAGCGCGGGCCGGGACGTTCACCTCGAAGGCCTGGCGCAGAGGCGTCTCGAGCTCGGTCTCCTTCACGCTCAGGCGGTAGGAGTCGGTGGCGACCATCCGCAGCTCGCGCTCCGAGGCCGAGACGAGGATTCCGGTCAGGACGGGGCGCGTCTCGTCGCGCGAGGCCGAGCCCGCCACCTTGAGCGCCGTGGCTACGAAAGCCTGCGCGGGCAGCGACACCGCGGAGTCAGGATCGGGCTCGGGAAAGGGCGGGAAGTCCTCGGCCCGCAGGGTGCGGATGTGGAAGATCGCGCTGCCCGAGACCAGCTCCACGTCCTGTTCGGCCGCGCGCAGCTCGAGCGACACGGCCGGGGCGGGAAGCGCGCGGACGACGTCGAGGAGCAGGCGGGCAGGCAGGACGACGACGCCCTCGCGGGCGACCTCGGCCTCCAGGGGGACCCTGAGGCCCACGTCCATGTCGGTGGCCCGGAGCTCGCATCCCGACGAACCAACGACGAGCTGGACGCCGGACAGGGCCTGGATGGCGCTACGGGTGGAGGCCACCCGGCTGACCGTCTGCAGCTGAGAGAGCAGCGCGTCTCGCTCGAGGGAGATCTTCACGATGAATACCTCAGAAGGAAGTTAGAAGTCATAGGCGAAGGAAAGCTGTGGAGAAGTCGGTGATCGCCCGCAATTAGCGGGCTGGTTGTCGTGCTGCGCGCGGCGGACAAGTCTGTCAACAGGGCCGGTCGGCAAGCCTTGTGCGCAGCTCGCGTGAGAGCTCGTCGATGTCGACAGCGGCCTGTTGATCATTGGCCGCCCGCTCGGCGACCCGCTTGCAGGCGTGCAGCACCGTGGCGTGGTTGCGGCCACCGAATGCGCTTCCGATCGTGGTCGTCGGAGCACCCGTGAGCTCGCGGGCCAGGTGGATGGCGAGCTGGCGCGGCCAGGCCACTCGGGCTGCCCGGCTGGCCGAGACGAGCTCCTCGACCGACAGCCCGAAGTGCGTGGCCACGCTGAGCTGAACCTCGCCGATCGAGGGGCTCCCGGAGCCGCTCGGCGGTCGCCGGCGGTCGCGTCCCGGCCGGCGCGCGGCCGGGACGGGGTAGTGCATGCCGTCGAGGACCTTGCGCGTGAGGTCGGCGTCGAGCGGCTTTCCGGTGAGGGAGTGATACGCGACGACGCGGATCAGGGCGCCCTCGAGCGCCCGGATGTTGTCGGGCACGCGCTCGGCGATGAGATCGAGGACGTCCTCATCGGCCACGGACACCCCGTCGAGGACCGCCCGCTTGCGCAGGATGGCCACGCGGGTGCTGTGGTCGGGAGGCTGAATGTCGGCCACCAGCCCGGCGGCGAACCGCTCCCGCAGGCGCTCGGCGATCCCGTCCAGCTGGCTGGGCAGCCGGTCGCAGGTGAGGACGAGTTGGCGCCCGCGCGCGTGGAGGGCATTGAAGGTGTGGAAGAACTCCTCCTCGGTCTTGGCCTTGCTGGCCAGGAACTGGACGTCGTCGATGAGCAGGACGTCGGCATCTCGGTAGGCGCTCTTAAAACGCTCGAGCGTCTTGGCGTGCAGCGCGGAGATGAAGTGGTTGGTGAACGCCTCGACGGTCGCGTAGCGCACCTTGGCGCCTCCGCCGAAGGCAAGGACGTAGTTGCCGATCGCGTGCAGGAGATGGGTCTTGCCGAGGCCGGGCGGCGCGTAGAGGAAGAGCGGGTTGTACGCCTGCCCGGGGAGCTCGGCCACGGCGAGGGCGGCCGCGTGCGCCAGGCGATTGCCGTCGCCGATGATGAACTCGTCGAAGCGGTGGCGGGGGTTCAGCGACTCGAGCTGCGACTCCATGCCGGCTTTTCCGTCGGGGTCTCGGTCCCCCGTCCCGCCGCGGCCTGGGCGCTCGCGCTCGCGCTCGCCCTGCCGGCCCGCGCCCGGCGTGGCGTCCTCGCCGAGGAATGCGACGTTCACGTCCTCGCCGACGACGCTGCGGGCGCAGCGCTCGAGGACACGGATGTAGCGCTTGCGCAGCCACGGCAGGGCCTCGGCCGGCGCCTCGAGGACGAGCTCCCGCCCGATGAGCGCGTGGAGCCTGATCGGATCGATCCAGACCAGGTACATCGACTCGCCGAGGGACTTGCGGAGGGCCGCGCGGATCTCCCGCCAGGCCGAGATCTCGTCAACATGCGCGGACAGCTCCAACCGACTCCCTCCCGGAGCATTCGAGAAACGACTGGCGAGGCGGGCGGCCGGGCCACCCGGGGCGGCGAATATATCAGCGGCCAACCGGCCGGGAGAGCGGCTCTTCGGGGGCTTGATGCAAAGCGCGGGAAAAAGGTCGCAGGGCGAGTTGAGCCGCGCCCCGCGCGCCGTCCGCCACCCTCATCGGGCCTCGCGCCGGGGCGCGGCCAGGGCCCGCGTATACTTGCCCCACGGCCACCTTCGAGCGGCCTCTCTTTCCATGAAACGCACTTACCAGCCCAAGAAGCGCAAGCGCGCCCGCACGCACGGCTTTCGGGCCCGGATGCGCACGCGGGCCGGCCGGCTGACGCTCAAGCGCCGGCGCGACAAGGGTCGCAAGCGCCTGACCGTCTGATGCGCGCGACGCCCCGGGCTCGGTCACGGGCAGGGCGAGGAAGGCTGTCGCGCAGCGCAGACTTCGATCGCGTGTTCCGGAGTGGCCGCTCGCACGCGGGCCGCGAGTTCGTGCTGTACCTGTTCCCGCGCGCCGAGGAGGACCAGCCGCGGCTGGGGCTCTCGGTGTCGCGCAAGGTGGGCGGCGCCGTCGAGCGCAACCGCGTCAAGCGCCTCCTGCGCGAGGCCTTCGCGATCGAGAGCCGGCGTCTTCCCGCCGGGACCGACGCTGTGGTCGTGGCCCGGCGCGACGCCCACCCTCTGGCCGAGAGCGAGGGCCTCGACGGCGTGCGCCGCGCGCTCTCGGAGCTGCTCGACCGCGCCCTCGGCGCGGGCTCCCGGGTCGACGACGACGAGACGCGCGCAGGCGACGAGCCGGAGAACCGGGAGGCGCGCTCGTGACCCGTGCCGGCCCTCCGCTCCGCGCCCTCGCGCCCTCACGGCTGCTGGTCGCCCTCATCCGCGCCTACCAGCGGCTGCTCGCCCCGGCGCTCGGCAACCGCTGCCGGTACTACCCGTCTTGCTCGGAGTACGCCGCCCAGGCGCTGACCCGATTCGGCATACTGCGAGGGCTCGTGCTGGCCGCGTGGCGACTGCTGCGCTGCAACCCCTGGAGCCACGGAGGGGTTGACCCGGTTGAGGCCCAGCGGCTGTTCAAGCACCGCGTCAGCGTCCCGGGCACCTGAGAATGCTCGTCACCGCCAACATCTTCCAGCCGCTCATCGACGTCTTCGAGGCGGTCATCAAGTTCTTCCATCACTCCCTGGGGGTCCCCTGGGGGTGGGCGATCGTGCTGCTGACGGTCGTCATCCGGGCGCTGCTCATCCCACTGGCGGTCAAGCAGTACCACTCGATGCAGCGTCTTCAGGTCCACATGCCGGAGCTCAAGGCGATCCAGGCCAAGTACAAGGACGACAAGCAGCGCCAGCAGCAGGAGATGATGAAGTTCTACTCGGAGAACAAGGTCAACCCCTTCGCCTCCTGCCTGCCGCTGGTCGCCCAGCTGCCGGTCTTCATCTCGCTCTTCTACATGCTGCGTTCGAGCCTGCGGAAGGACATCTGTCCGGAGCTCCAGACGCACCACATCGTCAACGGGCACACGATCATCGGCACCTCGAAGGCGTGCGCCGGCGCGCACGGATCGAGCTTCCTCTTCATCCACGACCTGACCAGCCACGGGACCGGCATCACGCTGATCGTCCTGATCGTGCTCTACGTGGGAACGCAGCTCGTCTCGAGCCTCCTCATGTCGGCGCCCACGATGGATCGAAACCAGCGGCTGATGATGATGGTCATGCCGCTCTTCTTCGTGATCTTCGTCATCAACTTCCCGACCGGCGTCCTCGTCTACTGGATCACCACCAACCTCTGGACGATGGCCCAGCAGTGGGTGATCCGCACGCGCCTCGGGCCCGTGACCACCGCCGTGGCCACCGCGCCGGGCGCCGGCCCGCCGGGGGGACCAGCGACCGGAACGGAGGCGCGCGCTCCCACGGACGGCGGAGGGGGCGGCTCCGGGCTTGGTGCGCTCATCCGCAGCCGCGCCAAGCCGGCGGCCTCTGAGAAGGCCTCCGGCGGCGGCGTCGCCACGCGGACGCGTGAGGGTCGAGCGGCGCCGCCGCCGCCCCCGCGCAAGAAGAAGAAACGCTCGGGTCGACGGAGGTGAGTGTGGAGGCAGGCATGAGCGCGGCCGCGGGTCGCGTGCGCGAGGTGCTCGAGCGCATCGTCGGCGAGATGGGCGTGCAGGCCGAGGTCCGCGTCAGCGAGGACGCGGACGAGATCAAGGGCGAGTTCCTGGCCGATGACGTCGGGCCGATCATCGGCCACCACGGCCAGACGATCGACGCCATCCAGCACATCGCCTACCGCATCGCGTTCCGGGGCGACGTCGATCGCAAGCGGCTGATCGTCGACGCCGCGGGCTACCGCGAGCGCCGGGCGACCGCGCTGCGGGCCGCGGCCGACCAGGCGGCGGAGACGGCGATCCACGACCGTCGACCGGTGGCGCTCGAGGCGATGAGCGCGCTCGAGCGCAAGGTCGTCCACGAGCACCTCAAGGGCCGCCACGACGTCGAGACCTACAGCGAGGGCCAGGAGCCCTCGCGCCACCTCGTCGTCGCACCGTTGGTCGACTGACCATCTGTTTCACGATTTTTCTGCTGGTGAAACAACTGGGGTAGCCGTGAGCGAGCTCTCCGACTTCGACCGCGGTGTCCTCGTCGGCCTGCTCGTCGGCGAGGGTTCTTTCGGGGGCGACGGCAAGCAGCCCCAGGTGACCCTGCGCATGCACGTTCGCCACGAGGCGCTCTTCCGCTGGCTCATGGAGCGCTTTCCCGACACCCGGCTCTACGGTCCCTACCACCACGGCGGCCGCTCGTACTACCAGTGGATGGCGCGGGGGCCGGCGCTCGTGCACTCGGTCCTGCCTGTGCTCGAAGGCGAGATCGGACCCCATCTGGACGGGTACGCGGCCACGCGCTTTCACGAGATGTGCGACCGCTACAGCGCCTACATCGCGCGCGAGCGGGCCCGGGGGGAGTCCGACGCCCGGCAGGCACCCTGACGCGGCGGTTCTGGGCCTCTGTCGGCGCTACGGGCTGACCGCCGAGGCCGGCGACCAGCTCGAGCGTCTGTTGGCCGTGCTGATCGAGGACCCGCGCGCCCCCACCGCCGTGCGAGAGCGCCGCCGGGCCATCGACGACCACCTGGCCGACGCGCTCGTCGCGCTCGAGCTCAGCGTCGTGCGCGAGGCTCGCGAGCTGGCCGATCTCGGCTCGGGCGCCGGGGTGCCGGCGCTTCCACTGGCGATCGCGCTGCCCGGCTGCCGCTTCACGCTGATCGAGAGCGTGGCCCGCAAGTGCGCCTTCCTCGAGCGTGCCGCGGGATTGTGCGGCCTGGGCAACGTTCGCATGCTCCCCGCCCGGGCCGAGGAGGCGGCGGGGGAGCTGCGCGGAGCCTTCGACGTGGTGAGCGCCCGCGCGCTGGCGGCGCCCGCGGTGGTGGCCGAGTACGCGGCGCCGTTGTTGCGGGTCGGCGGCGCGCTGGTCGAGTGGCGCGGACGGCGCGACCCCGAAGCTGAGGTCGAGGGCGAGCGCGCGGCCGCCGCCTTGGGGCTCTCGCCCGCGGAAATCCGCCGCGTAGAGCCATATCCGGGCGCTCGTGACCGGCACCTCCACGTGAGGTCGAAGGTGAGCGAGACGCCCGACCGGTTCCCGCGGCGGCCAGGGATGGCGGCGAAGCGGCCGCTGGGGCGCACCTAGGGGCCTGCGCCCGGCAGCTGATCCGACCGCTCCCCCCGCTAGCTTCAGCGGCCCATGGGCACGGTGTACGCCATCGCCAACCAGAAGGGCGGGGTCGGCAAGACGACGACCGCGGTCAACCTCGCCGCCTGCGTGGCCGAGGCGGGTTACGACGCCCTCCTCGTAGACATCGACCCCCAGGCCAACGCAACCATCGGCCTCGGCCTCGGCAAGGACTCCCCCCGGACCGTCTACGACGTCCTTGTCGGCACGGCGAGCCTGACCGACGTGCTCCTGCCGACCAGCGTCGAGAACCTGGTGATCGCCCCGTCGGGCCCCGACCTGGCGGGTGCCAACGTGGAGCTGCCGCGCATCGCCGGCTCCGAGACCCGCCTGCGCGAGGCTCTGGGCGGCGTGCGCGAGCGCTACGCATTCACGCTGCTCGACTGCCCGCCGTCGCTCGGGCCGCTCACCGTCAACGCGCTCGTGGCGGCCGACCGCGTGATCGTGCCCGTCCAGGCGGAGTACTTCGCGCTCGAGGGCCTGGCCGGCCTGCTCGACACGCTGAGCCTGGTCAGGCGCGAGCTTAATCCGCGCCTCACCGTGGCGGGCATGCTTTTGACCATGCACGACGGGCGCACCCGGCTCGCCCAGGACGTCGAGCGCGAGGTGCGCGAGCATTTCCCCGACCTCGTGTTCGACACCGTGATCCCCCGCAACGTCCGCGTCGGCGAGGCGCCCAGCTTCGGCAAGCCCGTGATCCACCACGATCCCCACTGCGCCGGCGCCGACGCTTACTTCGAGCTGGCCAAGGAGGTGGCAGCCCGTGGCTGACCCCCGCAAAGGCATGGGCCGCGGCCTGGCGGCCATCCTGTCGGTCGCGCCCGGCGATGAGCACGAGGAGCTCCGGCACGTGCCCGTCGAGCTGATCGAGCCCAACCCCGGCCAGCCGCGCACGAGCTTCGACGAGCAGGCCCTGCTCGCCCTGGCCGGCTCGATCCGCGAGCGCGGCGTGCTTCAGCCCGTGCTCGTGCACCCCCGGCCCGACGGCCGCTACGAGCTGATCGCCGGCGAGAGGCGCTGGCGCGCGGCCCAGATCGCCGAGCTCGAGGAGATCCCCGCCATCGTCCGGCAGGGCGACGACGCCGCCTCGCTGGAGCTGGCGCTGATCGAGAACATGGCCCGCGAGGACCTGAACGCGGTCGAGGAGGCACGAGCGTGTGCCGCCCTGGTCGAGGAGCTCGGGCTGACGCGCGAGGAGGTCGGCCTGCGGGTGGGGCGCAGCCGCGTCGCGGTGTCGAATCTGATCCGCCTGCTCGACCTGCCCGACGAGGCGCTCGAGCTGATCGAGCAGCGCCGGCTCACCGAGGGCCACGGCCGCGCGCTGCTCACGGTCGACGACCACGCCACCCGCCGCGCGCTGGCCCGAGAGGCCGCCGCCGCCCACTGGTCCGTGCGCGAGCTCGAGGCGCGCGCCCGCGCCGCCGCGGCGGCGGATGACCCCGCTACCGGCCGCAAATCGCGCCGTGCCGGCCGCCGCACTCGGGCGCTGCACCCCGACCAGGAGGACGCGATCGAGCGCATCGCCGACACCCTGAGCGGCGTCCTCGGCCGCGAGCTCGCGGTCGCGCCGGCCCCTCACGGCCACGGCTACCGCGTCGAGCTGACCTTCGACTCCGTCGAGGACGCGCTCGACCTGGCACGCCGGCTGACCGTGCGCTCAGTGGCCTGAGCGCCCAGGGTAGAATCCTCCCCTCGCGGGCGATTAGCTCAGTCGGTTAGAGCGCTTCTCTGATAAGGAAGAGGTCCCAGGTTCGAGTCCTGGATCGCCCACTCTCAGGAAATCCCTGCAAAACGGGACGTTTTCTGAGACCGCACCCCTTCGCCGCGCTCCACTCAAGCCGGTATTTGGGTGCAATACGGGTGCATCAGGAGCACCCATCGCGGCCCACTCGGACCGCGTAGCTGCTGCGCGTCCAGACGCGAGCGTCAGCCCCGTCGCAGCCCGTCAACGGGCGCCACGCGGCACTCTCGCCAGCGGGGTTGGGACGGCATGACGGCGGTCGGCCACACGCACGATCCCGTCACGATCTCGGACCGCCGCGAGCTGCCCTTCTTCATGGTCTACACGCGCGCGGTCGAGGCGATCCGCGAACACGCCGCTGGCCCTCGCCGCGTCCGCACAATCGGGTTCTACGGGGTGCTCTGCCAACTCGCCAACGAGCAGCGGAACATCGGCCAGCAACGCCGCGTCCGCTACAGCTACGACCTCCTCGCAGCCCGCGGCGGAGTCTCCAAGGGAAACATCGCAAAGATGCTGACCTGCCTGGAGCGGGCAGGCGTCCTGCGCAGGGAGACGCAGGCTGATCCCGAGCGCGGCGGCAGCATCAGCATCGCGCACCTGCTCATCACGAGCACAGCTTCATCGCAGTGACGGTGCCGATGGTCGACCGGCTCGCGGCGCCTCGAGACGGCGGGCATCTGCTCCGAGATCTCGGCCTGATCGTGGTGCTGCTCGAGTTCTGCGTGCGGCAGGGACCGGAAGGCACGTGGACGCAGGCGCAGGTGGCCCGTTCGCAAATCGCCGAGCACTCCGGGCTGCATGTCGAGCGCGTCGACGACTGCCACCACATGCTCGAAGCGGCCGGGCTGCTGACGATCGAGCGGCGTCGAGCAAAAAACGGCGGAAGGAACCTGCCGAGCATCTACACCGTCCACGAAGCACCACTCAGCCAGGGCGGTGAAACAGAACTGGCCGGGCGCCAGGACGGTACTGGCAGGGCGGCGGGGCGAAACGGGCAGGGCGGTGAAACAGAACTGGCAGGGCGCCAGAACGGTACTGGCAGGGCGGCGGGACAGAACTGGCAGGGCGGAAATGCCGCCACCAGCATCGCCGATTCGCCGCCCTCTAGCACGCGCGCAGGTGACGGCGGTCCAGAAGAACAACGAGAAAACTTCCAGGGCGGTCGGCCGGAACCGGTCGTCGGCGCACAACCCGTGGGGTACGGGACGACGGAGTGGGTGATCGAGTCGTTCATCGACGCCTGGAAGCCGGCGCTGGGCAGCAGCACAGCAGCCCGGTACGGCCGGGACACACGGCGCTGGCACGAGGCGGCAGACCGACTCCTCGAGCGCCTCGAACCCGGCCGCATCGCGGCGGGGTTCACGCAGATGGTCGGCGACCCATACATCGGCGCAAAGGCCACGACCCTCCCCGACTTCGATCGCATCGCCGAAGAGCTCATCGCGAAACGCTTCGCCACCGCGGACCGCGACCGGCACGGCACGGCGCTCTCCCCAAGCGGCGACCCGAGATCACCCGATGCGAGCGGCCTGAGCTGGCCGGCTGCCAAAGACCACCTCGCCCGCGCCATCCAGCGACACGGGCGCGACCACCGCGCGGCGGCGCTCGCCGAGCTCGCCGCCATCCACCCCTCCCTCGAGCGCTTCGTCCTGACCGCCCGCTGGACAGCACTATGCGAGCACCCCCTGCACTTCTCCGAGCGCCAATACCGAGACCTATGGTCCGAGCTCACCGAGCGCAATAAACGACCACCAGGAGCGGACCGCGGCATGACATCGGCCGTCCACAACGCCGCGCACGCTCAGAACCTCGAGGCCGAGCGGTCAGTGCTCGGCGCTGTTCTCCTGGACGAACGCCATCTCCAGACCGCCCTCGATGTCGGCCTCCAGGACGACGACTTCTACCGACCCGCACACGGTCGAGTGTTCGCCGCGATGCGGGCGCTGCACAGCGCCGGCGAGGCAATCGATCACCTCACGGTCGCTGCGCACCTCCAACGCAACGGAGAACTCGACGATGTCGGCGGTTCAGCGAGCGTCGATGAGCTCGCGGGCTGGGTGCCGGCGGCCGGACACTGTCGCGAGTACGCCGCGATCGTGCGCGACCTCGCGCAGGTCCGGCGGGTCATGCGCGCGACCTACGAGAACCAGGCTGCTGCAAGCGCACCCCGCGTGGGGTCCGACGAGCTGATCGAACACGCCGAGCAGCTGATCTTCCAGCTCCGGGCGAGCACAGTCCGTGGCCGACAGCGTCTTCTCGCCGACGCGGTCACCGACGAGGTGGACCGCCTTGCCCAGTGCTCGCAATCGGGCCGCGCCGTTCCCGGGCTCACCACCGGGATCGCTCCGCTCGACGAACTGCTCGGAGGCCTCCAACAGGGGCGCCTACGGGTCCTGGCAGGCGAACAACCTGGGGGCTGGTGTGGCGGCGGGGAGCAGCCCGAGCGCGTTCGAGGACTCGAGTGGGACTCTGTACGTGTTCTTCAATGGCAGCGACGGGGTGCTGCACCTGGACTTCTTCCGCAACGGGTCCTGGCAGGCGAACAACCTGGGGGCTGGCATGGATGCCGGCAGTAGTCCGAGCGCCTTTTGACATTCCGGGCAGGTTGCACGGGCTGCGGCTTCTACGAGCAGCCGCGCAGGAGGGGCACAACCGTGAGGCTGGCCAAATATTGGTTTGAGGCTGGGCTGGCGGCGAGGCTTATGTACACCAGACGCCGTGTCGCTCGCGGTCGAGGCTGCGAACGCGGGGCTTGTTCCGTCCACTGGGGCCAGCGAGGCGATAGGCCCAACCGTGCGTCGCGGGGTAGGGGGTGGCCACCTTACGAATCGACCCGCCAACGCATCGTTGGCGCGGCTAGACTCTCGTCCGTTCATGGGGGCGGAAGCGACGAGGAGTTGGTCGAGGGCGCAACTTGCGCGTGCCCGCATGCTCGCGGCCGTCGTCATCGCACTCGTTCTGGTCTCGTCGGCGAGCGCCCGGGTTGTCCATCTGACGGTTCCGCGCTTTCAAAGTGCGCCGCATGCGCTGACGGGCGGCCAGACGGCTGTCGTCTCGGCATTCGTGAAGAGGAACGCCTCTTGCCGCCTCGTGGTTCAGAAGGCGAGAGTCAAAGTCACGAGCGCGAGAACACGCTCGCGCACTGGCTACCTCGAGTTCGTCTGGCAAGTCCCCAAGACAGTTGCCCCTGGCGCGTGGCAGGCAATGCTGCAATGCAAGGGCAGCCGGCACACGATCAGGCGAACGATCCAAGTTCCCCGGCACGGAGGGTCGAGACGTGCTCCAATCGCCCGGCATATCCGGGTAATCACCGTCCTCTCCGCCGAGCCGCCCTCGAGCGTCACGGGCTACGGCGCCTCCGGTTACCCGCCTTACGGCTCGGTGATGGTTCCTGCCAGCGCCTGGTTCGGCGGCCACGGGGTCGACGTCATCTCAAACGGCTTCAACGACAACATCTGCCAGACGAGCCTCCCCTGCTACTACCAGTGCGTCGAGCTGGTCAACCGCTTCCTCACCAGCGAAGGCTTCGGACCTTCCATCTACGGGAACGCCGACCAGCTCTACGACAACGTGGCGGCATCCGGCAACTATCAGAGGTACTACGTCCCTCACCCGAATGGCTCCGGCTATTACCCGGTCCCCGGCGACATCGTCGTGGAAAAGGGCGGCGGGTACGGCCACGTCTCCGTTGTCAGCGCGGTCAGCGGCAGCGTCGTCTACACCGTTGAGCAGAATGCGAGCTCCAGCGGGGTCGGACAGCTAACTCTCCGCGGCTCGACGCTCTCGCTTCCGTACGGCGTGATGAGCGTCGAAGGCCTCCTGCACGCAAAGGCAAATACGAACCCGCCCGGAAGCGGACCCCCTCCGCCGCCGCCAATCCACTATCAGCCATTCGTCGGCGACTTCAACGGCGACGGGATCCCGGACATCGGGCTCCGCGATGCCAACACCGGGATCTTCTTCATCAAGCACGGCCCCAGCTACAACGACCAGATCAGCTACCAATGGGCAGCGGGGTCCAACTACCAGCCGTTCGTCGGTGACTTCAACGGCGACGGCCAAGCCGACATCGGGCTCCGCGACGTCAACACCGGAACGATCTTCATCAAGCACGGCCCGAGCTTCAGCGACCAGATCTCGTACCAGTGGGCTCCAGGCGGCAACTATCAGATCTTTGCGGGCGACTTCAACGGCGACGGCCAAGCCGACATCGGGCTGCGGGACTCGGCGACAGGGATCTTCTTCATCAAGCACGGCCCCAGCTTCAACGACCAGATCTCGTACCAGTGGGCGGCCGGCTCCAACTACCAGCCATTCGTAGGGGACTTCAATGGCGACAGACTGGCCGACATCGGGCTCCGCGACGTCAACACCGGGACGTGGTTCATCAAGCACGGCCCGAGCTTCAACGACCAGGTCTCGTACCAGTGGGCGGCTGGGGCGAACTACCAGCCCCTAGTCGGAGACTGGGACCGGGACGGTGAGGCAGACATCGGGCTGCGCGACGCCAGCATCGGCACCCTCTACTTCCTGACGACCCAGACCGTCACGACCTACGGCAATCAGACCACTTACCCCTGGGCGGCTGGATCCAACTACAGCTCGTTCGAGGGTGATTTCGACGGCGACGGCAACACGGACATCGGGCTGCGGGACTCGGCGACAGGGATCTTCTTCATCAAGCACGGCCCGAGCTTCAACGACCAGATCTCGTACCAGTGGGCGGCCGGCTCCAACTACCAGCCATTCATTGCGGACTTCAACGGCGACGGGCTCGCAGACATCGGGCTGCGGGACTCGGCGACAGGGATCTTCTTCATCAAGCACGGCCCGAGCTTCAACGACCAGGTGTCGTACCAGTGGGCGGCCGGCTCCAACTACCAAGCGTTCGCTGGTGATTTCGACGGCGACCACATCGGAGACATCGGGCTGCGGGACTCGGCGACAGGGATCTTCTTCATCAAGCACGGCCCGAGCTTCAACGACCAGGTCAGCTACCAATGGGCAGCGGGGTCCAACTACCAAGCGTTCGTCGGCGACTTCAACGGCGACGGGCTGACGGACATCGGACTCCGCGACACAGCCACCGGGATCTTCTTCATCAAGTACGGGCCCACGTTCAACAACCAGCTGAGCTTCCAGTGGGTCCCCGGAGCGAACTACCAGCCCGTGATCGGGGACTGGGACCACGACGGCAAAGCCGACATTGGGCTTCGAGACAGCAACAACGGGATCTTCTACTTCCTCACGAGCACGACAACGACGACCTTCGGGAACCAGACGACGTATCCCTGGGCGTCCGGGTAGCCGGTCACGACCAAGCCAGAGCGCGCTGGCGGCGATCTCACCGGGGAGTTCGCGTGCTCCTTCGGTTGTCGGCGGGGTGCGCGCGACAGCGCGAGCTCGGTCCGTACCGGTCAGCGTATAGCGGTCAGTCGGCGCGAAGCTGCTGGATCGATCGAGCGTCCCGCTCCGCCTCGGCCCGTACGCGCCGAGCACGAGCTGGGTCCAGCACGCCCCACCGGACGTGGTTGGGCGGCCGTTTGCGGCGGCCGGCGTGGACGTGCATCCAGGCCTTGTAGAGGTGCGCCTCCTCATGGCTCATGCGCATCTCGCGGTCGTCGTCCATCTGTACCTCCTCCGGTTGTTCCTCGGCGAGGCTGAAGCTGATGCCGCCGGCGAGGAGCGTGACGATGAGGGTGTTCAGCGAAACGCCTTCTTCAGCGCCGACGGCGACGAGCTGCAGATGCAGCCCTTCGGGCATGCGGACATTCAGACTCGCGCTCATGACCAACGAAAATGGTACCGCATATAGCACCACTTTCCTCCCAAATACCGCCTGGCCAGAGCAGTTACCGGCGCAAGCGCGAGGCTCGTTGGAAGGATCCCGCGAGGCTTACGTCGGCGGTGCGGAGTCGAGAGCATGACCACGGGAGAGATCTACCGGCCGAGGGTGCATATAGGGTGTGTCAGATTGCAGCCACCGATGGTCTCCAGTCGACTTACACGTCACAAAAGCCGCCCGTATGCAGCCGGTTTGGCTACTGGAGACGACTGGGCGTTACTCCTGCGCTTCTCTGATAACGAAGAGGTCCCAGGTTCGAGTCCTGGATCGCCCACTTCGCAAGTGCCTGCAAATGCGCGCTCGCGCGTGAAGGCGGGCGTGGTGCGCGTCGCGGTTGTCGCCCCCTCATAGAGCTCGTCGGGCGGGTGTTGCGGCCCGCGGTGTGGCCTCTCCGATGATTTTCGCGCCGTGCTCGGTCTGTACGCCGGAAACCGACCATGGGAGGCTGACGGCATGCGGAAACTGACGTTTGGCATGAACGTGAGCCTGGACGGCTACATCGCCGCGCCCGGCGACGACCTCGGCTGGAGCGCGCCGAGCGACGAGCTGTTCCAGTGGTGGTCCGACCAGGTTGAGGCGACGGACCTGGCGCTGTACGGGCGCAAATTGAGGGAGACGATGAGCTCCTATTGGCCGACCGCCGACGAGCAGCCCGGCGCTACACCGGCGGAGATCGAGTTCGCCCGCCGCTGGCGGGAGATGCCGAAGGTGGTGTTCTCCTCGACGACCAGCACGGTCTACTGGAACACCCGTCTGGTCACGGGCGACGCGGTCACCGAGATCACTCGGCTCAAGGCGGAGGATGGCGGCCCAATGGACATCGGCGGCGCCACGCTCGCCGCGGCGGCCATGCGGGCCGGGCTGATCGATGAGTACGCGATCGTCACCTATCCGGTCCTGGTGGGCGGCGGCACGCCGTTCTTTACGGCCCTGGACCACTGGGTGAACCTGACCCTGGTGGAGACCCGGACGTTTCCGAACGGCGTGGTCCTGACCAGGTACGAGACCAGGCGTTGAATTCCGGACCTCGGATCGGCTCGCCGCGCCACTGTCACCTACCCGCCCGTGCCCATCCGCTTCGCCGAGACCCGCCCCCTCGCGGAGGAATGGACCTGCCGCTCCCTCGCGCCGGGCTCGCCTACGCCCGAGCCGAGGCCCGGTCTGCGACGACACCATGAACGTCTGCGAGCATGCTCGACATGTCATCGGATCCCGCCGACCCAGACTCCAACAACACGACTCCGACCGTGACCGTCAGGGGCGACGCAGTCGTTCGCGCCGAGCCCGACGAGGCGCTCGTGTGGATCACCCTCAGCGCGCTTGAGGACGGTCCCGGACCGGCGCTCTCGGATGTCTCTGCTCGTAGCAGCGCTCTCGTTGTCCTGCTGGACGAGCTCGGGGTCGCCAAGACGGATCGCTCGACGACTGGGATTACCGTCTACGAGGATTTCGATCACACACAGAGTGGGCGCCGCTCGCTCGGTCATCGTGCGATCTCGCGCGTGTCGGTGCGCCTGACCGATCCGGAGCTGATCGGCCGACTGATCGCGCGATCCACGGAGAACCTGGGAGCACGGATCGATGGGCCGCGGTGGCAGATCGCGCCCGAGAACCCTGTCCGCCTCCAAGCCGCCCGAGACGCAGCCGCCGACGGACAACGCAAGGCGCAGGCGTATGCCGAGGGCGTCGGCGCCAAGCTCGGACGGCTGATCCGGCTAACCGAGCCAGCCGACGCTCACCCGGTCGCGAGAGCAGCCGGCGGCTTACGGCCGATGGTTGTCGAGCCGATGCCGATCGAGCCCGGCGAACACGAAGTCACAGCGTCGATCCACGCGACATTCGCGCTCGAGCTCAGCTGATCAAACCGAACGCTCGAGGGTTCTCCCGTGGGCGTCGACGACGCGGAGCTGGTGGCCATCGGGGTCGGTGATGTCGATGAACGTCCCGAAGCGCTGGGTCTGCGGCTCTGTCACTGGCACACCCTTGGCTGTCAGCTCGGCGTGCAGGGCCCGGGCGTCATCGCAGCGCAGCGTCACATCGGCGGAGTTGCCGATCCGGTCCTGCTTGTTCCAGCCGGCGCCGTCGGCGAGCATGAACGACGTTTGGGCACCCTTGGGCGCTACCTCGATCCAGCGGCCGATGCCGCCCAGGCCGGGCTGATCGGCGCCGAGCTCAAACCCGAGACTGTCGAGATAGAAGCGCTTGGCACGGTCTTGGTCTGCGACGTAGAGCGCGACCGTGTGTAGCTCGGTGATCACTGCGGTTCCTCCTCTGTTGTCGTCGAAGCGTCATCTGGATGTCTCGGTTGCGGGTCGCGGCTCGCTCGCTCGTGATAGCCAGCGCGTGGCGCGACCAGCTCGACCGGGTTGCCGGCAGGGTCCCGTAGTAAGACCGTGTCCACCGCGACCCCGGCGGTGATCTCGCTCTGAACCGCTGCGCCGGCTCGGCGCAGTGCCGCAACGCGGGCTGCGAGATCGTCGACGAGAAGTGAGATGCGGTTGTGGCCGCCGGGCCCGGGTAGCGTGCCGTCGGGCAGCAGGTGCGGCTCGCCGGGCACAGTCAGCAGCAGCCGTAGGTCGCCGCGATAGAGCATCGCGAACACAGGCGATGGCCGAAGCTCGACGTCGAAACCCAATGCATCGCGGTAGAACGCCACCGCAGCGTCGAGATCGTCGACGAAGTAGCGGACCGTCGCCGTGTCCCGTGCGGCGGGCTGCTCGGTCCCCCGGATTCGCCGGAGCAGCGCCTCCGCGAACTCCACCCGGGGCTCGATCGGCACGACCGGCAGCCGTAGACGCTCAAGCGGATCGCTCATTGCGCTCCTCTTTATAGACCCGTCGCAGAGCGCTTCGAGCCCGGACCAGCAGCGTTTCCGTCGCGTGGACGCTGCGCCCAAGTTGCCCAGCCACTTCGGGCACCGACAACCCATCTAAGTACCGCAACGTCAGCGCCAGCCGCTGCGGCACGGGCAGGTGCCACAACGCGGCGTGCGCAGCATGCAGATCGAGCAGCTCCTCCCAGGGATCATCGAGGTCGGCCGGCTCTCGATCGAGAGCAGCCAGCCCGCGCTGTTCCCGCCCGACGCGCCGCCAATGATCGACGAGCTTGTGACGAGCGACGCCGATAAGCCACCCGATCGTGACCTCGCGAACCTGTCCCTGCTGCACGGCCGCGACTGCCGCGACGAAGGTCTCGGCAGCCAGATCCTCTGCAACGGCGACGCTGCCGCACCGCGGCAGCAGGTAGCCGAACACCTGCGGCAACGCCGCACCGTAGATCGCCACGACCGGATCGCGACGAGAGGGCTGCTCCTGGGTGCCGATACCCAATCATCGCTCGGGAGCCTCCACTTCCGAACATCGATCAGGTCGCCGCGCGGTCGCGGACTGTTCGCCCCTGCTTTCTCTCGGCTGCGCCAGCGCCCGCAAAGCGCTGCCGCTCGATCAACCCCGTAGGTGAGAGGTCGAGACGCTCAGCTGAGACCAAGGCATCAATCGTGGCGTCAATCCCCGACCGCCTCGACATCGACGGCGGCGCCCGCGCGCTCGGCGGGGGCTCCGACGAGCGGTCCGACACAGAAGTACTCCATGTGCCGCTCGGCGAGCCGGCTGTGGAAGTCGCCGAACTCCGCGGTGGCGTCCTTGCCGCCGTACATGCGAGCAACGAACGGGCCGCCCGGGTGGTGGTCCTTCCACTCGCTGAAGTCGTAGACCTTGCCGCGGATTACGATCCAGCAATCGTCGAACGAGGCGTGCTGGGCGAGCTCCTCGCGCGTCACGGGCCGGTCTCCGGTCCATGGCTTCTCCGGCTTCCACAGGCTGCGGGAGATCTGCTGCCGGGCGCTCAGCGCCTCCGTCCGCGAGCGGAAATCCCACGGCCCGAGCTTCCTGAGCGGCAGCTTGTCGCCGATCGCGCGCGCGTCGAAGGCGTAGATCCACGAGTCGTCGGTGCCGGCACGCTCGTTGTGATCGAACATGGGGTAGTCGCGCTCGTTGACCGCCGCGAGGATCGCGCGGCGCTCCGGCGAGTCCGGCGGCTCGAGGTGCTTGAAGAGGAACTTGGAGGCGAACTGGAAGCGCGTCGCGCGGTAGTAGCGCACGCGCTCGTAGTGCAGCAACGCGCTGTAGATGTCCGTGCCGTGGAGCTCGAAGCACTTGCCCAGCGCTGCGGCGTCCTCGAAGGCCTGCGCGGCACCCTGGCCGTAGGTCGGCAACATCGGGTGAGCGGCGTCACCAACCAGGGCCACCCGGCCCTCCGTCCAGTTCTCGAGCGCATCCCGGTCGTAGAGCCCCCACTTCGTCGGGTTCTCGATCAGGCTGGTGAGCGCGACGACGTCGTCGTGCCGGGGGTCGCCCGCGAACGCCTTGCTCATGTTGCCGACCATCTCGTCGTGGTCGGCGGGGAACCAGTCGCCCTCTTCGCGCTCGAACTCCTCGGCGTTGGGCTCGTAGTAGGCGAGCCACACGTTGAGCAGCTCCCCGCCACGGACCCAGTACGTGAGGTGCTGCGCGGTCGGGGTCTCGCGGGAGTCCATCGACATCGTCTCGATGGGGTTGAAGTCGAGGGGGCTGCCGTCGGGCTTGCGCGCCGCGGCGACCTTGTCCCGCGGGACGAGGCCGCGGTAGACGACCACCTCGGTCCAGCGCTTGGTCGACACGCCCGGCCAGACCGCCTCGAGCACCTGGGAGTTGATCCCGTCGGCGCCGATGAGCACGTCGCCGGTCTCCGTCGTGCCGTCTGCGAACGTCGCGGTCACGGAGTCGTCGTCCTGGCTGACCGCGGTCAGCCGCTTGGCGAAGTGCACCTCGATCGGGCAGTCGACGCCCGTTTCCGGCGCAAAGTCGAGGACCCGCTTGTGGAGGCACATCAGCAGGTCCATCCGGTGCATGTGGTGAAAGCCGGCGTTGTCGTTGGC
>Ga0070739_10003463_pt1 | contig 19645 bp, 21 predicted proteins | sample Coa_R1_7_FD_66445 | JGI IMG/M metagenome (GOLD analysis project Ga0070739, IMG submission 66445) | Surface soil microbial communities from Centralia Pennsylvania, which are recovering from an underground coalmine fire - Coalmine... | ecosystem: Environmental > Terrestrial > Soil > Unclassified ... | reverse complement strand
CGCCGTGGCGCTTGTGGTGCTCGGCGATGTGATCCTCGCCGGTCAGCGTGCCGGTGACCACGAAGCGGATCCGGCCCTGCTCGAGGACGTGCGAGACGCGGTCTCGCGTGCCGGTCTCGAGGCCGCGGTACGCGGTTTCCGTGAAACCGTAGGCATGGGTCAGGTAGTAGGCGGCCTGGGCGGCGTTGCCGACGAACAGCTCGAGGTGGTCGATGCCATGGATCGGCATCGCATCGGCGGCGCGGACGTCGGCGGAGAGGGGATGGAGGTCGACGCTCATCCCGCAATGATCCGGCGTAATCGGCCTCAGAACAATGGCGATCCGTTGCGTTCAGTGCTAGTTTCAGCGCCAAATGGACGCCATTGACCGAAAGATCGTTGCGCTGCTGCGCGAGAACGCGCGTCGCTCCTATCAGGACATCGGTCACCACGTCCATCTCACGGCGCCGGCGGTCAAGCGTCGCGTCGACCGCCTCGAACGCGAGGGCGTGATCCTCGGCTACACGGCGATCGTCGACCCGCCGGTGTTCGGCTGGCACGCGGAGGCGTTCGTCGACCTGTACTGCGAGGGCAGCGTGTCGGGCGAACAGGTCAAGCAGGCGGTGCAGTCCGAACCGCGCGTCGTCTCCGCGCACACGGTGGCGGGCGAGGCGAGCGCGCTGCTGCACGTGATGGCCGAGGACACCAAGGACCTCGAGCAGGTGCTCGAGCGGATCCGCGCCACCGAGGGGATCACGCGCACGGTCACCGAGGTGGTCCTCTCGACGCTCTTCCAGCGATGAGGCGCCCCTATCCAGCCGGGGCGCGGCCGCCCTCGATCCGCGACTTCATGGCCTTTGAGGAGCACGTGCGGAATGCGCGGGCGACGCGGGGTCAGGAGGTGCCGAAGGCCTGGTACGAGCTGCCCGTCTTCTATTTCTCGAACCCCGGCGCGGTGTTCGGTGACGGCGAGGAGATCCGCCGGCCGCCCGACACCGAGCAGCTCGACTACGAGCTCGAGCTCGCCTGCGTGATCGGGGCAGACGGCCGTCCCGAGGGGTTCACGATCATGAACGACTTCTCGGCGCGCGACCTCCAGGCCCGGGAGATGCGCGTCGGACTGGGGCCGGCCAAGGGCAAGGACTTCGCCACCGCACTCGGACCGGTGCTCGTCTCCGCCGACGAGCTTCCCGGCGATCTCGACATGGTCGCCGTCGCGCGCGTCAATGGCGAGGAGCGCACCCGGTCGCGCACGGGTGGGATGCACTTCAGCTGGGACGAGCTGCTGTCGGCGGCCGCCCGCAACACGCCCGGGCTTCAGCCAGGCGACGTGATCGGCTCGGGGACGGTCGGCCGCGGCTGCATCCTCGAGCACGGCGATCGGCGCTGGCTTGAGCCGGGCGACGAGGTGGAGCTGGAGATAGAGGGCATCGGGGTGCTCAGCAACCGGATCGTCTAGGGCGAGCCGAGGAGGCGCTCGGTGAGCGGGTCGGGCTCGCCCGCGAAGTAGCGGCCGAGGACCGCCGAGAACAACGGCTCGTCCGGCTCGGCCCGGTGAAAGAGGGTCATCGACGAGCGGAGCTTGATCGCATCCACCGCCCCGAATATCGCCGCGGCGTCCGTGCCTCGCAAGCCGACGAGCAGCTGGGCGCACTCCCGTAGGCGCGCGCCGAGGACGGGATGTGCCAGGTAGGCGCGGGCCTCATCGAGGGAGCCGATCCCGTACTCGTCCGCCATCGGGCTTCGTCCCAGGCCTCGCAGCTGTGGGAAGACGAACCACATCCAGTGGCTCGTCTTGCGTCCGGCACGCAGCTCCGCGACCGCCCGGTCGTAGGTCCCGGCCTGCTCCTGCGCCTCGATGAAGCGGTCTAGGTTGTGCACGCGGGCGGAGTCTCGCGATTACGCTGCGGGCATGCGGAGAGCCGCGGCAGCCATGGCGTTGACCGTGGCGCTGGCGGGCTGCGGCAGCTCGGGCGAAGCGCCGGTCCGCTCGGGGGCGCAGGTGTTCGCGAGCCAGTGCTCGGTCTGTCACTCGTTGGCCGGCAACGAGTCCGAGCACAAGCTGGGCGGGGATCTGCGCGGCTACCGGTTCAGCCGAGCGACGCTTCAGTCGTTCACCCGTGAGATGCCGGTGCGACACCGGCTCAGCGCGGCTGAGCTGCGTGCGGTCGTCGACTACGTGCTGCGCGCCGAGCGCTCGTCGGCGGGCTGAGCTGTCAGGGCGAAGGCTCGAGTTCGCCGACGGCGGCTTGTATGCCGCCGTCGGCGCTCCCGCCGGCGACGATCAGACGGCTCCCGAGCGAGACGACCGCGGCATCCGACAGCGGCTGGGGCAGTCGGCCGGCTGAGCGGATCTCGCCCGTCACCGGGTCGATGGCGAGGATCGCATCGGTCTTCGCCGAGACGCTGTCGCCGCGGCCCCCCACGAGGTACATCGTCCTGCCGAGCACGCCGGCCGCGGCGTGGGTGATGCCGCGCGGCAGCCGAGCGAGCGTGGCGAGCCGCCCCGTGCGCGGGTCATAGCGGAGCACGCTGTCGCTGACGCCGCTCGGGGTCGAGCCGCCGGCGATCAGCAGGTAGCCGCCGGCGATCGTGGCAGCGGCGTAGCGCAGCGGAACCGGTAGCCGGGCCACGACGCGCGGGGGGGCGCCCGGCGCGTAGGCCACGATCGTGTCGAGCCACGCGCTGCCGTCGAAGCCGCCGACGACGTAGGCCGTCGAGCCATCGCCGGCGACGGCCACGTCGGAGGCCGGCGCGGGCAGTACGCCGGCGCTGTTGACGGCGTTCGTGGCCGGGTCGAAGCGGAGGATGTGGTCGTACTGGGCGTACTGACCGCCGCCGAACAGGTAGACCTGGCCGCCGAGGGCGGCGGCCTGGGCGTCGTGCTGAGCGTTCGGAAGGGTCGCGTGGCCAAGCTCGCCGTGCAGCCCCGCGACGATCACATCGGCCGTCGACGTGTCGGCAGGGGTGAGCCCGCCGAGGAGCACGAAGCGGCCGTTCCCCAGCGGCGCGCTGGCCGGATCCTCGACGGCGGCGGCGAGGTGGTAGAGCGGGCGGTAGACGAGCCTCGGCGATGGCTTCCGGATCGCGATGCGGCTGGTTCGATGCGTTGCCGCGGAGGCGCGGTGGGCGCGGCTTGACCCGCCGCCGCAGGCGGCCAGCGTGAGCGCGCAGAGCAGGATCGGGGGCGCGCAGAGCGGGACCGGGGGCAGCGCGCGCGACCGCATCGAGGTGCGAGGGTACCGTCGGGGTCGGGCCGGTTCGCCGCGCCTGAGAGGCTCCTCACAATGGCCCCCGACCGGTCGGTCGAGCGCGGCGCTTGGTCTAGCCTCGGCCGCAGTGACCCTCCGGCGCTCGGCTTCCCTCGCCGCGCTCGCGCTCGCCTGCGTGAGCCTCCTCAGCGCCTGCGGAGGCCACGCCTCGCGTGCGGTGGCTGCGCGATCCAATCCAACCGCGCCGCTCGTGGTCGCGGCCGGGGGGGCGGGACACGACCGCCAGCACGGGCCGGTCGATGTGTACAGCCACGACCTCCCCGGTGACCTGTCCCCGGTCGTGGCGAACGATCCGGCGCTCGTCTACGTCCCGAACAGCCAGAGCAACACGGTCACCGAGATCAGCCAGAAGACGTTCAAGATCGTCAGGCAGTTCCCGACGGGCGCGCTCCCGCAGCACGTGACACCGGCGTGGAACCTGAAGACGCTCTACGTCGACAACGACGTGGGCAATTCGCTCACGCCGATCGACCCTCGCACCGGGCGGCCGGGGCGGCCGATCCCGGTCGAGGATCCCTACAACCTCTACTTCACTCCCGACGGTCGCTACGCGATCGTCGTCGCCGAGCGCCTCCAGCGCCTCGACTTCCGCGATCCGGACACGATGCGCCTGATCCACTCGCTCGACGTGCCGCAGTGTCTCGGCGTCGACCACATGGACTTCTCCGCCGACGGTCGCTACGCGTTCGCGAGCTGCGAGTTCGCGGGTCGCATGATCAAGGTTGATCTGCGCACCCAGAAGGTCGTCGCGACGCTCGTGCTCCACGGGGGCGAGAGCGCTCCGCAGGACGTGAAGCTCTCGCCCGACGGGCGCGTCCTCTATGTCGCCGATCAGCTCGCCGGTGGCGTCTGGGAGATAGACCCTGCGAGCTTCCGCGTGACCGGCTTCCTCCACACCGGTGCCGGAGCCCACGGCCTTTACCCGAGCCGGTTCGGCCGCGTCATGTACGTGTCGAATCGCTCCGCCGGGACCGTCTCGGTGGTCAGCTTCAAGACCCAGAAGGTGATCGCCACGTGGGTGATCCCGCCGCCGGCCAGCCCCGACATGGGCGGGGTCTCGGCCGACGGCCGCACCCTCTGGCTGAGCGGCCGCTACAACGCCGAGGTCTATGCGATCAACACCCGGACCGGCAAGCTCAGGGCTCGCATCCACGTCGGCCTTGGACCGCACGGTTTGTGCGTGTGGCCGCAGCCTGGCCGCTATTCGCTCGGGCACACCGGGATCATGCGCTGATCGCAACGATCGGCGCCCCGCACATCGGCTTCCACGGACACCTCATCCCACTGGCCCGGCTCAGCGCCGTGCTCGTGCGCCAGGGGCACCGGGTCATCGCCTGGGCTCCTGAGAAGTTCCGCGACGCGCTGGAGGCGACCGGATCCGATTTCCGGCGCCACGAGCACTTCGATCTGCGCAGCGAGGCGTCCACGCCGCAGCGGCTGACGGCGGCGCTGGCCGAACACACCGTGCGGCACCTCGAATCGGTGATCGACGAGTTCCTCGACGCGGGGGTGGAGCTCCTCGTGCACGATTACCAAACGCTGTGGGCTCGGGTGGCGGGGGAGTTCCTCGGTCTGCCGCGGATCGTCTCCCACCCCCTGTATCCGGGCCGAGCGCTCAGGCTGGCACCCTTTCACCCACTCGAGTCTGATCTCGTGCCGCAGCCGCTGTTGGCGACGATCGGACCGGCGCTCGTCCGGCTCGCGCGAGCACGCGCAGAGATCCTCAGGCGCTGGGGCGTCGACATCGGGTCTGAGTGGATCGATGCGATGGTGAGCACCGGCGACTCGACAGTGCACTACTCGACTCCTCTGGTCACGGGAATCGATGCACCGGCATCGGGGATGTACGTCGGGCCGTTGCTCGATCCGCGCCAGTATCGATCGCTTACCTCGGACGCGCCGTTCGTCTATGCCTCGCTGGGGACCGTGTTCAACTTCGATCTCGGGCGCTACCGGACGATCCTCGACGCCGCACTCGGACAGCGGTTCGAGATGGTCCTGACGCTCGGCGGCGATGCGGTGGCGGAGGATGCGCTCGGTCCGGTCCCCGGCAACGTGACCGTGAGGAGGTTCGTCTCGGACGTGCCGGGAACTCTGCGCCGGGCGAGCGCCTTCCTCACCCATGGCGGCGCCAGCTCCGTACACGAGGCACTGCTTGCCGGGGTGCCGATCGTGTGCTGGCCGTTCGGAGCCGATCAGCTGGATTGGGGCCGCCGGGTGGAGGAGCTCGGAGTTGGGGTCCTCGCCGACGGCCGCGCGGACTCGATCAGGGCGGCGTTGGAAGCCGTGCTCTCAGACGGCCGGTTCAGGCGCCGGGCGGCCGAGGTCGGCGCCGAGCTCCGTGCCTTTCCCGGGGCGGAAAGGGTGGCCGAGTTGGTCGACCGCGTGCTCGGGCCGCTCGGTCCTGAGCGCGGTTGCCGCTGATGGCGCGGATCGCCCTCATGCACGTCGGGCTGAAGGGCCACCTCGGGCCGGCTTCGCGGCTCGGCGCCCGTCTGGTGCGCCGTGGACACGAGGTACACGCCTGGGCGCCGGAGGCGGCGCGAGCCGCCGTCGCGCCGCTCAGCACCGTCTTTCATCCGCACGAGCCGGTTCCGGTGAGCCGGATCGCGGGAGGCGCGACGGGATTCGCCGCGGCGCTGACCCTCGCCACCGCCGAGCACGCTGAAGCCCTGATCGAGGAGCTGCTCCGCCTGGACGTCGAGCTGGTGATCCATGACGTCCAGGCCTTGTGGGGCCGTGTCGCCGCCGATTTCCTCGGCCTGCCGCGGGCTGTGTCCTACCCGTTGTTCCCGCCCGCGGCACTCACCTCGCTCCAGCTCGCGGCACCGAGACGGCAACTGGTGGCGAGCCATCCGCCCGGTTGGCAGGAGTCGATGGCGAGCTTCGAAGCCGCCCGAGCCGAGATCGTGCGCCGCTGGGGGGTGCACGTCGGGGAGTGGCCCGAGGCGATGGACAGCTCCGGGCCGCTGACGATCAGCTACTCGGTTCCCGAGCTCGTCGGCGACGCGGCGCTGCCCCGCGGATGGCGGCTCGTCGGGCCGCTCCTCGACAGCGCTCCGCCGCCGGGACCCCCGCGCCCGCGGCCATACGTGTACGTCTCGCTCGGGACGTTCTTCAACTTCGCTCTCGACGTCTACCGGACCGTGATCGCGGCTCTCGCCGGCGCTCCAGTGGACGCGCTGATCACGACGGGCGGAGGCTCCGTATCGCCGGCCGATCTCGGCCCGCTGCCGGCGAACATCGATGCGGTCGAGTTCGCCCCGGCGCGCGACGTGCTGGCGAGGAGCGACATGGCGATAACCCACTGCGGTATCAACAGCGTCCACGAGGCGCTGGTGGCGGGCGTTCCGATGGTCTGCCTTCCCCAAGCCCACGACCAGTTCGCATGGGCGGCGCGCGTGGCGCAGCTCGGGGCCGGGAGGATCCCCGCAGATGAGACGCCGGAGTCGCTGCGCGAGGCCGTGCTGGAGCTCCTCGAGGCTCCCGAGCCCCGGCTGCGAGCGGCCGAGATGGGCCGCCTGATCGAGGACTACGACGGCGAGTCGGTCGCGGCGGAGGTGATCGACGAAGCGCTCGGAGGCACGCTCACGCCCGCCTGACCCAGAGCCGCAGCCCGCCAAGGTCCCGCGCGCCGACGCGTTGATAGAGGCTGAGCGCCCCGGGGGTGGACTCACCGGACGCGCTCGTACATCCCCGCTCGAGCGCGAGGCGAAGCGCGTGGCGGACGAGCTCACCGCCGATCCCCAGGCCACGAAACTCCGGCAGTGTCGCGACGAACGACAGGTAGCAATCACCAAGCGCTTCGCGGGCGACGAGCGCGGCGACGATCCGCCCGTCCGACTTCGCGGCGTACACGTGAGCGGCCGGATCGCTGATTCCGGCGAAGGCGGCGGCCAGCCCCGCCTCCTCCGGAAGGCCGTATGCGCGGTCGCTGCACTCGCCGAGCAGGCGCCAGGTCGGCTCCGCAACGAGCTCGAGTTCGAGCTGCGGCTCGATGTTCTCGGGTCGGATGTAGCCGGCCATCCGTCGGCCCGTCGTGTGGGCGTCGAAGCCCGCAGCCACGAGCAGCTCCGCAGCCGAGTCCCCGCGATCGAGGACCCAGACGCCCCAGGCGGCGACGCCGAGCTCCGCGTAGACGTCGCACAGCTCTGGCAGCGCCGCCTCGAGTGAGCTCACGTGATCGTAGGCAAACACGCAGTTGACGATCGGAAGCCGCGGCCGAATCGGCACGGCGAGCGCCTGGACCCCCAGCAACTCGATCGTCCGGGCGCGCGGCGAGCCGGTGGCGAGCAGGCGGTGAAACGCGAGGCGGCTGCGCGCATGGGCTGCGGCCAGGCGAGCGTCGTCGAGGCGGATCTGGGGAGGTCGCTCCACGACCGGTTTCCCGTCAGGGAACCGGCGGAGTCGGGTTCAGCTCGGATTCCTGGCGCGGGCACTCGAGGCGTCCGAGCGCGACCGGGACGTCATACAAGCGGCCCGGGCCGAAGCGGGGCCAGAAGTGGCGCAGGCCGGGAACGATCGCCTTGACGACGGGCAGGCCGATGTCGGGGCGGGTCTGGTCGAGCACGAGCAGCTCGAGGCCCTGTCCCTCGATGGCCTCGCGGCACAGCTCGAGCGCTTGGACCACGTCTCCCGTGAAGGCGGCGGCCGAGCTGAGCGGTCGCGGCGGGACGCCGGGGTCGGGGCGGGCAAAGGCATGGTCGTCCAGCCTCAGCGTCGGGTCGACGCCCCCCCCGAGCCCACCCGAGGGCGCCCCGAGACCGAGCTGGGCGAGCTCGGTGAAGGCCCTGATCACCGCGCTACGGAGATCCAGATGGGCTCCGAAGCCCATCCCCACCCGGGTTCCGTCCGGCGCTGCGACGAGCGCGGCCGCGGCCGGAATGCCGAGGTCCGCGGTGAGATCGAGGGCCCAGAGGTCGCGCCCCTCGGCCGCGATACCGGCCCGGAGGCGCTCGAACCACGGATCGTCGAGCGTGTCGAGGTCGACTCCCGGCGCGGGCAGCCGGTTGTACCACCAGAGCGCCACGTGGTCTCGCTCGACCAGTTCGAGCACGCCGTGCAGGATCGCCTCCTCGAGGCTGTTCCCAGCGGCGTTGCCGTTCGACTCGGCGACGCAGAAAGGGGCCCCCAGCACCCTTGCGCCGTAGTAGCAAAGGGCGGTGGGGAGGAAGCGCTCGCGCTCGCCCGTCAGCGACCACACGGGGCTCCACTCGATCGGCAGGCGGGGATCGAATGGCTCGGGGACGAACGTCCGGCGGGAGGCCGACCGCCGGTTCCATGTCTCTCGCTCCTCGAACTGACGCTCGCTGAAGCGCATGTAGTCGTTCGGCGCGACGGCCGCGTCACCGAGCTCCTCGATCCTGGCCGTCCGGCGCGGTTCGTCGCCGAAGAAGCCGCCCGAGTAGCGCTCGAGCGCCTCTCCCAGCGCTCCGGCACGGGCTTCGACGTCGCTCGTGCCCTTCCCCGCTGCAAGCTGCTCGGCGATCGGCTCCCAGCCGCGTTGCTCACCATGAATCCTGGCGATCGGACCGCCCGACACGTAGGCGTGCAGGTGGTCTGGCCCGGGGGCGCGGCGGAGCACGTCCACGGCGCCCGTCAGCTGACCGACGTGATGCTCGAAGCGCTGGAGGGTGGTGCGCGGGTCGGTGCCGCGCAGCCCGCTAGCTCGCCTCGGGGCCGTGTCCCGGCGCGCCCGGATGCGAACCGGCACGGCCGGTCTCTCGGTGGGCGCCTCGCCGGCTCCGCAGGCGCGGCACTGCGGCCGCCACACGACCCGGTGCCGTCCGGTGTCCCAGGTGCGCGGGTCGAAGCTGAGCAGCGAGGACTCGAGCTCGGGACGCTGACCCGAAAGCCATTTGAGGGCTTCGGTGACGACCAGGGCGGCGCCGAGCCAAGCCTGTGTGGGGGGCCCCGGGAGAGGGGGCTGGCTGCCGGAGTCGCCGGCCAGCCACCGGGCACGCCGTTCGATCCCCTGACGGTGACGAAGGCGCTCTGCCAGGCATTCCCAGCACGGGCCGTGTTCGGGCCAGAACACCGGGCCGACGAGGACACGAGCAGTCCGCGGCCGCGCGAGCATCCATGTGCGCTCCGCTTCGAGCGCCTCGCGGTTCCACTCGGCGAGTCGCTCGTCGAGGTAATCGTCTGAGACAACGATCGTGAGGTCCGGCTCGTTCTGGTCACGCCGGATGCCGGCGGCGTCGATCGCACTCAGCAGTGGCTTGGGATCGAGGTCGCCAACCGGGCGCACGTCGACGGACGCGCTGCGGAGCCTCTCGGCGGCGGCATCGGGGGCGATCACCTGGCTCGACCACCATGCAGCCTGCCCGTTCGATCCCGCGGTGGCGGCCTTCGCGTGTCGCTCCAACAGCACCTGGTGGCGTGTCAGCTCGCGCAAGGCGCGGCCTACCGCCTCGGAATCATCGGCGGCGGCGACGATCTCGGCCTCGCCGCGGGTCCCGTCGATCAGCGCGGCGAGTGCGGCGAACTCCGGACCGGAGAAGGCGTCGACGCCGGACTCGCCGATCGTCACGAGCCCCCGCCCGTCGACCGGCAGGACATCGAGATGGGGCGCGAAGATGAGCGACATCGGGTGGCTGGTGGCCCGCGGGCACTGTCGCGGGCTCAACGCCAGATCGTAGGGGCTCGCCCGCGGCGGGATCTGCTCCGCGAGCTTCCGGAGCCGACGGGCCGTGCGGGGGCTACCGTGGCCGTGTGGCGACGATCGCGCTCTTGGGCAATGGCATGCGCGGGCATTTCGGCCCCCTGACCGGGCTGGCCAGGGTCCTCGCCGGCCATGGCCATCGTCTGGTCGGTTGGGTGCCGCGGGAGCTGATGCCCGAGTTGGAAGGCGTCGTGGAAGCATGCCGGCCGCACGAGCCGGTCCGGCTTGCCTCGCTCGAGGTGGCCGGGTTCGGGGTCGCTCTCGCCGAGGCGACTCCGGACGCGGTGGAGCTGCTCGTCGAAGAGCTCGACGTGGAGGCAGTCGAGCTGATCGTCCACGACGTTCACGTGCCGTGGGCGCGGGTGGCCGCGGACTTCCTCGGCCTGCCGAGGATCGTCTCGACGCCCGTGTTCCCCGGTCCGCTCAGCGTGAACGCAGGCCATCCGCGGCTCCCGCGCGAGGGCTTCGGCAGCGCGCGCAGCGGCCAGATCGCGCGGGTCGACACGGTGGCTGCCGTCGTCTCACGTCGGTGGGGCATCGAGCTCGGCGACATCAACCGAGTGATCTGGAATGCCGGAGAGATGACCGTCAGCTACTCGACGGCGCGGATCACGGGTCTGCCAGAGCGCTTCCCGCGATGGACGTTCGTGGGGCCGCTGCTCGATCCGCCGCCCGAGCGCGCCCGAGAGGGCGAGCTGCCGCTCGTCTACGTGTCGCTTGGGACGGTCGAGCACGTAGAGACCATGGCGCTTCGCGTCGTCCTCCGTGCGCTCCGCGACGAGCCGGTGGAGGTCCTCGTCTCGACCGGTGGTGCCGATCGGAGCAGCGCCGAGCTGGGACCGGTGCCCGACAACGCGGTGGTCCGCCGGTTCGTCGCCACGCAGGAGGTGCTCGCGCGGGCTTCGGTGTTCGTGACGCACGGCGGAGCCAACTCCGTGCACGAATCCCTTTCGGCCGGCGTGCCGATGGTCTGTCAGCCGCAGGGTGCCGACCAGTACGAGTGGTCGCGCCGGGTGGTGGAGCTCGGCGCCGGCGAGTGGGTCCCGGCCGATCCCGATGCGATCCGAGACGCCGTCCGCGCGCTCCTGTCCGACCCGCGCGCGACCCTCCGGGCACGTGAGCTCGGGGCCGAGCTTCACCGCTACGACGGCGAGGGCCGTGTCGATCGCCTTGTTGCGGTGGCCCTCGCCTGAAGCGAACCTGGTCTACGGTTGCCCGGCAGTGGCGACCATCGCAATGCCCCATATCGGGCTCGGCGGCCACATCGGCCCCGCCACGCGGCTCGGCGCGGTGCTCGTCGCGCAGGGTCACCGGGTGCTGGCCTGGGCGCCCGAGCGCTACCGCTCGCCGATCGAGGCCACGGGTGCGGCGTTTCAGGCACACGAGCCGCTCGCGACGGTGCGCCCGTTCCCCAACCTGGCCGAGTTTGCGGCGGCTCTCGCCGAAGCGACCGAGCGCTGCTGCGGTGAGCTGATCGAGGCGATGTACGCGCGCGGGGTCGATCTCGTGATCCACGACGTGCACGTCCCGTGGGCCCGGGTGGCCGCAGACTTCCTGGGCCTGCCGCGAATCGTCAGCGACCCGTTGTTTCCCTACCGGGCCGGCCGGCTCGCCGGCTGGGCGAGCGGCGCGGAGGCAGCAAGGGGGGAGGACCCATGGGCTCGGGCGCAGATCGCCCGGAGCGGCGTCCGACGGAGATGGGGGGTCGACCTCGGTGGGCTGCCCGAGGTTCTCAACAGCCGCGCCGACTCGATCGTCAGCTTCACGACCGAGGAGATTCTCGGCGGTGTCGAGCTGCCGCCGGGATGGTCGTGCGTCGGGCCGCTGATGGCGCCGGCCCCGGCTCGCGTGGTCCGCCCATCCCGCTCGGTCGTCTACGTGGCGTTCGGCACGTTTTTCAACGCCCTCGCCGAGAGCTTCAGGATCGTGCTCGACGCGCTGGCGGGCGAACCGGTCGACATCGTCGTCTCGACGGGCCGCGGCTCGGTCACCGCGCGGGACCTGGCGCCGCTGTCGGGCAACGCCGTCGTGCACGAGTTCGTCGACTCGCGCGAAGTGCTCGCCCGCACTGCCGTTCACGTGACCCACGGGGGCGGCAGCTCGGTGCACGAGTCGCTGCTCGCCGGGGTGCCGATGGTCTGCCTGCCCCAGGGATCTGATCAGTGGGCCTGGGGGCAGCGGGTCCAGGAGCTGGGCGCCGGGCGGATCGTCGCGCGCGATCCGCACGCGATCCGCTCAGCGGTGCGGGACCTGCTAGAAGATCGCGCCGCGAGGGACCGGGCCGCGCAAGTTGGCAGATCCCTGGCGGCGTATCCCGGCGAGCGGCGCGTCGCGGAACTGGTCGAGCGGACGCTGGGGGGCTACCGTCCGCGAAGCAGCGCCGATCAGCAGGCGCAATAGCAGGTCGAGCAGTACCAGGAGCCCGTGCAGTTGCCGCACTGGTCGCCGCAGTAGCACGTGCTGCAATAGCCGGAGCAGCTAGCGCAGGAGCAGGTGGAGCACGTGGAGCACGAGCTGCAGTAGAGGCAGCTGCCCGCCTGGTGATCGCAGCTCTCGCAGGCGCAGGTGCCGCAGTAGCAGCTGCCGAGGTAGTCACCGCAAGCGCACTTGCACGGGCAGTAGCAGGCGCCGTCGGCGGCGCAGGGCCCACCCGACTGGGCGGCGGCGACGCTCGGCGCCACGAGGCTCTCAACGACCGGCAGCGCGAGCGCGGCGGTACCCACCACCCCAACGCGGCGGATGAAGCGCCGCCGGCTGAGACGCGCCTCGTCGGCGCTGCGCTCGCTGAAGCCGGATTCGATCAGGCCGCTCTCGTTGAGACGGTCGAGGGTGACGAGGACGAGATCCTCGTCGGCCATCTCGAACTCCTCGCGCAGCACGTCGACGAGGTCCGCTATCGAGCGCTGGCCGTCCGCGTGCTGCCAGATCAGTGCAGCGGTGCGGTTGAGCCGGCAGGCGATCTGACGGGATTCGTCGTAGACGAGGATCTCGTCGTCGATCTCCTCGGTGAGGAGGCCGTCGGTGCGGGAGAGCGGTCGGAAGTCGGGCATCGCGGCAACCTACCACAAGCGGTCGGCTGATTTCGGGGCGAGACTCGGCATCCGGGCAAAGATCGCCTCGGCGGCCGCATCCGCCTCGCCGCGAGGCCCGCCGAGCACCAGAGCGCCGGCGGCGACTCGGCGGGCGGCGCCGAGGCTGGTCAGTGGCCTTGTCTGGGCGACGACGGTGTTGTCGAGCAGCGCCATTGCCCCGGCGCCCGCGCTCAGCACCTCCGGCTGCCAGGTCGCGCCGGGCTCGTAGCGGGTCACGAGTACGAGTCCTGCGCGCACGGGCGGCAGAGTGCTCGGCGCCGGCGTGGGAACGTCGACCTGCAGGTGCCGGCCGGTGAACGCGAAGCGGTGGCGAACGGTGCGCGGGTATGCGTGGATGGCACCGTCGGCGGACACCACGGCGTATTCGTCCGAGTAGTAGGCGGCACCGAGGCGCACGAGCTGGGCGACGAGCGTGGTCTTACCTGTCATGCTGCGGCCGGGGATGACGATTCCTTGCTCGCCGATCGCCACCACGCCGGCATGGACGAAGACGAGATCCGGAGCATGCTCGGCGACGTGATGGCGAATCATGCGCTCCAGCCTGTCGAGGGCGCTCTCACGCTGGTGGTGCGCCGGCACGGTCACGCCCGCTGAGGTGATCGTGCCGTCGCGCATCAGCCCGAAGCGGGTCGAGACGGGGCCGCGGTGCGGCCTCCACCCCGGCGGCAGCACGTCGCGTGCCTTGCTGAGCAGCTCCGGGTCGTCGCTCTCGACGGCGGCGAACAGGCCGAACGCCTCGAAGCACAGGCTGTCGACTCGCTCCACGGCGAGCATCATCGCAAGCCGCTGACAGCTGAGCGGGGCGTCCAGACGATGCAGCGTTATGTCCGGCTCGGCGACCAGCGGGTGGCCACCCTGCAGGGGAGTCCCCCGCGCGAGCTGCGGGAGCCGGCGGCCGAAGCGGTCCTCGCGCTGTCGCGCTTCGCCTGGATCAGGAGAAACGGCGAGCATGTCTACGCGGAGACATCGCTTGCGCCCTGCGCGGTCGTGCTCCACGATCCGCTCGTCCAGGCGCTCGTCGCGGCGTTCGCGGTTCCGGCCACCGTCGAGGAGGCGATCGCGAGGACCCCATCTCTTCCGGAGCGCACCAGCCACGAGGTGATCGGCTTGCTGCTCGCCGCCGGGGTGCTCGTGGACGAACAGGGCGCGGCGGAGGAGGACGAGCCGCCGCTCGCGGTCTGGGAGTTCCACGACCTCCTGTTTCACTCCCGCAGCCGCAGCGGGCGCAACCGCGCGCCGGTCGGTGGCACCTACCGCTTTGCGCAGCGCTTTCCGATCGCCCCTGCGATCCCGCCCCCCCGCGAGACGGCGACGATCGACCTCGAGCGGCCCGATTGGGAGCGCATCGAGCGGGAGGATCCTCCGCTCGGACGCGTGCAATCGGAACGGACCTCTATCCGGCGGTACGGCGGCGAGCCGCTGGCGCGCCGCGAGCTGGCCGAGTTCCTGTACCGCGTGGCGCGCGTCGAGGACGTGTGGGAAGCACCTGCGCTCGCCCCGCGCGGCATTCCCGGTGGGGGCACCCGGGAGCTCTACCTGGCGAAGCCCTATCCCTCCGGCGGCTCGCTCTACGAGCTCGAGCTCTACGTGGTCGCCAACGCGTGCCGCGACCTCGATCGCGGCCTCTACCACTACGCCGGCGACCGGCACGTCCTCGAGGCGGTCGCTGGGCCCGGCCCCGCGATCGACAAGCTCGTCTCGGACGCGGCAGCCGGGATGGCGGCGGACCCGCAGACGATGCAGGTGCTGATCGTGCTGGTCGCGCGGATGCCGAGGATCGCATGGAAGTACGAATCGATCGCCTATTCGCTCGTGCTCAAGCACGTCGGGGTGCTCCTCCACTCGATGTACCTGGCGGCGACCGCGATGAGGCTCGGCGGGTGCGCGGTCGGAACCGGCGATTCCGACCTGTTCGCGCGCGCTTCCGGCATCGACTACTACCGGGAGTCGGCCGTCGGTGAGTTTGCGCTCGGCAGCCGCCCGGTCGCTCCGGACCGCTGATGGCGGGACCGTGGCGCCGCATCCGCGCGCTGGTCGAGTTGGGCCGCGTCCTGAGAGGGGACCCGGTCGAAGACCCGGCGAACTGGAGCGTGATCGTCGAGCTGGCCCGGGAGCTGAACGTCGCTCCGGGATTGTGGCGGGCACTCCAGGAGAGCCCAGCGATCGTGGCTCCCGCCGAGGTGCGCGAAGCCCTCCGTCGCGAGCACGCCCACAATGCGCTGCGCAATCTCCAGCTTCGGGGCACGCTGCTCGAGGCCGTGGCGGCATTGAACGCCGCGGGGATCGTGCCGCTGCTGCTGAAGGGTGGGCTGCAACTGGTCGACGGGAGCCTGGTCTCGGTCGGAGATCGCTGGATGATCGACTTGGATCTCGTCGTGCCGTCAGCGGCGGTGCCCCGAGCACTCGAGGCGATGGCGTCGATCGGCTATCGCCCCTATCCCGAGAAGCCGTTCATGCACCCTCACGAGGTGCCGCTGTTCAGGCGGTGGGCCGACCCGTTCATCGAGCTTCACACCGAGCTTGGCTCAGCGCCCATCCCCGGTCTGCTCCCGGTGCAGGACGTCTGGGAGCGATCGAGAGAGCTCCAGCTCGAAGGAGGGCTGCACGCCGCGGGCATGGCCGCCACCGATCAGATCCTGCACAGCGTCCTCCATGCGGGCATCCAGGACCGCAACCACCGGGTCGGAGGTCTGCCGCTGCGCCACCTCCTTACCCTGAGCCGGCTACAGCGCCACCATGGTCTCGACATCGACTGGTCGCGGGTGCAGGCGCTGATGGACGAGGCCGGCCTGGGAACGGTGCTCTGGGACCACCTCTGGCTCGCCCACCGGTTCGCCGGTCTGGACGCCCCGGCTTTCATCGAGGACACGTTCCGGCGACGCCTGCACGAGCTTCGAGTCTGCCTCGGGCTGGGTCTCGGCTGGCCGCCGGAGCTCCAGCGGAACCTCGAGTTCGCGCTTGGCCGGGAGTACCTCGACTCGCTCTACGCGCACGGCGACCGTGCCGCCGCGCTCGCGGCGTCACGAGTCAGGCACCTCGTGCGCGTGGCCCGCCGCGACCGCCGCCGTGCGCTCGGGAAGGTCGTTCAGCGCAAGCTCTGATCGAGCGGTCTCGTCGCATCGGCGGCGCGCTCGGCCTCGCCATCGAAGCCCTCGCCATTCAGGCGGAGAACCTCGGTCGGCTGGACCGGAGCGCGTTCCCGCTGGATCTTCGCGCGCGCGGCGCTGAGCACGTCGCTCTCTCGCCGCTGTGCGGCCTCGAGCGCACGCTGAAGCCCAGCCGCCTTCGCCTTGAGCGCCTCGGCCTGGGCCACCTCCTCGCGGTGCACGGCTTCCCCCAGCGGGGCGAGGCGGCTTCGCAGCTCGCGGCGCAGGCGAAGGCGCCGCAAACGGAGTCCGATCAGCTGGGCGACCGCGGATGTCCAGGTGAGGCAGGCGGCGCCGACGAAACCGAGGCTCGCGCGGCCGCGGGCTGTGACCCGTCGCACGAACCGCGCCGTGTCCGATTCGGGTTCCTGACGAAGTCCCGAAGCGAACAGCGCGGCCACTCCAGCGGCCAGGAAGAGGAACACGATCCCGGCCGCCCAGTCCCCCAGGGCCAGCAGCACGACCCCGGCGATCAGGAGCACAGGAGCCAGGGCACCGAGGAGCGGCACCGGGGGCAGCCCGAACGGACGCCGCTCGGCACGGTGCACGTGCGGTGGGAGCTCGACCGTCGGCGGCATCCCGTGGGAGGCCGCCGGCTCGCCGCACCGCGGGCAGAAGCGGGCTTCGGCCGGCAGGAGGTCTCCGCAGCGCCGGCAGCCCGCTCGAATCGTGCCCGCGCCCATCAGCTTCCGATCGCGCTCTTGACCTTGTCGATCATGCCGCCGTTGCCGCTCTGCGGCGGGTGCTTCGGCGTCACGGCGGCGACGCGGTCATGCGCCTGGAGGGCAAGCTCGAGCGTGGCCCGCTCGTTCTCCAGGTTGCGGTCGAGGACGCGGACGACGTCGTCGCGCCCCATTGCACGCGCGCCACTGATCAGGTTCTCGTAGACGGCGATCTCGTGATGCTCGACCTCGACCGCGCCCTGCAGGAGGATCGCGTCGACGATCGCGGGATCGGACTTCTTGGCGTTGGCCTTGCCCTCGGCCTGGAGTCCGTCGATCGCCGGACAGGGGGAGTCGTCGACCTCCCAGCCGAACATCGCAAACGCCTCTTCGAGGTTGCGGAGATGCTGCTCGCTCTCCTGGCGATGCTCACGGAACATCGCCGCGACCTGGGGGTCCTGGGCCTCCTCGATGTTGGAGTCGAGGATCTTCAGCACGGTCCGCTCCATGTTCAGCGCCGCGCCGAGCTTGTAGTTGTAGGACTCCTCCGGGGTGTTCAGCCGTTCGAACATGGCGAACCTCGCTTGTGATCGCTCGTTGGCCAGCCCCGTATGTGGTGCGGCTACCCAGCCCGCAGCCTCCACTATCGGTTGCCGGGTTGGGGCGTCGTGAGCGGCGGCCGCTCGGAGCGGGCGATGTCGAGCGTCTCGCCGAGTCCGCGGCGCACTTGGAGCTCGACGAGGCGCTGGGCCAGCGCCCGGATCGGCAGCACCGCTCCAACCCAGCGAGGCGAGACGATCCGGCGGGAGCGTTTGATGATCCCCTGCTCGAGCGCGTCGATGGCCGGCCCGACCGGCGACACGGGAAGGTGTCCGTGCCCGCCGATCGGGGTGCGGGCGGCTGCCTTGGTCGCGAACCCCCGCGAGGTCATGTCGGTGTCGAGCTCGGCGTAGTAGGCGACGCCGACGCGCGCGCCTGACGGTCGCAGCTCGATCCGCAACGAGTCGCCGAGAGATTCGACGGCGGCCTTGGAGGCGCAGTAGGCGGACATCAACGGAAGATGCAGCGCTGCGGCGAGCGACGCCGTGAGCAGGAAGTAGCCGCCGGGGTGGGCGACGTGGGTCCCAGCAGCGCGAACCAGGTTGTAGGAGCCGGCGAGGTTCACCGCGAGCGTTGCATCCCACACGGCTGGATCGCCGTCGATCAGGGTCATCTGGGCGCCGATCCCCGCGTTGGCCACGGCCACGTCGAGGCCGCCGAGCTTGGCGACCGCGTCGGCCACGGCGCCGTTGACCTGCTCGCGGTCCGTGACGTCGCACTCGTACCAGGGCGCGTCGCCGCACGCCGCTGCGGTGGCGGACAGGAGGTCGGGTTCGAGCCCCAGGAGCGCCACGCGGGCGCCGTGCTCGTGCAGGCGCCGCGCGAGGAGCGAGCCGATCCCGCGCGCGGCTCCGGTGATCAGGACGCGGCGACCGGCAAGGCTGGTTGGGGCGCTGGGCATCAGTTCTCTCCTCAGGTACGGCGCCGCGCGAGGGCCTGGAGGATCCTTCCAGCGACCGGCGGCGGCGAGTCGGGCAGGGGGTCGGGCTCGACGGCGAGCGAATTGAGCGTCATCGCCAGCATCTCATAGTGGCCGACCAGCATGCAGAGCTCGATCAGGCGGGCGTCGTCGAGGAGCGCTCGGAGGCCCTCCCAGGTCGAGTCCGAAATGAAGCGCTCGCCGTGCAGCTCGTCGGCGGCCCGCAGGAGCAGATGCTGGCGCTCGCTCCAGCCGGGCGCCGCCGGTCCCTCCCTGACGCGTAGCACGTCGTCCCGGCTCAGGCCGGCGGTGAGGGCGATCCGCTCGTGCTGGACCCACTCGTACTCCGAGCCGCAGTTGTGCGCGACTCGAAGGATCAACAGCTCGCTGTCGGATCTCGGCAGCTTCCCGCCGGGCATCAGCGCGCCCGCGAAACGCAGCCAGCGCCGGAACAGGCCGCGGTGCCGGGCCAGCGTCGTGAAGATGTGCGGCGGCCCGGAGCCGACCGCCAGCCCGAGAACCCGGGCGACCAGGAAGTTGACCCGCCCGATCTCGGCCGGCGTGCCGGGGGCGACGCGAGGGGTGCGTGCAGACTGCCTGTCGATTTCGCCGGATCCCATTCGTGCCGAGGCGGAGAAACGCTCAGAACAGGAACGGGATCAGCATCTTCGTGTGCGTACGGTAGCCGGGATAGGCGACCGGGAACGCCTCGGTCATCAGCCGCTCCTCGACCGTTGCGCTGTACACGAAGTAGGCGCCCATGATCGCCAGCGCGATCAGCCAGTAGAGATTGGCGGCGAGCGCCATGCCGAGGACCGCCAGCAGCAGCCCCGAGTAGACCGGGTGACGGATGAACCGGTACGGACCGGAGGTCACGAGATGCGGCTCGTCCTTGCGCGTCATCGGCATGCCCCAGTCGCGGCCGAGGTGCAGCCTCGCCCACACGGCCAGCCCGAGGCCGGCTGCGAACACGATGACGCCGATTACCTGGAGGGCGACGCTGTGGATCGCCGACGCGTCCGTCTTGAAGATCCGAAGCAGCAGGAAGGTCAGCAGGATCAGCAGGCCGGGCGCCCTCGCCATGGTCGTTCGCGAGCCCCGCTTGGCGCCGGTGGCAGCGACCAGCCAGAACACCCAGAAGGCGCCCCAGACGATGAGCAAGACGGTCCTCAGTGGCACTGTCGTCCTCCGGATGCCAATGGTACGCCGCGCTCCGAGGGCCGGTCCACGGAGCGGAGAGGGAGGGATTCGAACCCTCGATGGACGAAACCGCCCATACCGGTTTTCGAGACCGGCGCATTCAACCGCTCT
>Ga0070739_10003458_pt1 | contig 19652 bp, 13 predicted proteins | sample Coa_R1_7_FD_66445 | JGI IMG/M metagenome (GOLD analysis project Ga0070739, IMG submission 66445) | Surface soil microbial communities from Centralia Pennsylvania, which are recovering from an underground coalmine fire - Coalmine... | ecosystem: Environmental > Terrestrial > Soil > Unclassified ... | reverse complement strand
CCGGTGTACGTGCACCCGTAGCCCTGCTCGAACGCGCCCCAATTCGCGATGCCGTCGCCGGTGACGACCGCCGTCCCGGGCTTGAGCGACTGCACGAACGCGGCGCTCACCGTCGCGCCGGGGACCGCGGGCGCGGCGCCGACGGCTCGCGCTCCCCCGGCCGCGGGCGCGGTTTGCGTGCGCGTCACGCGCGGCTCCGCCGCCGCGCCGGCCGGCTCGAGGCCGGCGGCCTTGGCATAGCCCTCCGCCTCACGCGAGAGCAGCAGCGCCGAGGCCTGATCGCCGCGAGCCTCCCACAGCAGCGCGCCCCAGTACGCGAACGCGCACGCGGCCGCATACTCGTGCTGCCCCGCGAAGGCCCGGGCGACCGGCACGGCCGCGTTCGCCTGCTCGAGCGTGGGCACTTGCGCCGATCGCGGATGCACCCGCAGGATGCCGCCTTCGAGCGAGATGGCGTGGACGAGATCCCGGCACGCACCCGCGTACTCGCGATGCCCGACCTCGCCGGCGGCGCGATCGAACAGCGCGTGGCTGTCGAGATCGCTCGCCGACGCCGTCGCGCACGCGGACGCGAAGAGCAGCGCGAAGGTAAACGCGACGCGTCGAAGACGATTCATCCGAGGCTCCTTTTCGAGAGCGCTCGTTCAAGCGAGTCCGCCCGCGACACCTTTCGGCGAGGACGCGGGACCGTACGGCCCCGCACGAAGCGGTCGCCGCGGCGCCCGGAACTCGTGCCCGCCCGGCGCGGTTGTGGAACCGGTATGGCTCGGACGGCGCGCGTGCTGGATCTCGGGCGCCGGCGCTACGCACCGGTGCTGGAGCTGCAGCGCGCGCTCCACGCCGCGGTCGCCGAGGGGCGCGAGCCCGAGACCTGGATCGTCGTCGAGCACGACCCGGTCGTCACGCTCGGGCGGAACGCCAAGACGACCAACGTTCTGCTGTCCCCGGAGCTGCTCGCCGCGCGCGGAGTCGACCTCGTCGAGGCCGAGCGCGGCGGCGACGTCACCTACCACGGCCCCGGACAGGTCGTGGTCTATCCGATCCGCCGGCTGGGGCGCTTTCGCGAGGTCGTGCCGGTCGTCGCGACGATCGAGCACGCCGTAGTCGGCGCGCTCGTGCGCCTCGGCATCGAAGCGCATCCGCGGACGGAGCACCGCGGCGTCTACGTCGGCGACGATGCGATCTGCGCGATCGGCCTCGCCGTGAAGCGCATGACCACGATGCACGGGCTGGCGCTCAACGCCTGCACCGCGCTCGACTACGACCGGCTCATCACGCCGTGCGGAACGCCGCAGTTCGGGATCACCTCGATCTCCGCGCAGCTCGGCCGCGAGGTCTCGTGGGCCGAGGCGCGCGACCTGCTGCTCGAGACGCTCGCCGGCGGCTTCGGCGTCGAGCTGGAACGCACCGCGCTCGCGCCCGGAGACCCGCTCCCCTCGTTCGCGTTCGACGCGCGGGCCGCGTCGGCGGGCGCGGCGAACGCGCTGGAACAGCCCGCATGACGACGATCGACCTCATCGACCCCCAACCGCCCGCGCGCAAGCCGGAATGGCTCAAAGTGCGGCTCCCGCACGGCGAGAACTACGAGCACGTCCTCGGCGAGGTGCGGCGGCTCCAGCTGCACACCGTCTGCCAGGAAGCGATGTGCCCGAACATCGGCGAGTGCTGGGGCGCGGGAACCGCGACGATCATGATCCTGGGCGACACGTGCACGCGCGGCTGCCATTTCTGCAACGTGAAGACCGGCTCGCCGAAAGGCGAGGTCGATTGGCTCGAGCCGAAGCGCGTCGCAGCGGCGGTCGCCGAGCTGGGCTGGAAGTACCTCGTGCTGACCGCGGTCGATCGCGACGATCTGGCCGACGGCGGCGCGGCGATCTTCGCCAACACCGTGCGCATGATCCACAAGACGTCGCCCGAGGCGAAAGTGGAGTGTCTCACCGGCGACTTCGCCGGCGACCTCGCCGCGCTCGACGTCGTGCTCGACGCGCGGCCCGAAGTGCTCGCGCACAATCTCGAAACGGTCGAACGCCTGCAGAGCACCGTCCGCGACCGGCGCGCCGGCTATCGGCAATCGCTTTCCGTGCTGGCGCACGCGAAGCGCTCGGGCAAGGTCACCTACACGAAGACCTCGCTGATGCTCGGGCTGGGCGAGTCCGAGGACGAGATCGCGCGCACGATGGACGACGCGCGCGCCGCCGGCGTCGACATCTTCACGATGGGTCAGTACCTGCAGCCGACGAAGCGGCACCTCACGGTCCGCGAGTTCGTCACGCCGGAGAAGTTCGCACGCCTCAAGACGCTCGGCGAGAGCAAAGGCTTCGTGCAGGTCGTCGCGAGCCCGCTCTCGCGCAGCTCGTACCACGCCGAGCAGGCGTTCGTATAGCGCCCGACGGGCTGCCGCAGCCGCGCCGCCGGCTCGCGTACCTCGCGCTCGCGATCGCGGTCGCCATGGCCGTGCTCGACGGATCGATCGCCAACACCGCGCTGCCGGTCATCGCGCGGGAGCTTCACGCGAAGCCGTCGGTGTCGATCTGGGTGGTCAACGGCTTTCAGCTCGCCGTCACGGCGTCGCTGCTCGCCTTCGCCGCGCTCGGGCGCATCGCCGGAGCGTCGCGCGTCTACCGCGCGGGCGTCGTCGTGTTCGTGATCGGCTCGCTGGCGTCCGCGCTCGCGCGCACGCTGCCGCTCCTGATCGCCGCGCGCGCGCTGCAAGGCGTCGGCGCGGCGGCGGTGATGGCGATCTCACCGGCGCTCCTGCGCGAGGTGTTTCCGCGCCGTCAGCTCGGCCGTGCGCTGGGCTTGAACGCGCTCGTCGTCGCGACCAGCTCGGCTGCCGGTCCGACGATCGGCGGACTCATCCTGGCGATCGCGCCGTGGCCGTGGCTCTTCGCGATCAACGTCCCGTTCGGTCTCGCGAACATCGCGCTGAACCGCGCGCTGCCGGACGACGAGCGCGCCGGCGGACGGCTCGACGCGCCGAGCGTCGTCTCCAGCGCGCTCGGGTTCGCGCTGACGATCTGGGGACTCGACGGCTTCGCTCACGGCGAGACGCCGCCGAGCATCGCGCTGCGGCTGGTCGCCGGCGTCGCCGCCGGCTGGTACTTCGTGCGCCGTCAGTTCACGCTCGAGACGCCGATGATCGCGCTGGATCTCTTCCGCATCCCGTCGTTCGCGACGGCCGGCGCGACCTCGTTCGCCACGTTCACCGCGCAGGGACTCGCCTACGTGGGGCTGCCGTTCTTCTTTCAGGAGGCGCTCTCGCGCACGCCGCTCGAGTCCGGGCTGCTGCTCACGTCGTGGCCGCTCTCGATCGCCGTCGTCGCGCCGATCGCAGGCCGTCTCTCCGACCGCTTTCCGGTCGGCATCCTGGCGACGGTCGGGCTCGCCGTGCTCACCGCAGGCCTCGCGCTCTACGCGACGGCGGCCGGCCATCCGAGCACGCTCGAGATCGTGCTGCACGGGATTGTCTGCGGGCTCGGGTTCGGGTTCTTCCAGTCGCCGAACAATCGCGAGCTGATCGGCAGCGCGCCGCGCGACAAGAGCGCGAGCGCCGCGGGACTGCTCGCCGCGATTCGCGTCGGCGGGCAGACTCTGGGGACGGCGCTCGTCGCGATCGTCTTCGGGCTGTTCGGCGCGTCGCTCACGTCGGCGACGCACGCGCAGGACGTGGTCGCACGCGCCGCGCCGCTCGTGCTTTGGGTCGCCGCCGCGTGGTCCGGCGTGGCGACGGTCGCGAGCGCGCTCCGGCTGCGCCGGCCGCGCGCGGCCGCTCCCTCGCGCTAGCGGCCGCGCTCGGGGCCGGTCTTCGCTAGGTCGCCGGCTTCCGCGCCGCGATGGTGATGAAATGCGCGTGCGTCGGATCCAGACGGCCGACCGCGGCCGGGAGCGGATGGTATCCGCTCCCGCGCACGTCGACCACGGTGAAGCCGTGCGCTTCGAACAGCTCGCGCAAGGCGCGCGTCGTGAAGATGCGCCGGTGCAGCATCCCGTCGGGCAGCGTCGTTCCCATCCCAGTGTGGAGGGCGAAGGGGTTTCCGAGCGGATACCGCGCGCGCGAGTAGTTCGACGACGAGAACGGCTGAAAGCCGGCCAGGAGCGCCCCGACGTTGTGCCAGCTCGCCATGTTCTCCGTCGAAACGACGGCGAGCCCGCCGGGACGCAAGATCCGCCCGATCTCCGTCACGAAGCGATCGGTATCGGCGAGATGCTCGATCACCTGGTTGGAGACGACCGCGTCGAACGACGCGTCGGCGAACGGCAGCGTCCGTTCCAGGTCCGCATCGACGGCGTCGATGCCGAGCGCCGCCGCCGCCTCGCGATACGGCGCGTATCCCTCGACCGCGCGCACGGAGGCGATGCCGAGTCCGGCGGTGATCTCGCTCGTCACGCGGCCGTCGCCGCAGCCGAGGTCGACGACGTCACGCAGCGGCGACGCGGTCGCGAGCTGCGCGCGCATGTTCTCGACGTTGAGCTTCTCGGCGCGCGCGTAGAGCTGCCCAGCGTACCCGCGCAGCCCGGCGAACAACGGCATCGCAGCGCGTTTCTGATCGTTGCGGCGGCGCTCCTTGAGCACCCGCGGCGCTATGCGCGCCGGCCTTCGTTCGCGGAATACAGGGAGGTGCGGACCGTGCCTTGCCGGAGCGCGAGCCCGCACAGCACCCCCGCGAGCTCGACCGACTTCATCACCACCACCCCGGCGAAGAGATGCGGCTTACGAAGCATCGCGGGGATGTTCGCGATCAGGCTGCCGCGCAGCGGGCTCAGCCGCCGCAGCGCCTCGCCGCCGTGCTTCCGCACGAAACGACGAAGGCTGCGCGCGTAGTACAGCTTCTTGCGGAACAGCACCCCGAGCCGCACGACTCCTTCGTCGTGGCGGATCAGCGCGTCGGCCACGGCGAAGCCGCTCAGCGCCGAGGCGCGCAGCGAGACGTCCCAGTCTTCGCCGCCGTGCAGGTCCTCATCGTATCCGCCGATCTCGAGCAGGTCGGCACGTCGAAAGAAGCGCGCCGCCTGCACCAGCGCATCGTTCGCGTAGGCGCTGCGCTCGAGGCGCTTGCATTGGGCCCAGTAACCGCTCCCGAACGACTCCTCGGGGATCGCGATCGCGCCGGCGCCTTCACCGGCTGTGCGCAGGCACGCCGCGACCACGCCGGGTTCGAGGATCATGTCCGAGTCGACGATGAGCACGAACTCGCCGCTCGCGGCGCGGATCCCGACGTTCCGCTGCGCCGACCGCTCGGGGCCCGCGTGCATGACGACGTCCGCGAGCTGCGCGGCGAGCGCCGGCGTCTCGTCGGTCGAACCGTTGTCCACGACGACGATCTCGGGCCGCTCGGTCTGCGCGCGCAAGCTCTCCAGACACGCGCGGAGCGTGCGTCCGGAGTTGCGCGTCGTCACGATCGCACTGACCCGAGGCATTCCCGTGCTTTCCCGCACGCCGCGTGCAACTTCCCGCCTGCGCGCCGGCGAGCGGCGCGCAGGCGGGCGGGGAGCTCAGTGGAGGTGCGCGTTCAGTTCGGCGAGGTCGAGCGTTCCCAAGCCGGTCGTGTAGTCGTAACCCGGGGTCGCGGCATATGCGCCGTCCGACCCGACGATGACGTCATGGAAGCCCGGGCCGATCGGCGTGGTGGGCGGCAGCACTTGGGTCGTCGAGCCTTTCGCCATCGCGGCGTAGGTCGCGTAGAGACGCGAGGCGGCAAACCCCGCTTGCGGATGCGATTGCAGGACGCGGGCCCACGACCCGGCCGCCAACGGCGACGCGAGGCTCGTGCCGCCGATGATGGTCCACCCTCCCTGATCGGACAGGTACAACAGCATCCCCGTCTGCAAGTCCGCGTCCATCGCGATGTCGGGCAAGCCGCGGAACGTGAGCACTCCGGTTCCGTTCACCGGCTGCGCCTGCTGCCACGAGGGCGCCGCTTCGAACTGGCTCACGCCGCCGCCGCCGGCGTACCAGGACGCCTCGCCTTGATATGCGCCGTCGCTCTGGGTGAGGAGCGTCGTGCCGCCCACCGCGACGACGTACGGCGAGGCGGCGGGGTACTCGACGAGCGGCACGCCGCCGGGCACGCCGTTCGGATTGCCGACGGAACAGAACGAACCGGTGTCGCCGGTGGAAGCGAAGAGCGTCTTGCCCTCGGCCGCGGCTTCGGCGAAGATCTCGTCGTCGAGTACCATCGACCCGTCGAGGTACGGCCCGAACTCACAGCCGCCGAACGATGCGTTCGCGATCGCGGTGTGGTCGTCGGTCACCCAGCGGTTGAACTCGAGCGCAATGTCCGAGTCGGTGAGCGACGCGGTGTCGTAGAGATAGATCTGCTTCACCCCGCGGGCCATCCCGCTCGACGCCGTCATGTCGAGCGTCCACTCGTCGTCGCCCGACGTGTCGGGACTCGACACTCCGACCGGGACCACCGTCACGGGAACTTGCGGGATTCCGTCGCCCTGCTCGTTGACGCGCAGATCCGCGACCGACTGCGTGACGTTCCCCTCGGCCATGATCGCGACCGGTACGCCGTACGCGGCGGCCATGCGGTTCGCGTCGTACGCGGCCCAATAGTCGGACGGGGCGTAGTTGCGCAGGCATCCGGCCGGGCTTTGCGGTTCCTGCACGGGCATGGGGAACGCGAGAATCTCCAAGCCGTAGAGGCTGCACGGCGATTCCGCGGCCGTGCTCGTCCGTGCGACCGGCGCCGACGCCCCCCGCTTGAGGTGGTGGATCGGCTCGAATCCCTTTCGGCTCGTGAGGCCGAGCACCGCGACAACTTTGCCCGCGAGCGAAGCGGGGACGTACGCCGGCGCGGTGTTCGCATACACCGTCTCGCCAGTGATCGTAAACTGATGCAGCTGCGTGTCGAACGCCGATTCGACCTGACCGACGCTGCCGGTCGCGGTGATGAGGAGATTGTTCGGCTCGACCGTCACGTTCTTGAAGCCTTTGCTCTGCAAGTAGCTCGTGACCGCCTGCACATCCGTTTGCGCGGGTGCGTACGTCGCGAGGAACTGGGCGGGCGTGATGGACGAGCGGGACTGCAGCAACGAGGTGAGCTGCGAGCGGTTGCGCAGCGCGAGCCCCACGCGGATCGTCATCGTGTGCGTCGTCCCGAACGGGCCGAGATCGCTCGCACCGGCCAGCGTGTATGCCTGGGTCGACGTGGTCGCCCACCCGGCGGGCGCGTTCGATGCGGTGCGCACGTGCCCGGCGGTCGAGACGTCGCTTGCCGGCAGCACCTGGGAGCCCGGGCCGCGCCCGCTGCAGGACGACGCGGCAAGCGCGACGGCCACCATGGCGACGAGATTCTTGGTCACGGCTTCCCTCCTCGGTAGACGACCATACCCGTCGTACGTCGTCTCGACTCGTCGAGCAGAACGTTGAGATTTGCTTGGAAAGCGCGCGACCGCGTGATTCGCGGCGGTCACCCGGGGGACAAGCGTCGCTGGAGGAAATGCGATGACGAAATCGATGCGGGCCGCGCTCGCCGCGGCGTTCGCCGTAAGCTCGCTGGCCGTCTCCGGCTCGATCGCGGGCGCGCAGACGACTGCGCAGACACAAGCACAGCAGCGCCAGCAAGTGTACCGGCAAGAGCAAGCGCGCAAGCAAGAACACGGCCGTCAAGAGGTCAACCGCCAGGAGCAAGCGCGCAAACAAGAACAAGGCCGCCAGGAAGTCTTCCGCAAGGAGCAGGCGCGCAAAGAAGAGCAAGGCCGCCAGGAAGTCTTCCGCAAGGAGCAGGCGCGCAAAGAGGAGCAGGGCCGCCAGGAGGTCTACCGCAAGGAGCAGCAGCGCAAGCAGGCCGCCGCGCAGCAGCAACGCCCGCCGCGCTGATCAGCGCAGCGCGTACACCTCGGCGTTTTCGGTGAGCGTCGAGAGCGAGAGCCTCGGCTCTTGCGTCAGGTCGGGGATCGCGTAGTCGACCGCTTCGATGACGGTCGGCTGCGCGAACCGATCCTCCGGCGCGGCGTAGACGTCGCGCCGAACGACGAGGAACGCCGGCCCCGGAAGCGCGCGGAGCGCTCGGATCGCCGCGTCGGGAGACGCGTCCGGCGCAAGTGCGGCCGGTGCGCCGACGTACGGGATCGGCTGCACGATGCGGGCGTCGCGCTCGAGAAGCTCGTCCGCGTACATCACCGACGCGCGCGAGCCGGACTCCGCGATCGGCAGCTCCGCCACCGCGGCGCCGGGCGGCGTGGCGGCGATGACCGAATGCTCGGCGTGAGGCCTGATCATCGCGAAGCCGCACGCGGCAAGCGCGATCGCGGCGAGCGCGCGCAGCGCCGGAGCGAGCTCGCGGTCGCGCTCGATGTACGAACGCACGACGAACGCGAGCGGAACGAGCGCAAAGAGCGTCGCGACGTCGAGCACGCGCAGGGATGGCCAGCCGAGCGGAACCAGCTCGAGCAGCCGCGCGGGGACGAGAAGCGGGACGCCGCCGAGCAAGCCCGGTACCGCGAAGACCGCTGCGAGCAGCGTGGCGAGCGCGACCCCGGCCATCGACATGCGGCCGCGAACGGCGAACACCCAGCCCGCAAGGGTCGCAAGCACGGCAACGGCGGCGAGCGGCCACGGCCACGTCAGCCCCGTGGCGCGCGCGACGCGCGCGAGCTCGTTCGACGACCACCACAGCATCGACGTCGTCGCGTCGGGCGCGAGGAGCCGGGACGCGGCCGCCGCCGCGACCGCAGCGGCGAAGCCCGTGACGCCCAGCCGCAGGGCGTCGCCGGCGGGCAGCCGCCGCATCACCGCGAGCCCGGCGACGAGCACGGCCAGCTCATACCCGGTCGCCACGTTGAGGAACGGGATCGCGGCGGCGCCGGCGATCAGCAGCGGCGTCTTCCAGCGCATGGCGGCCGCGCCGACCGCGATCGCCGGCCACAAGTCGAACGGCCCCGAAACGGCCGCTTGCTCCAGCGAGGGGACCGCGACGATCGCGACGAGTGCCGCCACGGCGCCGGCTCCGCGCGATCCCGTGAGCGACGTCAGCAGCCATGCGGCGCACGCGAGCAGTGCGGCGAGGTCCACCACGCTGAGCATATTGACGAGCTCGGGGCCCGCCCAGCGTCCCGGAAGAGCGAGCTTCAGCGCGGTCAGCGCCGGCGAATCGGCGATTCCGACGCGCGGCGCCGCGTTCGTCGAGGTCTGTACGGAGCCGTCGCGCAGGTTCGCACCGTCGCGGTGCAGCGGTGCGGCGAAAAACGCCGCGTTCCACACGACCGCGCCGTCCGACGTCCCCGCCATACGCCAGCCGTAGCTGTCGCGTGCGGCGACGACGCCGAGCACGATCGCCGCCGCGCCGGCAAGTGCGACGACGACGGACGCGATGCGCTCCCACGTGTGCGGGTCGAGCGCCGCGACGCGCAGACGGAGCCTCCCGGTCAGGCGCGCCGGCGCGAGCCGCCGTCGTGCCTGCTCGGCGGAGCGCGAAAGGACGCGTGAGCGAAGCAGCGCGACGACCAGCACGACGATGCCGCAGGTGACGAGCCCGTCGGCGAAGCCGCGCACGGGCTCGAACGGAACCGCGCCCAGAAGCAGCCCGGCGCCCACGAATCCGAGAATCGACACGAGAGCATCCCGGTCGCCGCGCTCGTACCACCACGCCACGGCGAACACGAAGAAGAACGCGCTCGCCGACGTGCTCTGTACGAGCGCGTTCGGTATCGCGAGCGCAAGCGATCCGCACAGGGCCGACGCCGCGAGCACCACCAGGCGCAAGCGGTGTGCCGTGAAGGGCTTGCGCTTCAGCTGCGTCGCCATGCGATACCCGTGGCCGCAAGCGCGCAGAGCGCGAGCACGGTGACGATCTCTCCGAGCCGGACCCAATCCTGCGGCGCGAAGTCGATGACGTAATCGCGTCCCCCCGCGCCGTCGACGTGCCACGCGTTGCCATAGGCATTGCCGACGACGTGCAGCGGCACCGGCGAATGGAGCCAGCGGAACGAGAACAGCCACGCGAGACGGCTCGACGGCGCGCTCGACGGGATCAGCCGCCAGCCGCTGTGATACGTTTCGGCGAACGCGATCCATGCCGCTGCGGGCGCATCGAGATGGACCGCGTACAGCTCGTCGTCGATGTGATGCAGGGTAAGGTGCGCCGACGACGGCGCCGCCGACGGCGCGACGACGGAAGCGCTCACGACGGACCAAGGCGCTTGCAAGTTCGTGGCGAGATGATGCGCTCCGGCGCTCAACTCCCGCGAGCGATACCGCAGCATCCACAGATCCGGCGCGCCCTCCAACGGCGCCGCCGAGACGGGGCGGTCGGGCACGTTGTCGATGCTGAGCTCCTCGCCGACCGGCGGCTGGAGCCGGGCACGACGCTGGCCGGTGAACGTCACGTCGCCGAAGCCGAACGCATAGGCCGACTCGGTGCCCGGAGCGCCCGCTTCCATCGAGAGCGTCACGGTGACGTCGAGCGGGGTCACGTTGAGGTAACCGAGGTGTTCGAACGCGATCTCGCGCAGATCGAACTCCGCTTCACGCCATCCGGTGTCGCTGCTGAGCGAGAGCGGTTGGCCGTCGAGCTGCAGCGGCGCGTCGAGCCCCGGGAAATCGCTGGGATGCGTCCACTGCGCCGGCAGCCCCGCGCTCTCGTCCGTTCCCGACGTGACGTGAACGGTTCGCTCGCCGTCGGGAGTCCGCACGCGGAACGCGATGTCGGGATGCGTTCCCGCAGTTCCCTCCCAGAAGCGGACGTGCACGTCCGGGAACCGGGAGAGGTCGACCGGAGCGAGCGGGACGGTGACGGCGTACTCGCGCCAGTGCGGCGGTCCGGAAGCCGAGATTTCCGCGACGGCGTTGCGGGTGACGATCTGCTCGTGACGCGGATCGGTCCTGATCACGTACGCCGCAGGCGTTTCACGAACGACGTCGGCGACGATTGTCGTGCCGTCGGTGAGGCGGAACGTCGCCGAGTGGCCGGCGAGCGGCTCGCGCACCGGGGTCGCCTCTTCGCGGACGACCGCGTTCACCAGCAGCGCACCCCCGCGCACGCCGGAGATCGCGCGCGGCAGGTTCGTCTGCGTGACGGCTGAGCGCTGGCCGAAATCCGCGCTGACGCCGCGGTCGACGTACGCTCGCCACGGCTCGCCCGTCAGCTCGATTCGCAGCGAGCGCAGCACGATTCCGTACGTCCCCGGCGCGGCACGCATGTCGACGCCGGGACGCTTTCCGTAGACGAGGCGCAAGCCCGTCACTTGATATGCTTCTGCTTGCTCGGGATTGAAAAACGACTGTTGGGCGACCCACGACGGGTCCGTCTGATGGATTCGCAGCGTTTCGTCAAATCGCTTGTCGAGCGCAGCTTGCAGCGCGTCGCGGATCGACCAGTCGTCCAGGCGGCCCGACGCGTCGAGCGCTTTGTCGAGATAGACCGTGTGGCCGTCCTGCCGTCGGAGAACGACGCGGAGCCAGGCGGCGATCACCGTGGTGTCGCCGGGGGAGTAGACGAGGATCGCGTGCGGGTCAGCGGTGAGCGGGAGCGGTGCGGGAAGCGGCGATCCCGCGACGGCTAGCTCCGTTGTGTGCGCGTCGCCGTGCAGCGCGATGCTGTACGACGCACCGAGACGCCCGAGGCTCAGCCGGCTGACGGGTAGCTCGAAGGCCCGCCCGGCCATCGGGATCGGGCCGCCTTCGTTCAGATCGTCGTCCGGGATCGGTTCGTCGCCGTACGACGAAATCGGCCATGCGGTGTGATCGTCGCTTCCGAACCACACCGCGTCGGCCTCCGACGGAACGCGTTCGGCGCGGACCACGACCGAGGAATCGAACGACGTCGAACGCGTCACGTGGAAGACACCGGCGAGGTTTTGCGCTTGGGGACGCGTGCCGCGCATCCAGTCACCGTGCGGTTGCGCGAACACGAAGCTCTGCGCCTCGCGCGTGCGCAGATACGACGGGCCGAGACGCGCGAAGCGCGCTTCCGGCAACGCGATCTGCTCGCGATAGATCGCGGGCGTCTCGGGGACGACGGGTGCGACGGCGAGGCGGGACGCGAGGCCGAGCGCGGCATCGACGCGCGCCTGCGGCGCCGTCTCTTGAGGAATCGACTGGTTCCCGAGAAACAGCAGCAGCGGGTCGCGCGGCGCTTCGGTGAGCCCGGCGTCGGAAAGCGGCAGCAGCGTGTCTTCGTAGCCGACGACCAGCGTCGCGTCGTTCGTGGCGTACGCATGTCCGAGCTGCGCTTCCGGTTTGAGGCGGTACAGCACGAGGTTCGGGCCTTCGTACTCCTTCACCAAGCGCGGATCGCGATCGAGGAAGCGCTCCGACTCGATCGCCGTGAGCGGACCGAGAACCTTGTAGCGCTGATAATCGAACGCCATCCGGTAGCTCGTGAGGAAGTCCTTGTGCAGCAGGATGTGGTCGAAGCCGTACAACCCGAGCGCGCCGACCAAGCGCGGAAGCTCCTGGGCCTGAATGCCGTCGGCGTCGTCGTACAGCGTCGCGGCGCTGATCGCGCGCTGCTTGAACACGGCCCCGTTGACGACGTGACTGCGGAACAGCAAGTTCTCGAAGTTCGCGCCCTTGAACCACGACGTGATGAAGATCTCGCCGGGACCGCCGGGAAGGGAGAGGACGCGGTCCTCGGGCGGCAGCAGCGCGTCGACCTTCTCGTAGTCGCTCGGAATCGTCGTCAGGAAGTACGGCTCCGCGATGCGCCCGGCGAGGAACGGCCAGGCGCTCGCGGCGACGCCGCAGAGCACCGCGACGCTCGCCCACCGCTCCCATGCGCGCGCCGAGCCGAGCAGCGTGGCGGCGCCGATCGCGAACAGCGGCGGCACGACGAGCAGCAGGACGAGCACGAACTTGTCGTAGTTCGCGCGGAAGGCGGCGAAGAAGGTGACGCGCTCCTGGAGCCACAGCAGGTCGACCGGCAGCGGCGGGTGCACGCCCTTCGCCAAGAACAGTCCCAGCAGCGCCGCGACCCAGAACCACGCCACGACGCGCGCGTGCCGGCGCAGCGAGACGAACGCGACGAACGCCGGGACCGAGGTGACGAGCATCATCGGGATCGAGGCGTAGAGCGCGGCGTTCCGTGTTTCGGGCCACCACACCAGGCCGTCGAACCGCAGCAGGTTCGAGAACGACGTGCGTGCGGCGATCGCCTTCTGCGAGATCGCCAGCGCGACGGGATCCGCCGCTTCAGGCGCCGACACGGACCCTTTGTAGAGGACGAGCGAAGCCGCGATCGGCAGCCACACGTAGCACGTCGCGCCGGCCAACGCCGCGATCGCGCCGAGCGCCGGCGCGATCTTCCACCGTCTCGTCTGCGCGCCGTCGACGATGAAGACGCATGCCAGGATGACGAAGCCGAGGATCGTGTGCGCGGGATTTCCGATCGACGCCGCCGCGCAGACGAGCCCCGTGAGAATCCCGGCGAAGAACGTCGGGCGCAGCCACAGGGTCGCGAGCGTCGCCGCGAACGCACAGGGCCAGAGCACGATATCCATCTGGAACGGCGAGGGCGGATAGAGCAGCAGCACCGCGTCCAGGATGTTGTAGCTCGCGAAGACGGCGGCGGCCGCCGCCGCGGCGGCGACGACGGCCGGCCGCAGCCACGGCAGCGCGCGACGCACGACGAGCAGCGCGGAAAAGAACGATCCGACCCCGCACAGATACACGACGAGGAAGTACATCACGCGGCCGACGGCGGCGCCGTTCAGTCCCATTCCGTGCAGAGCGGCGACGAGAAGCGCGTAGGGCAGCGTCAAGAGCGCTTGAAAGTTCGGAAACCCGAAGGCGGTCTTGACTTCCCAGCTGCCCGAGGACGTGCGCAGCAGCTGGTGCGGAAAGATGTTGTAGAAGCCGGTGTCGTGTCCGACGAAGATCTTGTTCGCCGGCAGGTTCGCGAGCGTGGTCTGCAGCGCGAGGAAGGCGAGGACGAGAAGCGCGACCGGGACCGCCCAGCGATCTCGCGGTGCGACGGCTCGCGGCTCGTCGACCACGGGCACGTCGGCCGCGAGCGTCGTCACGAACGCGGCGCGCCGGCGAAGGGCGCGAAGTACTCGATCGTGCGCCGCAGCCCTTCCTCGAGCCCGATCTTCGGCTCCCAGCCCAGCAGCCGCCGTGCCTTCGCGATGTCGGGACAACGGCGCGTCGGATCGTCCGGCGGCAGCGGCTTCGAGACGATCTCTAGCGGCGCGCCGGCGAGGCGGCACACGACCTCGGCGAACTCCCGGATCGACCGCTCGTCGGGGTTGCCGAGGTTCACGATCTCGCCAGCGGCCCGATCGCTCCTCGCGAGACGGAAGATCCCCTCGCAAAGGTCTTGCACGTAGCAGAACGAGCGCGTCTGCGAGCCGTCGCCGTACATCGTGATCGGCTCGCCGCTCAGCGCCTGCTTGATGAAGTTCGGAACCACGCGTCCGTCGTCGAGGCGCATGCGCGGGCCGTACGTATTGAAGATGCGCACGATCCGCACGTCCAGTCCGTGGACCCGCCGGTACGTCGTCGTGAGCGCTTCACCGAATCGCTTGGCCTCGTCGTAGCACGCGCGCGGTCCGACGGGGTTGACGTTGCCCCAGTACTCCTCGGTCTGCGGGTGCATGAGCGGGTCGCCGTAGCACTCGGAGGTCGATGCGTAGAGGAACGACGCGCCGTGCGCGCGAGCCAAATCCAGGCAGGTGCGCGTGCCGAGGCTGTTCACGTCGAGCGTCTCCAGCGAACGGCGCGCATAGTCGACCGGGCTCGCCGGCGAGGCGAAATGCAGCACGATGCGCACGTCCCGGACGGCGCGCGCGATCGCGTCGCGCTCGGTCGAGACGTCCGCTTCGATCAGCGTGAAACGCGCGTCGTTCTCGAACGATGCGACGTTCCGGCGGTTCCCCGTAATGTAGTTGTCGACGCCGTAGACGGTTTCGCCCGCGGCGAGAAAGCGCTCGCACAGGTGCGATCCGACGAAGCCGGCCGCACCGGTGACGACGACGCTCACCGCGGGTCCTCGACCGCCCGCTGCGCCGCCGGACGCGCGCGCCCGACCCCGATCACGGTGAAGTCATGGGCCGAGGTGTCCTCGAGATCGTACAGGTTGCGCAGATCGTAGAGCAGCCGCCCGCGCATCGCGCCCGCGAGCCGCCCGAGGTCGAGGTGCTTGTACTCGTTCCAGTCGGTCGCGACGATCGTCGCGTCGGCGTCGCGCGCGCACTCGTAGAGATCGTCGTCGTAGCCGATCGTATCGCCGAACTCGCTGCGCACCGCCGGCACGGCCATCGGATCGTGAGCACGCACGGAATAGCCCGCGTCGAGCAGCCGGCGAAGCAGCGCCAGGGGCGGGGATTCGCGAATGTCGTCGGTGTCGGCTTTGAACGCGAGCCCGAGCAGCGCGATGCGCGAGCCCGGCGGGACCGCACGCGCGACCTTTTCGAAGCAGCGCTCGATCTGCGCGGCGTTCGTCTCCAGTACCGAGTGCAGGACACGGGCTTCGACGCCGTTCTGCTCGGCGATCCGCGTGAGCGCGGTGACGTCCTTCGGGAAGCACGAGCCGCCGAAGCCGAGTCCCGGCCGGAAGAACATCGTCCCGATGCGCCGGTCGCTGCCCGCACCGTACACGACGTCGTTGACGTCGGCGCCGACGCGCTCGCAGATGTTCGCGATCTCGTTGATGAACGAGATCTTCGTGGCGAGAAACGCGTTCGCGGTGTATTTGATCATCTCGGCGGCGCGCACGCTCACGACGATGATCGGAACGCCGAGCGGCTGGTAGAGCGAGCGCATCACGTCGGCCGAACCGTCGTCGTCGACGCCGATGACGACGCGATCCGGCTTCATGAAGTCGGAGATCGCCGAGCCTTCCCGGACGAACTCGGGGTTCGAGACGACGCGCACGTCGTGGTCGCTCTCGGCGTACTCGCGGATCAGGGCGCGGACGAGGTTGCCCGTCTCGACCGGAACCGTCGACTTGTTGACGACGATCTTCGGGCCGTCGAGGTTGCGCGCGATGTCGACCGCCGCTTGCCGGACGTAGGTCAGGTCGGCGTGCCCGTCGGCGCCTTGCGGGGTTCCGACGGCGATGAAGATCAGCTCGCTCGACGTCACGGCGTCCGCGACGTCGGTCGTGAAGCGCAAGCGCTTCGCGCGCACGTTGCGCTCGATCATCTCCCCCAGCCCCGGCTCGTAGATCGGGACGCGTCCGCGCTCGAGCGAGGCGACCTTGTCGCGGTCGGTGTCGTAGCCGACGACCTCGTTCCCGAGCTCGGCGAAGCACGTCCCGGTCACGAGACCGACGTAGCCGAGCCCGAACATCGCTATCCGCGCCATGCCGCGCCGTTCCCCCACGGGTTCCGCTGGTTCATCGCGGTTCCATTATCGCGCCCTCGGGCGGACGACCTTCCGGCCGTGGAGAACGAGCATCGCCGCAATGGCGAATTCCATCCATCCCACCGCGCTGATCGCCCCGTCCGTCGTCCTCGGCGAGGGGAACATCATCGGGCCCTACACCGTCATCGAGGGCGACGTGCGCATCGGCGACGGCAACTGGATCGGGCCTCACGTGACGATCGGCACCCCGGCCCAGTACACGACCGAGAAGTTCGAGTTCAACGGTCAGCGGCAGACGGGGATCGAGATCGGAAGCCGCTGCGTGTTCCGCGAGTACGTCACCGTCCACCAGCCCTCGACGTACACGACGATCGTCGAGGACGACTGCTACTTCATGGCCTACTGCCATATCTCGCACGACACGGTGATCCGGCGCGGCGTCAACATGGCGAACAACACCCAGATCGCCGGCTTCACCGAGATCCAGGAGTACGCGACGATCGGCCTCTCGACGGTGATCCATCAGTACTCGACGATCGGCGCGTACGCGATGGTCGGGATGAGCTCGGTGATCGTGAAGGACGTCCCGCCCTTTTCGAAGATCGCGGGGAACCCGTCGCGGCTGCTCGGCATCAATGCGGTAGGTCTGAAGCGCAACGGGTTCGAGCCCGAGCTCGTCGAACTGATCGCTGCGGCGCACAAGCGCGACGCGCTCGACGACATCGACGATCCGCGCGTCGCCGACATCCTGCGGCGCTTTGCAGGCCGAGAGACGGCCACGCATCGCCCCGTGCTGCGGAACACACCTCCGTTGCGCATCTAGGAGACGCCGGGAAGGCCCGTTAAGCGAGCACGGCGGGGTGACCGTCTCGCCGTGCCCGGGGTGGCACGAATAGTAGCCGAGTCCGAAGCGCTTCCGCGTGCGGGCTCTTCGAGGGGTGGAAAGATGGCAGTTAATAGTCTGTCCGTGACGAGTCCCATCGTCAATACGGGGACCGGCACGGATCCGATCGTCGGCGTGCAGGCACCGTTGCCGACGAGCGACGGGGGAACCGGGACGTCTTCTCCCGCGCTCGTCGAGGGCCCCGGGATCGCGATCTCCGGCAACTGGCCGGATCAAATGATCTCGGCGACGCTGGGCTGGTTCAACATCGCGGACTACGGCGCGACGGATGACGGCACCACGGACTGTGCAGTCGCGATTCAAGCGGCGGTGAACGACGCAAATTCTGCATACGCCTCATCGGGCGTTTCACAAGTCGTGTGGATTCCGCCGGGGCGCTGGGCTCTGTACGAGGGGATCTATGAGCGGGACGGGGTGAGCTGGAAAGGCGCCGGAAAATTCCAAAGCGTCCTCGTGGGAAGCGCAAGCTTTATCCCAAACCCCGACCGCCCCTCGGGATACAACGGCGTGATGTGCGGACTGATCATGCTCGACGGTCAAAGCACTTCCGAGCGCGGCGTCCCCCTCGTTGGCATCACCATCGAGGGAATCGGATTTGACTTAAATCAGTGCCCGAACGTTTGGAATACGACGAGCACGACCGCGCTCTCGCCGGGGACCGGCGTGACCATCACGCCCGCATCGATGGCGGGAATAACGACTGGTCTGAACGTGACGATCGACCCGGGATCGAACGCCGAAACGGTTTCGGTCATCTCCACGACGTCGACGACTTTCACAGCGAATCTTACCAAGTCGCATGCGTCCGGCGTGCCGATCGACAATCCGAACTACACACCCGGCGGAATTCTGGCGATCCTTCAGGACGGGATCCGCCCCATGCAAAAACTGACGCTTCGCGACATCTCACTGGAACTTGGCTATAATACGACCGACATCACCGCCAACGACGGCAATTTACATGCCGGCATCGGTATGTACGGGCTGGGCATCGGCGAGAGCTATGACGTCCTAATCGAAGACGTCTGGTCACACAACGGGTCCGGACCAGTACAAGTCTACCACGGCGCGGCGAGCGGCGAGGCGTATTCGGTCCACGGCATCACGGTCCGGAACGTTCGCAGCCTTTGCGACAAGGACTTCATCCTCGACGATCGCGTCGTAATCGGCGGCAACTATTTCACCACGTACACGCCAGCGGCGAACATCGATGGCCTCGTGGTCGAGGACTGCGTCGGATACATCGAAGATCCGCCCGCTGGAACGTACACGAGCACGGGATTCAACATGGTGAGCATCGACGTGCTCGGCGTGATGAAGAACGTGCGTGTGTCCGGAACATACGGTCGCGGCGCGTCGATCGGTACGCGCGCTTCGAACGGTAAATTTCCCGGCGCCGGGAATGTCGTTACGTTCCGTGGTTACAACTCGCGAAGCAACCTCCGCGACTGCGTCATCGAGAACACGTACGGCGAGTTTATTAACCAGAGCGTTGCCTTTACGGGGTTCTCTCCCGACGTGATCGATGCGTCGATCATCATCCGAAATACGGTCGGCCGAAGCGCCCGGTACGCTAATGTGGTACAAGTAGCAACGATCGCGACGCCTTCAGGTTCCCAACTGCTGATCATCGATGGCGTCCAGGCAAGCTTCGCTCCGGAATGCTTCGCCTATTTCGTGCAAGGGGCGGGCGGGACGTACACGTCTGCACTGCTCCTCACCGACGGCGAGCTCGCGGGCGACGTCGTGCTCGCCAATGTCCAAGGCGGGGCGAATTGTCAGGCGGCCCTCGGGGTCAACGGCACCGGATGGTTGATAACGGCGACGAACGTCAATCCCCCGACCGGCTTCTCATCGCTCACCGCCGCGATCTCCGCCGGGGCAACCTCGATCCCGGTCGCGAACACCGCTGTATTCGAGGCCGGTCAGTACGTGGCGCTTGGAAGCGACGTCATCGAAATCACCGGGATCAGCGGAACAACCTTGACGACGACGCCGACGGCGTCTAGTCACGTCAGCGGAAGCGCGATCGGTCCGTCGCTAACATCCAACGGGTACCGGGTTACCGCCCCCAGCATCAGAATCTCGCGGTCGTATTACAACACGCTGACGACGTGGGCCACCTCCGTCCCTGCTTCTGGGGCCAGCCTCGTGAATCCTTACCTTTCGGATATGAACGTCGCGATCGGCGGCGGGAGCATATCCGCGATCGCGATCAACGGTGTCAACCAGGGACTGACGAGCGGAAACTTCATCGTCCGAGCCGGCGACTCTATCACCCTCACGTACAGCAGCGCACCGACCTCCTTTGTCTGGCGACCGATCGGCTAAGCCGAGACCGGCTCTTCAACCATTACCGGCTGACCACTCTCGGCGGACTTGCCGAGGGCGGTCAGCACACGCACGACGCGCGCTCCCGCCTCGAAGTCGACCGGCGAGGGACGCCGTTCGCGCACGCACGCGACGAAATGCCGGATCTGCTCGACGAGCGGAGACTCC
>Ga0070739_10003452_pt1 | contig 19674 bp, 16 predicted proteins | sample Coa_R1_7_FD_66445 | JGI IMG/M metagenome (GOLD analysis project Ga0070739, IMG submission 66445) | Surface soil microbial communities from Centralia Pennsylvania, which are recovering from an underground coalmine fire - Coalmine... | ecosystem: Environmental > Terrestrial > Soil > Unclassified ... | reverse complement strand
GCACAGCAGGCAGCGCAGATTGGGCGACAGTCCCCACAAGGAGGTCGGGGCGTTGATCGTCAGAGTGCCGGCCGAGACGCCCGGCAGCGAGGTAAGCTGTGCCGATTCCGTGCCGTTGTTGGCTTCCACGAACGGCCGGCCGATGACTGGATTCGTGGAGCTGTTGGTCAAGAAGCCGGCCGAGCGCGGACCGAGGAAGAAGCCCGTGATTTCCAACGCTTTGCTCTGGTCGCAACCGAACCAGTAGCCCAGGGTGAAGCGCCCGCCGGAGAACGGACTGTTGCCGTTGATCTGATTGCCGCCGAACAGAACTTGCGTCGTCGGCGCTCCCAAAACAGCAAAATCACTGGGAGCGCTCGTGGTGGCCAGCACCGGAACGGACTGCCCTCGAATCCACCAAAGCAGATACTCCGCAGAGGCATACAGCCGGGGACGCAGGGGATTAACTAAGGGGACGGCCTGAGCGAAGGGATCTTCCGGCAACTGTCCTGCGGGTAGCCCGACTCCCCAACTGGTGTCCACGGGCGCTTCCCATCCCGGAACCATGGGAACTTGAGAGGCGGCGGCAACAGGGGGAACTACAGCGTTCGCCGATGTCCGCGTAATGCCGTTGTTCTCCCATCTTCTCCATCCGTTCACAGGGAGGAAAGAGGAGACGGCGGCGGAGGAAGACGAGCGGTCCACGGCGAATATGCCATCCGCTTGTTCGTTCGGTTGTTGAGCCGGTTGCGATTGCGTCGTTGTCACTGGCGCGCTGACGGCGATGATCTCCGGCGGCGGATGATGCAGTTGGGCCGACGAGACGCCGGTCCCACTAGCGACTGGGGCCGATGTCTCGAAACTTGCCGGCAAAATCGCTGAAGGAGTAGCTTGGGGCGTCGCTGCGATGCGTTCCCGGTTACCCGGCGGCGAGTCGGGAAGTGGCAGGGGAGCGCTCAGAGTGACGGCAGGAACGTTTTCTGTGCGCGGCGCATCGCCCACCGCTTGCCATTGCACATCTTCGCCGCGCAACGCGGCGCTGTTGGCAAGCAAGACAAGGAGCAGACAACCAATCCACCGCCCCTTCTGCATGTTCTCCATACTCCCCCGGAAGGGCATACGCGGCCAAAGTATGCGCTACCCTTCTTGCCAGTATTTTTCGACCAATCGCTACAACAAACAGAAGTATTTTTTTTGGAATAGTCGTTACGAGTGTTTCGTTTCGCTGGTTTCGCAGCACAATGGAGCTGCTTGACGCTGCGGAGCAGAGCGAATCAACATATGACTGCGCCAGATTGACCTTCTCTGCGTTTCGTTTTCGTGGTATGGGGTCAGGTCGCCGGCCCTAGACGGCAATTGGAAAGGAGTTCCTTGGATGAATGCGTTCCTGACCATGCCCAGTCGCCGCTTTCTTCCGCTCCTCGCGATAGCCTATCTCTTGGCTGGCTTGCTTCCTTCCACTCAAGCTGGAATGTTGAGCAGCCGTCTGACAGATCGGGCTACGCTTGCTTTGGGCGGCCCTTCCGTGTCTGGCCTCACCCGGCTCGTTTATGAATCGCAGGGAGAAATTCAGGCCGGAGTGCGACAGACTAATTCTCGCAGATCGGGTGCGATTGCGGCGTTGGCGCTCACGCTGATTATTCCGGCGGGAACCACGCCGGTGTTTATCGATACGCCTCCACCGCCTCCACCTCCACCGCCGCCACCGCCTCCTCCACCACCTCCGCCCGCATCCTCCTCTTCTCCTCCTCCACCGCCACCACCACCACCGGGGGGAGGCCATGTCGCCGGTTCACCAGAGCCAGGCGCGTTGATGCTGGCGCTGGCTGGCAGTGGTACTGCGTTGCTGACTTGGTTCCGCCGTCGTCGAACTGCCGCATCTGCCAGGAATACTTGATGTGATTGAGAGAAAACACCAGCCCGCAGCGCTGGCACGGGCGACCCTTGCCGGCGCTGCGGGCTGGTGTTCAGTCCGCTTATAAACTCGCTTCTTTATCTTCCCATCGGTCCCATCCCCGGTCGCATGTTCGGCCATGTACCAGAAGCTCCCACTCCCATACCCGGCCTCATCATTCCCATCCCTCCTCCTCCCATCAACCCCGGTCTACCCCCTGGGCCCATCATGCCTGGACCCGTGGTCGGCCGTCTTTGCGAGTAGGCCCCCTCGCTAACAAACGGCTGACCATTGAGGGTGCTGAAATAAGTGCCGGTATAGTTGACCGCGGTAGGATGGCCGGTCGCCGGCATTGGTGCGTTTAAGTCCTCTTCGAGCATGATTCCGGGAGGTTCGGGGGGTTGGTTGATTATTCCCTGAATCGTTTGATTCATAATGTTGCGGTATTGCCGGCGTTGGAACTGCGGCTCCACGAGTGCGTAGTAGTTGACCGCCGCATTGCCCGGAATCAGCATGTTGAGGTATGGGCTGAGGGGCGTCTGCCAACCAGGGCGGAACATCGGCTGCTGATAGGGATAGATGTTCTGAGCTGCGGCCGGGCCGACAGCCAAGCTCAACCAGGCAAACAGAACGGCGACGGCAGCAAAGATGAATCGCTTCATGACATTCCTCCCTGCTTGGATTAGGCCAGCGGTCGCGCGGAGGATCGCCGGAAAATCGAGGCTTTCATCTCCTAGTTTACCCTCGCCGTTTCTCTCCTGCAAGTTTTCGTTCGTATGATTACCAACTCGAAGCGTAAGCGAGGGCGGCCTTCGCTTACGCTTCCGGCAGGTTTCAGAGAACTCTCAGCGGATGAGCCCCGCTCCTCCGCCCAGACCGCTGGACGTGCCCTTGATCGAGTTGACCGTGGCGGCACCCAGCAACGTGACGCCGAAGGTACGCAGGATCGGCGAGTACAGCTTCGACAGGAACGTGTCCGCCTTGATCAAGTTGTTGGAATCGACATAGACGCGATCACCGGGGAACAACTGGTAGTTGGTCGCGCTTGATCCGCATTGAGTCACGGCCATCCAGTCCACTGGCAGGATCTTCGGCGGCTGCCCGGGGCGCGTGGCCCGCGCGACCCATACTCGTTTTTTGCTGGCTACAGCCGGCAGACCATTGATGTTGGCCAGGGCGTCCAGCACGGTCTCATTGCCCCGAATCGGGATCGGGTAGACTTGCTGGCCATAGCCGCCGCCGTCCGTGATGACGTAGTAGAACTTGCTGCTATAGACGAGCACGTCTACCTGCAGCTCTTTCTTAACCAACTCCAGCGACGAGAAGTCTTGTCTCCATTCCTTCACGTAGGCGCCCTCGGTCCCCGGCTTCTCCTTGTCGCTCTTCTGGTCATATTCCGGGACACCGCGCAGCAGTCCCGGCATGATTTCCAGCAACCGAGCGGCCACAGCGTCCGCTACTTGCTCCAATGTCAAGCCGGCGACGCGGATCTTGCCGTAAATGCCGAGGTTGATGGTGCCATCCGGGCCAACTAGGTGCTGCCCCTGAATGGGCTGCAAGCGCAGCGTGATGCGATTGGAGGCCTGGATGAGCAGGATGTCCGGCGGCTCAACCACGTAGGGCGGCAGGGCCATTTTCTCGAACTCGCGCGGCACATCCGGATACGGATGCGGATGCGGATGTGGCGGCGGCATGACGCCGTCGGGGCCAACGGCGACGGGCATCGGCGAGCCTAATGGCCGCGGGGCCGGTAACATGATGCTACCCGGCGGCCCGCCATCGCCGCCATCCAGAACCGGACCATTGCCGGTCGGCACCGGCGTTCCCATCGGCAGGCGCGCCGGAACCGCAGGAGTATTGGCGGCCATGGTGGTTGGGCTTCCTTGCATGTCAGGTCCTGATACAGTTTGCTCAGCGCTGACGCGCTGAACGGGCGACCACGAGCTGGCGATGACTTCGCGGTTGGCCGGGACCGGATGGGTGATCGGTACCGACTGGAGTATCACTGGTCGCGCCCCTGGGGATGGCGACGGTGTCGTCGCATACTGCATTATCGGCTGCGCTTGATCCGCCGCCGGATATGATGTAGGCATCGCTGGGGTGCCTTGGCTTGCCAACAAGCCGTGGCCCGGGAGCAAGCCGCTGTTGGACAGAAAATTGCCGGTCTGCGGCTGAGTGTGGGGGATGGAAAACGAATCGTGGTCGGCGGGGCTTGAGTAGCAACCAATCCCGGCCACGATCAGGCCGGCGAAGGCTGCCGTTCCAGCCAAAAGCGATCCTCGGCTTCTGACAGGCATGGTCCCAATCCTCAAGAGGAAGTTCGCGTCAGATGGCGCTTCGGTGGCACAGGATCGCCCCGACGAAAAGCCAGCCGACAATCCCTGTCGCAGTCTTTTCGCAGGCGCATCCTGCGAGCAGGACACAAACTATCCTGCACGCGGAATCTATCGGAAACGCCGCCCATCCGGTTTCAACTGTGCTTACCCGAAATGCGCAATCTTCCCTCCTCACGCCAGTTACGTTCGGTATATTGCGGATGATTTGACCCTACGCAGTTATTTTACCCAAATCAACATTTGCGAAACTGTATTGACTCTCGACTCGGGCGCGAAGTAACATCCTCTGACGCCGGAAACCTCTCAGACGGCGAAGGCTGCGAGAGAGGAGACGCGAGTTGGGATTACTCGCGTTGTGCGAAAGATCGGTCGTCTTCCTGGAAAGGATGCCATGACGTCACAGACTCCTCGTGTTCCTGCCTGGTCACTTGGTACCCTTGTACCCGTGCTGTTTGTGTCCGCATGTTTTTCGTGGGCCTTCGCCAGTACACTCACGGACCTCGCCCACGTCTGGCGAACCAACGATCAATACTCGCATGGCTTCTTGGTGCCCGGCTTCGCACTGGTGCTGCTGTGGCTGCGGCGCGACAAACTCGATAGGGCGTCGCTGCGGCCGGGACTGGTGCTCGGCAGCGTCCTTCTGGCGCTGGGACTCGGCCTGCGCTTGGCCGGCGTTTATTGGTACTTTCTCTGGCTGGACACGCTCGCCATCGTGCCGTGCGTGGCCGGCCTGTTCTGGCTCCTGGGCGGCTGGACGGCCTGCCGCTGGGCTTGGCCGGCCATCCTCTATCTCATTTTCATGATTCCGCTGCCGTATCGGCTGTCCACGGCCCTCTCGGCGCCCTTGCAAGGTTTGGCCACCACTGTCAGCACCTTCATCATGCAAACGATCGGTTTGCCCGCTCTGTCCGAAGGCAATGTCATCGTCCTCAACGAAGCGCGTCTCAATGTCATCGAAGCGTGCAGCGGCCTGCGTATGCTCGTCGTCTTCATCGCCTTATCGGCAGCGATGGCCCTGCTGACGCGCCGGCCGCTCGTGGACAAGCTCATCTTGCTCTTCAGCGCCATCCCCATCGCCCTGGTGTCGAACATCCTTCGCATCACCGCCACCGGCATTCTGCATGAAACGACGAGCAGCGAAACAGCTAATCTCTTTTTCCATGATCTGGGCGGTTGGTTGATGATGCCGCTGGGTCTGTTGTTTTTGGCCGGGGAAGTGAAGCTTTTATCTCATCTGTTTATCGAACCGCCTCCGCCCCCGCCGCGGCCGGTTCGCGATCCCGCGCCTCGCCGGGTTCGCAAACAGCCGCAGCCGCCGCCTCGTGTTCGTTCGCCCCGGCCGGCAACGCCCGCCGCCGCGAGACGATAAGTCCGCCCAAGATCCTGATAGTACCAGAGCCGTACCCGGTAGGTACGGTATGGGGATGGTGCCTCCGTTTAGCGACGCTTCGCTGAAGCGTCGCTAAACGAGATGCGAGTTTCTTACGGAGAGTCAATCGTGTTACCGCAGGATGCCGATTTCCCCGAACCAGCCAAGAACACCCCGCCTTCGCGCGGCAATACCAAACCTGTGGCGGGCCGTATTGAGCCGTCGCAGCGAAGCCGAGCCGTCGATCCCCATGTGGCCATGGCACCGTCGGCGCTGTCGTCCTCACCCGATGTGAGCAGCTACTTACAGGCGCTCAAGCGTCGTTGGGTCAGCGCCGCTGCCCTCGGCGGGACCCTCGCCGTCCTTGCCGCTCTGGCCGCCTGGTTCCTCTTGCCGCCCAAGTACATCGCTTCGGGACGTGTTCGCGTCGCCTATGAAGTCCCGACCATCGACCGGACGCAGGGTGGTCACGGCGATTTCGCAACCTACTTGAAGACGCAAGCAGCCCATCTCACGAGCCGCAAAGTCATCTCCGAGGCGCTGAAGAGAGACGAGGTCAAAGCTCTTAATTTGGAGGCACGAACCGGCAAGGATCCGGCCCAGTACATCGAGGAGGAATTGAAAGTCGAAGTCCCGGACAATCAGGAGTTGGTGACAGTCCTGATGAGTTCCCCCGATCCTCAAGTCTCGCTGACCATCGTCAAGGCGGTCATCGAGTCTTACCTAGAGATTATCGTTTACGCCGAACAGGAGGAGCGGCGTAATTCGGTGGCGAAAATGACCGTGATGCTGAGCAAGGCTCAAGCCGCCCTCAAGCAGAAGCAGGACGCTCTGGACAAAATGATTCATGATTCGGGCGACGTGGCCCCCGAAGTGCTGGCGATCAAGATTGGGGATTTACAATCGCGCATCCGCGACGCCAATGTCCGCCGCAGCGATCTCCGCCTCAAGATCCGCGAGGCCAAGGCCGACCTCATCAGCCACGTTGCGAACATGAAATCCCTCAAGGAATCCGCTGCTTCCACTTCATCCGTCGAGGTTGTTCTCAAGAACGACCCCGTCGCTCAAAAGCTCAAGGCCGACATCACCACCGAGCAAGCGATCATCGACGATTTCGAGCATAAAACGCTTGGCACGCGCTATCCCTCGCTAATCACCGCCAAGCGACGAATTCGGACGGCGCAAGCCAACCTCAAAAAACGCAGGCAGGAAATTCAGGAAGAATTGGCCGCAGCGGCAGAGGCGTCCGGCAGCGGAGGCCGCGAGGAAATGGAGCGGCTGCGCGTAGCCAAGGAAAACGCCATCAAGGCCATGGAAGAGCATCATGAGGAACTGGGAAAGAACCTGGCTTCGGACAACGAGGAGTTGTCCAAGTTGAAGCGCGTCGATCATGCCGAGCAGGACCACCTGCGCGACGCTGTCACTCAGGAATCGAAATTCGTTGATGAACTGGCTCTCCACCTGCGGAAAAAAGAAGTGGATCTAGAAGCGGGCACGCGCGTCACTCAGGCCCAGGACGCCGAATTGCAAAAGAAAGACATGAAGAAGCAAATCCTCGGCGTCATCGCCGCGCCGATCGTCGCCCTGCTGGGCGTGTGCATGTGTATCGCTTGGCTGGACGTGCGACAGCGCCGCATTCGTTCGGCCGGCGAGGTGTCGCGCGGTCTGGGCATTCGCGTGGTTGGTGCCGTGCCGGCTGTGCCGAATCTGGAACAGCACCTGGTGGGACCGACCGGCGAGCCGGACCTGGAAGGGCATCCGGCCCTGGAATCGATCGACGCACTTCGCACGCAGCTGCTGCGCGACGCCGACGACGTGCATACGCGCGTGGTCATGGTCACCAGCGCCACGCAAGGCGAAGGCAAAACGACTGTGGCCAGCCACCTGGCCAGCAGCCTGGCCCGCGCCGGACGCAAGACGCTGTTGCTCGACGGCGATTTACGGCGCCCATCGGCCCATCAACTGTTCGAGCTGTCCATGCATCCGGGCTTCAGCGAAGTGCTGCTCAACGAGGTTGAATTGACTGACGCCGTGCAACAGACGACACTAGAAGGCTTGTCGTTCATGGGAGCCGGCCAGTGGGACCGTGAGGTGCTGCACGCCCTGGCACGCGATGGCGTGGAGGGCATCTTTGAGAAACTGCAAGAAGAGTTCGATTTCATTGTCATCGATTCGCATCCGGTACTGGCGGCCACCGATTCGCTGCTGATCGGCCAGCGCGTAGATGCGGTGATCCTGTCGGTGCTGCGCGAAGTTAGCCAGATGCCGCGCGTCTACGCGGCGTCGCAGCGACTAACGACGCTGGGAATCCGTGTGCTAGGGGCGGTCGTCAACGGTGCCGACCCCGAAGAGGCGTTGGCCGCTACGGCCCACGCCCGCATGGTGGCTCATTAACATCCGATGACTAGCCCGAAGCGCCAGCGACGGGCTGATGGGGAAACGGAGGGACACAGCAATGAAACGATGGATCGCTGCATTGATCGGCTCAGCCGCTCTGGTTGCCTGTGGCATCGTGCACGGCTACTGGACCGACCGCTGGGCGGCGCCGGTGGAAGTGACGCAGGCAGCCCAGCGACTTGACGCTATCCCGCTGGAACTGGGCGAGTGGGAAGGCGAAGCGCTGGAAGTAAAGCCCGGGGAGGCCGGTGCCGGCGTCGCCGGCTGCATCCGCCGCCGCTACGTCCATCGCCAAACAGGAGCGGCAATATCGCTGTTTCTTGTGTGTGGACGCCCGGGGCCGGTTTCCATTCATACGCCGGATGTTTGTTACGGCGCCAGCGGCTACTTGGTGAATACCCGCAGCCGTTACGAGTCCGACTCCGGCGACACTATGTGGAAGGCCGACGCTACGCGCACCAATGCCACCGAGGAGACGCGCGTTCGCCTGTATTGGGGGTGGGGCGACGGTTCGTCCTGGATGGCTGCGAACGATCCCCGTGTGCAGTTCGCCCGCCGCCCGCTGCTGTACAAGCTGTACGTCGTACGAGATCTAATCGGAGGAAACGAACCCAACCGCGGCGAGCCATGCGAAGAGTTTTTTCAAACATTGAGGCCCGTGCTGCGGCAAGTTTTGTTCGCCCCTCCCTCGACTTGATGATTTCCGATTGATGATGGATAGTCCCTAAACCACGTCGCCAACCATCCATCGTCAAGCATCCATTCGAGTGAGTTTTTTTATCTTTTGCATGGAGGCGAATCCCTTGCCGACAAAGATCGATCGTCGGCTGGCCGGCAACACGGCGGCCATCCGCAATGAGATCCAGTCCACGATACATTCCCTTTCCCGCGAGACTGTTCGCCCCTTGCGGCATCGCTGGTATCTCTCGTGCAAGTACGCCCTTGATTTTGTTCTGGCTTTCTTGCTGTGTGTGCCTGCGTTACCTCTGGTTGTCGTGGCCGCTCTGCTCGTCAAGCTGACCTCGCGCGGCCCGGCTTTTTACACGCAAACGCGCGTCGGTGAAAACGGCCGGCTGTTCACCATCTGGAAGCTCCGTTCCATGATCCACAACTGCGAATCGCTGACCGGCCCGCGTTGGTCAATGCCCGGCGATCCGCGCGTGACACGCATCGGTGCCCTCCTCCGCGCCAGCCACCTCGACGAGCTGCCTCAGCTGCTCAACGTGTTGCGTGGCGAAATGAGCCTAATCGGTCCGCGTCCCGAGCGTCCGGAATTTGTGCCCGAACTAGAGCGCGAGCTGCCCGGCTACTGGCAGCGCCTTACCATACGACCTGGCGTCACCGGACTGGCTCAGGTGCAGTTGCCGCCTGATTCCGACCTCACGAGCGTGCGCCGCAAGCTGTCTCACGACCTCTACTACATCCGCCATCTCAGCCCGTGGCTGGATCTCAGACTGTTAGTGTGTACGGCGGCCTACACCTTGGGACTGCCCTTCGGAATCACAGGCAAACTGCTCGGCATCCCTGACGGTCCGGCTGTGGAAGAAGCGATGCGTGCCGTTCTTGGCGAGAAGTCTGCTTCTCGTCTTCGGCGGACTGCTTAAGAAGGAGGAAGCACAATGCGCTACCTGTCTATTGAGCAGCAACGGCAAGCCCGAGTGAAAGGGCCGGCCGACTCGCGCCCGTTCATCTCAGTGATCGTGCCGGTGCGCAATGAATCCGCCTACATCGCCGACACACTCCAGCAGTTAGTGGACCAGCGCTATGATGCGTCCCGTTTTGAAATAATCGTCGCCGATGGCTGTTCCACGGATGACACGCGCACCATCGTGGCGGCGCTGCAAGCGCGCTACGCTCATCTTCGTTTGCTTGACAATCCCCGGCGGTGGTCGAGCGCCGGCCGCAACGCTGCCGTCCGCGCAGCGCGGGGCGACATCGTGCTCTTGATTGATGGTCATTGCCAGTTAAAGAATCCCTATTATCTCCAAAATGTCGCGGATGCTTTTGTCGAAAGCGGAGCAGACTGCCTCGGCAGGCCGCAGCCGTTGGACGTGACGGGGGCGAATCGGATGCAGCGAGCCATCGCTGCCGCACGTGCGTCCCGCTTGGGGCATCATCCTGCCTCCCATGTCTACTCCGGACGCTCCGGCTTTGTGCCGCCCCAGAGCGTGGCCATCGCCTATCGCCGCAGTGTCTTCGACACCGTGGGACTGTTTGACGAACGCTTCGACGCCTGTGAGGACGTGGAGTTCAACCATCGTGTGGCAAAAGCCGGACTGACTTGCTGGTTCACGCCGAGCGTGCTGGTGCATTACCACCCGCGTGAGAGCCTCACGGGCTTGTTCGGGCAGATGGTGCGCTATGGCCGCGGCAGGGCAAGGCTACTGCGCAAGCATCCCGAAACCTTTTCGCTGCCCGGTTTCCTTCCAGCAGCATTCCTTGCAGGCGTCGTCGCCGGGGCGCTGCTGGCTTGTATGAGTTCCCTATTGGCTCTGGTGTATGCCGCTGTCCTGGGGATTTACACTACAACATTGTTGCTGTTCAGCATCGCGCTGTGTGTGCGCGAGCGAGAAGCGAAGTTGTTGCCCCTATTTCCACTGGTCTTTCTGACGATTCATGTTGGCGCGGGTGCGGGCGTGTGGTGCGAGTTATTGCAGGGCTCGCCACCGGTACCTGACGTAATCGAACCAAATACTCTTCCCCGTGCCGCCTAAGTGAAAGGAGTGCTCGCGCATGAAAACAGACCTGCGGCTCCGCCCGGAGAAGCAGTCAACCGCGCCCGCCACTCCTCGTCCGTTGCTCAATGCTCTGACGATCGATGTCGAAGATTACTTCCAGGTCTCCGGCTTCGATCATTGTGTATCGCGCCGGCAGTGGGACGATTTCCCGTCACGGGTCAGCGGCAGCACGCTGCGCGTGCTTGACCGGCTCGCGGAGGCCGGTGTGCGCGGCACCTTCTTCATCCTCGGCTGGGTCGCGGAACGACACCCGGCACTCATCCGCGCCATTCACGCCGCCGGCCACGAGATCGGCTGCCACAGCTACTGGCATCACCTCATCTATGAGCAAACGCCGGCGTCTTTCGCCTCAGACCTGCGACTGGCGCGTCTGATCCTGGAGGACATCATCGGAGAAAGAGTCACCGCCTACCGCGCTCCGAGTTTTTCCATCGTCGAACGCTCGTTGTGGGCTTTGGACATTCTGCTGGAAGAAGGTTTCCTCTTCGACTCAAGCATCTATCCGACGTACCACGATCGCTACGGTCTTGCTGGAACGCCACCGCATCCGCACTGTATCGAACGCACCGGCGGCAGCATTTGGGAGATTCCGCCTCCCGTTTGGAGAATAAGGAATTATCCTCTGCCCATCGGCGGCGGCGGCTATTTTCGGCTTTATCCCTACTGTTTGACGCGGCGCGGTCTGCGGGCCATCAACGCCGCTGGCCGCCCGTTTGCTGTGTATCTGCATCCGTGGGAGTTTGATCCGGATCAGCCGCGCTTGCGCCCGGGAATGATGCGAGCCTTTCGACATTACGTCGGTCTGCGGTGGACGGAAAAGCGTTTGGTGCAGCTGCTGAAGGATTTCCGCTTCGGCACGCTAACGGAATCTCTGGGCGAATGGTTGAGCACGCGTCCGGAGGTGCCACTGGCGGCATGATTGGGGCGACCCTTATTCGAGGTTGATCGGACAGGCTATGTCGGCATCGGCTGGTGCCTCCGTGCTGTGACTTTGTCGCATTGTCTCCAAGGGGAAAGTGATGCGTTGGAATCGATTTCAGCTGGATGCGAAGACGCTTTTGATACTTGCAATTATCGGCCATCTGCTCCTTTTCATCCGAATGGCCGTTCTGTACGCGCCCAGCTTGTCGTATCAGGGACCGATCGGGTTTGACCGTGTTTTCTATTATGCTTACGCCCGCTCCCTAGTTATTGATGGCGATCTGGACTTTAGCAACGAAATGGCCATGCGGACCCCCTGTATCCCTAGCGCAGTGCGCTACAGCGAGAACGGCACGCCGCTGAACAAGTACCCCATCGGGATGCCCCTCTTGGCGCTTCCCTTCTTTGGGCTCGCCCATGTTCTCGTGCTCTCCGCCACCTCCCTAGGGCTGACACACCTACCGGCCGACGGATATTCGGCCCCCTACGCCCTGGCGTTTGCTTTGGCTCAGCTTTTCTGGGTCCTGCTGGGAATGATTCTGCTCTACCGAACGGTCGCCAAGTACTACCGTCCGAAAACGGCGGCACTTGCTGTAATAACTTGCTGGTTTGGCACCAACGCCCTCTACTACACCGCTACCGATCTGATGATGTCTCATGCGGCGGCACTCTTTAGCATTGCCTGGTGCTCTTATCAATCGGTCCGCCTACGCGATTGCTGCACGAGCTGGGCAGCCTGGCTCCTCGTGGGGATAAGCTCTGCCTTTGTGGTACTGGTTCGCTATCAAAACGCCGTCTATCTACTCGTGCCCGGTGTAGCGGCCCTCTTGGTGCTAGGCCGCGCTTTAGAAACCCTTCCACCGACTCGCGCTCTTTTGCGGCCACTGGTTGGCTTGATAGGTTTTCTCTTCGCCTACGCGCCCCAGCTTTGCGTCTGGAAGATCCTCTATGGATCCTGGCTAACCTATTCCTATGAGAATGAGACATTTGATTGGCTTCATCCTCACCTTGTTGAGGCGCTCTTCGATCCGAATCACGGCTTGGCGATCTGGCTTCCTGTCCTCATCATTGGCATCGTCAGCGGTTTTCTTGTAGCGGTGCGCCGCATGGATCCTATCGCCCTCGCCGCGGTTATTGCCTTGTTAATCCACCTTTACGTGTCTGCTGCCTGGTGGTACCCGCGCCTGATTACCCGGACAACTTTCGACATGTTGTTCCCTCTTACACTTGGGTTTGCGTTCACTCTGGATCGACTGGAGAGAAAGTCAGCGAAGGCAGCATTCGCATTTTCCGCACTGCTTATCCTGTGGAGCGTCCCCTTGATGCGCAACGCGGACGCAAACCAAGTGTTGCCGCTGCCGCAGTGCTGGCTGGTGGGTGTTGTCCGGATGTTCGGGCTAGAGCGATTTGTTTCTCTCGGGTAGACAAGCTGTGCTAGTACGCCATTTGGGTTCACACTCACGCGCTGGCACCGTAACCGGGTTCTAGGACAGGACCATCTGGGAAAGGTCGGCTTATGCTGGATACATCCTCGAAACGAGCCTTGGTCTCCGAGGCGACGCGCTCCGCGTCTGCTCTGCGCGTCGTCATAGTGGATGAAGAGTTGCCCTATCCACCGACCTCTGGCAAGCGTATTCGCACGTTGAATTTGACGCTTCGTCTGGCGCAGCGTCACCGACTGACGTACGTATGTCATCGTAACGGCGACGCGGAAGAGTTGCGGCAGGCCGCCGCCTTTTTCGCCGAGCACGGAATTAAAACGCACGTCGTCGAACGGGTTATCCCACCAAAATCGGGGCCGAGCTTCTATCTGCGCCTGGCGGCAAACCTGTTGTCTCCGCTGCCCTATTCGGTTGCCACGCACAAGAGCCGGGCTCTACGGAACGCTCTGTTTGAGGTTGCCCGCACCCAGCATGTGGATGTGTGGCACTGTGAATGGACGCCCTACGCCGAGATGTTGCGCGGCATCGCCATGAGAGGGCGAGTCATCATGGCTCACAACGTCGAGTCGATCATCTGGCAGCGCTATTACGAGACGGAGAGCAACCCGCTACGGCGCTGGTATATCGGCCGGCAGTGGCGCAAATTTCAGCGTTTTGAACGCCGCGTTCTCGGCGAGGTCGAACAGACAATCGCTGTCAGTGATACCGACGCTCAGCGTCTGCGCCGGGATTTCGGCATATCGCATGTGGCCGTGGTCGAAAACGGCGTCGATACGGCGTATTTCCAGCCGCAAGCACGGCGACGCCAAAAGGACCGTCTGCTTTTTCTTGGCAGCCTCGATTGGCGGCCAAACCTCGACGGCGTGCGTTTGTTGTTGGAGAACGTCTTTCCGGCCGTGCGTGCAGCGGAACCAGCGGCGTCGCTGTGCATCGTCGGACGCAATCCACCGGAGTGGTTGCGAAAGCGCATCACCGCGGTACCAGGGGTCGAACTCCATGCCAATGTGCCGGATGTTCGGCCGTTCCTCGCCGAGTGCAGTACGCTCGTCGTGCCGTTACGCATCGGGGGTGGTTCCCGGCTGAAAATTCTCGAAGCGCTGGCTAGCGGAACGCCGGTCGTGTCCACCCGCATTGGCGCCGAAGGACTGCGCTTGGAGTCGGGACAGGATCTGACCGTTGTTGAGGATATCACCGATCTAAAAAATGCACTCATCACGGCTGTTCGTCAACCCGACATTGTTCAGGCGCAGTCGGAGCGCGGCCGGGAAAAGGTACTGGAACATTACGATTGGGACCGGCTCGCGGAGCAATTAGAGCAAGTGTGGAGGCAGTGTGCAGCGGAAGGGAAAAATGGCTAAGCCATAAGCGGCTTAGGAGAAGAGGTGTTCACCATGAATATCGTTCATTTAACGGCATCGACGTTTCACGGCGGACCAGAGCGGCAGATGCTCGGTCTGGCCCACCATCTGCCGGAGACGTATCAAAGCGTGTTCTTGTCCTTCGCCGAAGGCGGACGTTGCCGGCAATTCTTGAGCACGGCGCGGCACCACGGCTTTGAGGCGGTCGCTCTGACCTACGACACGCCGCGCCTGTGGTCGGCAGTGCGCGAGATTGTCGGCCATCTCGAACGCCTTGAAGCGGACGTACTGTGTTGCCACGGTTATAAGGCTAACATACTCGGCCGTATGGCGGCGCGGCGACAAAAGATTCCCGTCATCGCTGTGGCGCGGGGATGGACGGCGGAGAGCTTCAAAGTGCGTCTCTATGAGCGGCTGGATCGCTTCCATCTGCACTGGATGGACAAAGTCGTGTGCGTATCGGAAGCGCAAGCGGCGCGGGTACGTCGCGCCGGCGTGCGCCCCGAGCGCATCCGCGTGATTTACAACGCCATTGACCCAACACGCTTCCTTGAACCGGACACACGCTATCGCGCCAAGCTGCTGCGTTATTTCCGCCAACCGCGCTCGTATGTCATCGGTGCGGCAGGGCGACTCAGCCCAGAGAAGGGATTTGAAGTGCTGGTGAGGGCGGCCGAACGCGTCTTGCGCGAGCAGCCCGATACCGGCTTCGTGCTGTTCGGCGAGGGACCGGAGCGAGCGCGCTTGCAGCAGCAAATCAATGCGGCGGGGCTGGGACAGAGCTTCATCTTGGCCGGCTTCCGGGCCGACCTTGATCGGTTCCTGCCGCACTTCGATTTGCTCGTGTTGCCCTCGTACACCGAGGGCATGCCCAATGTTGTTCTCGAAGCGTTCGCGGCCGGAGTGCCGGTCGTGGCCACGACTGTCGGCGGCACGCCCGAAATCGTCGAAGACGGCGTCAGCGGCTATCTCGTTCCCTCCGGTGATGATGAGGCGATGGCCGAACGTATCTGCCTGGCGCTCAACAATGCCGATACGCTGCCGGACATGGGTCGCGAAGGCCGTCTGTACGTGCGGGAGAAATTCGGATTTGCAACCCAGGCCGAGTTGTATCGGGAATTGTTCGAGCAGCTGCGCCCTGATTACTTTGAGAGCGAAGAGAGCGACTTCGAGAAGAACAGTGAGACGGCGGCTCTACCAACCGAGCAGGAGGAGAGCGACGGCAAACCCACGACTCCTCTCGATGATGACTTTCTAACTACGGAATCAACATGCAGCAACTGACGAATTCAGCGAACGATTTGGCCTCCGGCGCGGCGAGTGCGCTTGCAGAGAAGAAGCACCGTTGGTCCGCATCACAGCGGCCGGTGCGTGTGTGTTTCGTCATCGACGAGCTGGCGCCCGCAGGGACGGAAAGCCAGCTATTGGCGCTGATCCATCATCTGGATCGTCGCCGCGTTTGGCCGTACCTGTGTCTGCTTCGTGGTGACAATCCACTATCACAAGCTCTGGAGCCGGATGATTGCCCGATCCTTCGTTTGGGCGTTAGCTCCCTGTCTCATCCGCGAATGTTGGTGAGTATGTGGCGCTTTCTGCGCTTTTTGCGCCGAGAACGCATCGATGTCGTACAGACATACTTCGCCGATAGCAGTTATTTCGGCATCCTAGCGGCGTGGCTGGCGCGCGTGCCGCACCGCATACGAACTCGCAACAATGTAGGACACTGGCTGACGCCCCTGCATCGCCGGCTCGGTCGATGCCTCAATGTCTTCGCCACCCAGACCCTTACCAACTGTGAGGCGGCACGACAGGCAGTCTTGGCAGCGGAACGCCCGCAGCCGGAAACGGTGCTGGTGCTGGAAAACGGCGTTGACCTGGAGCGCTTTCACGAAATCGCACCGCTGACGAACCGTCCGGCTACTGCAAGAACGCAGGTCGGGGTAGTGGCCAATTTGCGGCCCGTCAAGGGGCTAGATGTTTTTGTGCGAGCTGCGGCCAAGGTCCACCTCCGCCATCCGTGCACTTTCTTCATCGTCGCAGGCGAGGGAGAGCTGCGAACGAAACTGGAAGAACAAGCGGCGGCGGAGGGTTTGGAAGATCATGTTTCGCTACCGGGGAGCGTGGGCGATGTACCTGGTTTCCTAGCCACTCTCGATGTAGCTGTGTTGTGTTCGCACGCCGAGGGCATGTCGAATGCCTTGCTCGAATACATGGCTGCCGGTCGAGCCATCGTGGCCACCGCAGTTGGAGCCGCGCCCGTACTGATTGAGGATGGCGTCCACGGCTTACTGGTGCCGCCGGGCGATGCTCAAAAACTTGCCGATGCAATCGAGCGTCTGCTCGACGACCGTGAGCTAGCGCAGCGATTGGGTGCGGCGGCGCGGCGACGGGTGTGGGAACGGTACAGTCGCGAGGCAATGATAAAGCGGTTCGAGGAGTTCTATCTTTCTCTGGCTCCTCGTTTCCGCGGATATGAGTACATAACGGAGAAAAAATGACACGATGGATGCGCATTATCCACGATCTGGTCATGGACGCGGCAGAGATGTCTCGGCTGACGTCCTCAACCGCTCGCCCTCCCTCTTGCCCGGAGATGTACGATGCCTGTACGTCCAGCAATGTCCGTTGATTCTTCCGCCATTTCGGCCAGCGAAGCGATGCGCCGCTGGGCCGCTGCCAGTGATACGCCGCGCATCTTGCTCGTGGCGCGCTGGCCCATTGGCACCGTCCGCGCGCATTTGCTGGCCAACTATTCCGCCCTATGTGAAGCCGGTTTCCGCTTTACGTTTGTCGGTCCCGCCGGTGAATCACTCGAACGATTGCGAGAGGGTTTCGACGGCATCGAGGGACTGGGGTTCGTTGCCGCACCGGTGGAGGATCGGCGCTGCCGGCTGTGGCCGACCGTCCGCGCTCTTCTCCGCGACGGACGCTTTGGTTTGCTCCACTCACACGGGATCACGGCGGCGGTTCACTCCGCATTGGCCAATCTGGGTATCGCCGTACCCCATCTCCTCACGCTGCACAAACCGCTGCGGCCCAATCAGTTTCCTGGCTGGTTCGGCTGCCTGAAACACTGGATGCTGAAGCGCGCGCTCCATCAGGCCGATGCAATTATCACCGCCGGAGGTAACGGACAAGCGAACCTGCTTGAACACGTTCCGTCGTTGCGCGACCGTGTTCATCGACTCTTCACCATAGCTGAGGACATCAGGGCGGAGCGTCTGAAACTGCTGATGCAATCGTTGGCGACACGGACTCCCGTAACTCTTCCTTCGGAGCCGGTCGCTGCCTAGCGAATGGGATCAACGACATGATTTGGCTGCTTGGCGGATATATGTGGTTGTTTATACACCGGCCGTTTGAGGTCTGGCCCGTCCTCGGTACGCTTCAAATTGAACGCGTCTACATGATTGGCATGCTCATCGCCTGGCTGTTCGTGTCCAAGGGCTGGGTCGCCAACCGGATTCATTGGGTGACGGCCTTCTTTTCCATCGTCTTGCTTATGACATGGGTTCTCAGTCCCTACATGGACCAACCGCTCTGCGCCAGGACAGTTGAGGATTTTTTTAAGGTAATTGTCTTTTATATCCTGGTGCTGACGACTGTGCGCGACGAGCACAGTCTGAAATTATTGATAACGCTGTACCTGGGCGCCGTGAGCGTATACATGGCCCATTCGTTTCGGGAATACCTGGGTGGAAGCTACGAATATCGTATGGGCATTCGCCGTATGCACGGCGCCGATACAAGCTTCGGCGATCCCAACTCCTTTGCGTCATCTTTGCTCTATACCGTTCCGTTGGCACTGTCGTTGTGGACGACAAACCAGAGCAAGGCCATGCGGCTGTGGTTAGCCGGCTACTTGCTTTGTACCTGCCTGTGCATCACTCTAACCGGATCGCGGACGGGGTTCGTCGGGCTTTGTTTCTGTGGCTTCCTCATTTTGCTGCTGTCGGTGAAGCGGAAGGCGTTGGTTCTGGTCCTCGGAGGGATCGGCGGCGTCATGGTCCTGGGCGTGGCCGCGGTGGCGTTGCCGGCCGAGTTACAAAATCGCTATCTGACCATTCTGGACTCCAGTTACGGGCCAAAAAACGCGGCGGTATCGGCGGACAGTCGTATGAATTTCTTTCTAGAGGGCTGCCGGGCGTGGCTGAGCAGCCCCGTCATTGGACATGGGCCACGTTCTTTCGATTTCCTCACCGGCCACAAGTTGGGTTCGCACAATCTTTACGGACAAGTTTTGTGCGAAATGGGCGCCTTGGGTGCGCTGGCGCTGGCTGCTTTCATCGTTTGCTTTATTCTCAACTGGTTGGAAGTCCGCCGCTACTATCAAGGCCGTCCCGAACAGTCCCGCGACTTCTTGTTTTACCTGTCGCGCAACCTGGCCGTTCTTCTCGTGCTGTTGCTGCTCGTCGGCTGGGCCGGGCATTCGCTATACCGCTACAATTGGCGTTGGTTTGCCGCCTTCCAGGCCATCGCCGTTCATTGCATCCGCAAGAGACAACAAACCGAAGCGATCGTCGCCCTACCGTACCTTGCCCGCCATCCGGCGGTTGCCGCCAGCTTTGTTTAGCCGCGCGCCGTAGGCGAGCGCGGAGGGAATGGTGGGACCGGCGTCTCGCGGGTCCTGTACGGCTCGCGGCTAAACGCGGGCATCTTGATATTGGACAGCCGAATGATTAGCAGTCGTTCGTTCATCAAACATGCAGCGGTATACGGATTGGCCGGCCTATTAGTACAGGCCGGTGGGTTCGTGCTGCTGCCGCTGTATACCCACTATCTGACGCCGGCTGATTACGGAATACTTGAAGTTCTCAGCCGATTGTCCGAAACCGTCGGCACGTGTCTGATGTTCGGTGGTCTGCGCCAGGCGTTGTTGACGTTCTATCAGCAAAGTTCCGACGAAGCTGGCCGCCACCGAGTAGTGGCCACGATGTTCAGTCTGCTCGGTACAACCATCCTCGTGGGCGGAGGCCTGATGCTGGCGTTGGCCGAGCCGCTATGTGGCCTACTTGATCAGTTCATGCACCCCGGTGATGCGCCTATCAGTGCCGCGCTCCTGCGGCTGGCACTCTTGGCCGTTTTGCTCGACCCATTCATTCAGGTACCGCTGACGCTACTTCAGGCGCGCGTCGAATCGGTACGGTTTGTGTGCATCAATGTCAGCCAATTCCTGATCCGCATCGTCCTGTGTGTGCTGTTCGTTAAATATCTAGATGGCGGTGTGGCGGGCGCACTTG
>Ga0070739_10003447_pt1 | contig 19686 bp, 17 predicted proteins | sample Coa_R1_7_FD_66445 | JGI IMG/M metagenome (GOLD analysis project Ga0070739, IMG submission 66445) | Surface soil microbial communities from Centralia Pennsylvania, which are recovering from an underground coalmine fire - Coalmine... | ecosystem: Environmental > Terrestrial > Soil > Unclassified ... | reverse complement strand
TTCATCCCGGTCGTACCTCGATGTTCGAGCCGATCCATGGCTCGGCGCCCGACATCGCGGGAAAGGGCATTGCCAGCCCTATCGCCACCATACTGGCGACCGCCATGCTGCTCGACCACCTGGGCGAACAACAGGCGGCTGAACGAATCGAGAAGGCCGTCAGCCGGTCGATCACCTCCGGCATCATCCCGACGCTCGACGCCTCCAGTGGCGTGCCGACCTCTAAACAGGGCGACATCATCGCGGAGGCTGTTCGCGCCTCTTAGCGCCAATCGCGGCAAGAGTGTGTAGCCTTGAGGTTCTTTCTGCGCACTCGGTCGGGTGATAGGCTGAGGCGCGGCAGGCGCCAAGGAGCGACGGACGATGTTGCGTAGGATGGGCCGGGCCAGTTTCGTTCTGGCTTTGACGGCGACCGCACTGGCGCCGACCTTGGCCCAAGCGCCTTTGTTAGCGGCGTCGGATACGAACCGTGAGGTGAGCGCAAGAGTCGTCGCGAATATGCCCTCACCTCCCCCAGCCGGCTACCGGGCAGCATCTATGGACTGGGCAACACCTCAGCGGGCCTGGGTGCTAGGCACGGCTGCGTGCGCTAAGAAGTCCTGTTCCTACGTCCTCGAGACGGTCGACGGCGCCAAGACATGGAAGACGCTGGCGGTTGTCAGGCCTCCAATCGCTTCTATTGGCGACAGCTCCAAGCCGGGAGTTAGCGAGATCCGGTTCAATACCAAGCGTGTGGGCTGGATGTTTGCGCCCTGGCTTTACCGGACCGCAGATGGCGGTCGTTCCTGGAGCCGCCAAACCATCCCGGGACACGGCAAGCAGGTACTGGCACTTGCCGCCGCCCAGGCCGCCACTTATGTGGTCGTGTCGCCGTGTGCCTGGATGACCGGCTACTGCAACAGCAAACCCCTCAGCTTATGGCGAAGCAGCACGAAGACGCCAAGGCGGTGGGTCGAAGTGCCGGTCGCACTACCCATGTCTGTCTCGGCCGACGTCTCTGTGTTCGCGACGACCGTGTACGTAGTGGACACCCAGTTCGGACAGCCGGATAAGTTCCATGCGAGCCTCGACGGCGTACATTTCTCGCCGCGCTCGGTCCCTTGTGATAAAAGCTCCGACGTTCAGCTGTCCCAGGTCGTGGCCACCTCACGCCGCGGGGTCGATCTCCTGTGCGACGGGAACCCAGGGTTCAGCAAGGCGGAAAAGTTCGTGTTTCGGTCGAGCAATGCCGGGAAGACCTATAGCTACGCGGGAACGATGGGTCCGTACGGCATTGAGGCACAGCTGGCCGTTTCCCCCTCCGGAAACCTACTGGTGGCTTCATGGTCGGACGGCTCATTCATGTACGTCAACACCGGCGGAAAGAAGTGGCAGATGACGGTTGGTGTCTCGGACGGCGGGGCCGGCTGGAACGACGTGCAATACGTGACCAAGAACAAGGCTTGGGTCGTGTACTCGCCGGCTTCACTCTTCAACGGCGTGGGGAAGATCTTGGTAACCACAGATGCCGGGAGGCACTGGCACCTCAAGACCTTCTGACGCGGGCGAACTCTTGACTTTGACAGCCGTCGGAGTCTGTGAGTCAAGCAAAATGGCAGTGATGCCGACCGGATAGCCGGTGGCGTTCGATAGAATTGGCTTGACAAATCGCCTCAATTGAGGTCCCGCCATCCTGACCGGAGATGAAGTCCGGGCCTCGTTCGTGCGTTTCTTCGAAGAGCACGGACATGTCGCCCTCCCCAGCCTGCCCCTGATTCCACGGGATGACCCGTCGGTGCTGTTTGTCATTGCCGGAATGCAGCAGATGATCCCGTTCTTCCTTGGTCAGGCTACGCCTCCTTCCAAGCGGCTGGTCAGCATCCAAAAGTGCCTCCGCGTCGTCGACATTGAAGAAGTGGGTGACGACCCGTCCCACCTGACCTACTTCGAGATGCTCGGCAACTTCTCGGTCGGCGACTACTTCGTCCCGGAAGCACTGCGGTTCAGCTGGGAGTACCTGACCGAGACGCTGAAGCTCGAACCTAAGCGGCTGCGGGCGACGATCTATCCCGGCGACGAGTTGGCGCGCTCCACTTGGCTGGAGATCGGAATGCCGGAAAAGTGGATCTACGAAGATCCCGAGAACTGGTGGGCACGGCCCGGTCTGGCCGGTCCAGCGGGTCCGGACTCCGAGATCCACTACGATCGTGGCAAGCAGTACGGCTGCGGAGAGGAGGACTGCGGTCCCCTTTGTGATCGCTGCAGCCGCTACGTGGAGATCTGGAATAACGTGTTCATGGACTCGTTTGTCGACGAGCAAGGTGTTGTCCAGCGGCCCCTGGCCTCCAAGAACATCGACACCGGAGAGGGCTTTGAGCGGCTGCTGATGGCGGTTCAGGACGTCGAGTCGGTCTACGAAACCGACGTGTTCTCACCCATCATCCAGCGCGTCTCCCAGGTCATAGGCAAGCCATACAGGATCGACCGCGTGGCCGACATATCGATGCGCATCATCGCCGACCACTCGCGCGCCATCACCATGGCCATTGCCGATGGCGCCGTGCCCGGGAACGAAGGCCGCGGATACGTCTTGCGGCGGCTACTTCGCAGATCGGTACTGCGGGCGCGCATGCTGGGGATCGAGCGGCCGTTCCTGCACGAGCCGGTCGAAACGGTGATCGAGCTCATGACTCCCCACTACCCGGAGGTCGGCCGGCGTCGGGAGATCATCATGCGCACGGTCACGCAGGAAGAGGAACGCTTCGACGAGACGCTCGCACGCGGCCTTCCTATGGTCGAGCGGCTGATGGCCGAGGCCAAGGACAGTGGAGGCGTGGTCCCCGGCGACAGGGCCTTTCTGCTTCACGATACCTATGGGCTGCCCTTTGAGATGATCCAGGAGATCGCGGCCGAGCAAGACTTGAAGGTCGACCATCAGGGCTTCCAGCAGGCCTTGGAGGAACAAAAGGTCCGCGGCCGCATGGGTCGGCCGGCGGCTGCCGGCGGACAGCATCTCGAAAATTTGGTGACGCTGGCCGAGCGGCTTGAACCGACTGTGTTCACGGGCTACAGCCAGATGGAGACCGAGGCTCGTATCGAGGGGCTCATCACCGAAGGCCGGCTCGTCGCGACCGCGACGATGGGAGACGAGGTAGAGATCGTGCTCGACCGGACTCCCTTCTATGCGGAGGCGGGAGGTCAGGTGGGCGACACCGGCGAGATCACGGCCGTCGTCGGACGCGTCGAGGTGAGCGATACACAGCGTCCGTATGGCGGCATCATCGTGCATCGTGGCCGGGTGGTCGAGGGCTCCATCTCCAATGGGGAGGAGGTGACGGCCCGAGTTGACGCTGTTCGGCGCAGGCGCATCATGCCGCACCACTCGGCGACGCACCTGCTCCATCTCGCCCTCCATGAGACTCTGGGACCGGAGGCCACGCAGGCCGGGTCACTGGTGGCTCCGGACCGGCTGCGGTTCGACTTCCGCTGGAGCAACCCGCTCAGCAAGGAGCAGCTTCAGCGGATTCAGAGCCGCATCAACGAGCTGGTCTTCGCGGATGAGCCCGTGGTGACACGAGAGCTAAGGTATGCGGAGGCCATGACTGAGGGAGCGATGGCCCTGTTCGGTGAGAAGTACGGCGACCTCGTCCGCGTCGTCGCCATGGGACCGAGCAAGGAGCTGTGCGGCGGAACACATGTGGCGGAAACGCTCGAGATCGGCCCGGTAATCATCACCTCCGAAAGTGGTATCGGGTCGGGTGTGCGCCGTATCGAAGCTCTGGCGGGTCAGGCCGCGTACCAGCGCTTCGTCGAATCGGAGCGCCTGCTGGAGGAAGCCGCGGCCGCACTTGGCACCTCCCCTCAGCGGGTGGCCGAGCGCGCGACGGAGATAACCGCCGAGCTGAAACAGGCGGAGCGCAGGCTGAGCCGGCTGTCCAGCCAGGTCTTGGCTGGGCGAGCCGCCGAGCTCTCGAGTCGAGCCGGGAATCTCGACGGAGTCGATCACCCGGGGCGTCTGCTGGTCGAGAGAGTAGCCGTGGATTCGGCGGAGGACCTCCGCGTTCTCACTGCGAGGACCCTACAATCATTGGGGACGGGTGTCGTGGTTATGGGGTCCGTCGTCGAGGGCAAGCCTCAGTTTGCCGCAGCGGTAAGCAAGGACCTTACAGGCCAGGGCTACAGCGCCAGAGCGATTGCGCAAAGAGTCGGCAAGGCGGTCGGCGGGGGCGCTGGGGGCGGAGCCGATTTTGCTCAAGGCGGTGGCCGCGACGCCTCCAAGTTAGATGAAGGGCTGACGGAGGCCGAACGGCTCGCCCGCTCCACTCACTGAGCCTGCCTCTGGTGGTCGCACGGTCAGACGGTGTGGAGGAGAGAAACGTTGATGGAATCCCGGGGTAGCCCTGACTCGCATCATGAGGGATTGACGCCGCAGCAGCGGAACAGCATCCTGGCCCTGGACGTCGGCGATCGACGCATCGGCCTAGCCTCCAGCGATCCAATGCGGGTGCTGGCGAGCCCGGGCGGAGTTATCGTGCGCAGCACCCTGGAGCGGGATCTCGAACAGGTCCTCGCGGCCATCGAGGAGCACGAGATCGGAACCGTGGTTGTGGGTTTGCCCTTCAATATGGGTGGTTCAGAGGGCACTCAGGCGCAAAAGACCAGGAAGTTTGCCGCGGCGCTGGCCTCAAGAGGCGTGGCGGTTGAGCTGTGGGACGAGCGCCTGACGACGGTAGAGGCCATACGGATCCTGGAGGATCAGGGCATGAAGCGCAAGCGGATCAGGCGCCACGTGGATGAGGTGGCGGCCACGCTCATCCTCGACGCCTACCTCCGAAGCCTGGGATCGAGGCCGGCCAAGCCGGCCGAGGCCTACGACTAATGGCAGAACGCCGTACGGGTCGAGTCGAGCGCCCGTACAACTGGCGCCGGGTCGAGAAGCCCACCTCGAGCCGCCGTTCGCGAGGCTCCGTACGCTTGGTGCTGGCTGTACCCGGTGTGATCATACTGCTCGCCCTGGCTGCGTTCGGATATTTCCAGTACAAGGTCAATCAACCCCAGAATGCCAGCGCGGACCCAGTGCTCTTTGCCGTGCACACCGGCGACACTGACTCATCCATTGCCAATCGCCTGCAGCGGCTCGGACTCCTGCATGACAGCTTCTTCTTCAGCCTTGAAGCCCGCCTCGACGGGATGGGGGCGAAGCTGCAGGTGGGAGTTTTTTCGCTGCGGAAGAACATGAGTATCAATTCCCTCATCTCCACCCTTTCGAGTGGCCGAGCGCGGCTGATTCAGGTCACCATTCCGGCAGGGCTTCGTGTCGAAGAGGTTGCCGCGATCCTGCAGCATGACGGGATCAGCGGAAAACAATTTCTGCAGGCAGCGCGCAAGCGCCCCCACCTCGGCTTCAGCGCGGGCATTCCGGCCCGGGCGGGCGCAGAGGGCTTCCTGTTTCCCGACACCTATTCGGTGGCTCCCGGCACGACGGGGGCGGCCTTTGAAGCTCAGATGGTATCGCAGTTCGCGCGCACCTTCACCCCGGCGATGCGGGCCGTGGCGAGGCGCGAGCATCGCTCAGTGTTCCGCATAGTGAAGATGGCTTCGATCATTGAACGAGAAGCGGGCATCCCCTCGGACCGGCCCAAAGTCGCCAGCGTCTACTACAACCGTCTGCATGCGCACTACTACCTGCAGTCAGACCCGACAGTGCAGTACGCGTTGGGCCGTGCCGGCAAGTGGTGGCCACTGATCGGCACGGCAGACTATCAATCTACGAATTCGCCCTACAACACCTTCAAACACCTTGGCCTGCCTCCCGGTCCGATCTGCAATCCGGGATTGGGAAGCATTCTGGCCGCGCTCCATCCGGCGCATACCAGCTACTTCTACTTTTCCGGCGTTCGAAACAGCCCCCGCCTCCTGTTTGCCACCACCTACGCTCAATTTCTCCAGAACGTCCACAGTCAGGGCGGCTAGGATTTGTGGAGGGGCAGCAGTGGCCCAAATGGGTGCCTGCCCAGGACTGTGCACCGCATGACAGGACGCTCAAACATCTAACTCCGAGGCAACCATGATTTCTACCGGCGATTTGCGGCGCGGGCTGACCATCGACATCGACGGCGAGCTGTGGTCGGTACTGGAGTATCACCATCTGAAGCTGGGACGCGGTAGCGCCCAGGTCCGGATCAAGATGCGAAATCTTCGCAGCGGCGCCACTATCGAACGCTCGGTACAGGCAGGCGAGAAGTTCCGCCGCGCCAACCTCGACCGCCACAGCGTTCAATACCTCTATCGCGAGGACGGCCTCTTCCACTTCATGGACGCCGATACCTTCGATCAGATCGCCATGACCTCGGAACAGCTTGGCGATGCCCGCGACTATCTCAAGGACAACATGGAGCTGGAGCTGATGACGTTCGAGGGCGAGCCGATCAGCATCGAGCTTCCAAACAGCGTGGAGCTGCAGATCGTCGAGACGGACCCCGGATTCAGGGGCGACACCGCGGCCGGAGGAACGAAGCCAGCGAAGCTGGAAACGGGCAAGGTGGTGCAGGTGCCGTTGTTCGTCGAAGAAGGCGAGCGCATCCGGGTCGACACCAGAACGGGGCAGTATCTGGAGCGCCTGTGAGCAGCGATGCCGAGCGACTGGACCGCTACGTGGCAGATGAGCTTCCGCACCTCGTCCGCATATTCTCGCGTTCGCGAGCCAGGGAGCTGGAGATCGTGTCAGGCGACCTGCGGGTGGCCATGAAGCGTGCGGAGCAGCGCCTCGAGCGGTCGTCAATAGGTACGGAGCAGCAGAATGTGGCCGCGGCGGTGACAGCCGATGACGGGCACTCCGGCCTCTCCGTCATCCCGGCGCCGATGGTGGGGATGTTCTTCCACTCGGAGCGACCAGGTCAGGCGGCGCTTATCGCCCCCGGCTCTCGCGTCGAACCGGGGTCGCTCATCGGTGTCATCGAGGCGCTGCAGGTGCTCACCGAGGTCGAGGCGGACGCCCGCGGAGTGGTGGAGAACGTCTTAGTAGCCGACGGGCAGCCAGTAGAGTACGGGCAGCCGCTGGTCGAGGTGCGACTTGACGTCTGAGTCCGCGAGCCGGTTCCCGGTCGCCGTCCCGGGCAAGCTGCCCACACCGCGACGGGTGCTGCGCGTGGGAGAGATCTCCCGATATGTCAAACGACTCATCGAGGACGACCGGCTCCTCGCCGACATCTCCATCGCCGGTGAGGTCACGAACCTCAGCCAGGCGTCGTCAGGCCACATTTACTTCAGCCTGAAGGACTCCGCCGGCGTCCTCAAGTGCGTCCTTTGGCGTGTGGAGGCTCAACAGATTGCACAAGACCTGCAGGGGCTGAAGGACGGAGTCAGCGTGGTGGCAGACGGGCGCCTCACGACCTATGAGGCCCAGAGCACCTATCAGCTCCACGTCCAAGGCATACGGGTCCAGGGAGCGGGCGCGGAACAGCAGCGGGTCGAACGGCTGCGGCGAACGCTTGAGGCGGAGGGCCTGTTCGACCAGAGTCGCAAACGCCCTATCCCGCGGAATCCGAAGGTCCTCGCACTCATCACCTCGCCGGAATCGCGGGCCTATTCGGACGTCATCGCCCGGCTGCGGATGCAGTGGCCGCTGGTCAAGGTCATCCTTGCCGGAGCCTCGGTGCAGGGCGACAGCTGTCCGGAGGAAATTGTCCTCGCCCTCGACATCATCAACCGCTCGACGGCGGCCGACACGGTCCTGCTGGTGCGTGGGGGCGGCTCACCAGAGGAGTTATCCGGCTTCAATGATGAACGTGTAGCTCGCGCGGTCTTTGCCTCACGAGTGCCGGTGATTACGGGGATTGGACATGAGCTGGACCATACCATCGTCGAGCTGGTTGCCGATCATCGCGCGGCCACGCCCACCGCAGCAGCCACTGCCGCCGTCCCGGACGGGCCCGCGATCAGAGCCCAGAACCGCAGCCTCCAAGGCGCCATGGTGAAAGGCCTGCGCGCACACATCGCCCGGCACCGGCAAACAATGAGTTCGCTGGAACGCGCGATGGTCCGCGATAGTCCGACGCAGCGAGTGCGGAGCCGGCGTCAACGCGTCGACGAGCTATACGAGCGCCTCGAGCAGGGAATGACGCGTGAGCTGTCCGCGCGCCGTCGTCACCTCCAGGCTCTCAAGACTCAGATCTCAGCCCTTGACCCGACGTCTGTACTGAAGCGTGGTTACGCCCTCCTGACGGATGACGAATCGGGTGAGGTCATTGCCTCGGTGGATCAGGTGCGGGCCGGTCAGCGGATGGAGGCACGCGTAAGAGACGGCAGCTTCCGGGCGGTTGTGGATGGCCGGGCGTGAGCCAGGAGCCGGCCGCACCGTTTTCCCTCGAGCAAGCCTTGGAACGGCTCGAAGCCATTGTGGAACGCCTGCAGCGCGACGACGTGCCGCTGGCCGAGGCAGTCAAGCTCTTTGAGGAAGGCACGGCGTTAACTGCCCGCTGTGACGATCTCTTGGACCGGGCCGAGCTGCGTATCCAAACGTTGACTCAAGCCGTTCGCGAGCGCCTCGCAGGCTACGAGGCCCAGTCGTCGCCTGCTAATGGTGAGTCACAGCTCCCCTGACCATCGCCCAGGGATCACGCCTGGCTGCATTGGGCAGGTGACAAGGCCCGTGTACTGAAGTAGAGGGTTCGATGGAAGCAACCATAGAGCGGCCCAGCGCGCTATCACAGCCTGATATGGCTAGGATGTAAGCGGATGGTTGAGGTTCCGGCCTGGGACGATTCGTTCCCAGAACCGACCCGGCTTCGAACAGAGGTCGAAGCCGCCGCGGATGCCCTCATTGCCGCGCTCTGCAACCTTGTGCCGATGTCTGAGATCGCGGGACTTTACGTCAAGGGCTCGAGCGTGAAGTCATGGGACTCACCGTTAGACTACGTGCCTTCCCTGAGCGACGTCGACGTCCATGTGCTGTATGCGAGCAGCGAGACACATGGTCGATACTTCAATTCCCTCGATCAGGCGGCCGGCCTTTCGCGCTCCATAGAGACACGATATCACCGAACGGTGGCGGAGCCGATGCACATTCCTCGGGTACAGCTGGTGGTCGCCAACGACCTCTACCGTCAGCCTGATTTCATACCCTCTCCCGCCAAGACCGTCCGGGTCCGGCACGGCCTCCCTTATCCGGAAGCTCCGGTCGCAGCACAGGATCTCGAGCGGTCACGAGATACCTCTCGCAAGCGGCTGCGCTCCGAGGCCACGGGTCAGCTGCTGGGGACACTGCCGGGGAAAGTGGCGGATGAGTTTGGTCCCCATCTACGACGGCAGATGCGTGAGCTGAGCTGGAGGGTTGCGCCGACTGGCCCGCGCGTCCTCGAGGTGCTGGGAGTGCCGTTTCAGACTGCCTGGAGCAGTAACAGGACCAAGCTTTGCCGGCTGCTCGTAGAAAACGGGGAGAGCGATCTGGCATCTGCCTACGCCTCGTTCTATCTCAATGGATGGAGGTACTACCTGACTGGAGATCAGAACGGCGAGCCCGCGCGACAGGCGATCCTGGCAGCTTCCCGGGTGCTGACACGAGGCTGGGAGATCGGCGGCGAGGAGACGAGGGCGAACCGTGAAACGAAATCCTGATTCAGCCTTCAACTTCACGTCTACGGTCGCGTGCAAACCGGGCCCTTCTAAGCAGGACGAAGCAGAGCCCGGCGGTTCCGCCGCCCAGCCCCCAGCCGCCGAGCACGTCCGAAGGGTAGTGGACACCGAGGACGACACGTGCCAGTCCCACGGCCAGCGCGAAGACCAGCGCGATAACAAAGATGGGCGCGGTTATGTCGCGCCGGTGAAAGGCTATATATGCGGTACCGACGGCGATCGCTGCCAGTGAGCCGGCATCCGTGGCGTGGCCGGAGGGGAAGCTGTAGCCCGAGGCATGCAGAGCGCCGTGGAAGAGATGCGGGCGCGGCCTGCGCACAAGCACCTTCACCACCGTTTCGACAGCAGCGGCAAGAGCCGGCGCCAGAGCCGCCAGTACAGCCAGGTCTCGGCGCCGAATCAGCAGAAGCACTACGACGACGAGAACAAGTATCAGCACATAGCCTACCCCCGCTCCCACGTCCGACACATCCTTGAAGAACCAGAACGTCGGCTGACCGAATACCTGGTGCACATCAAGCTCAAGAGCGCGGTCCGGCCTACCGAGCACACTCGACTCCACCAGCACCAGGTCAACGAGGAATACAGCGAGACCCAGCAGCCCTCCGAAGAGCCAGGGGCTTCTCATCCCGCGATCACGTGTCGCTCATCCGGTCGCGGACGTCCCAGGCATCAAACCTACACTGGAGTAGCGGAGATCGAGAGATGATTGTCGAGCTGATCCGGTATCGGGTAGCAGAGGCGGACGTGGACGCTGCGCTGGAGGCACGCCGCGCCCTGAGCGCAGTGCGGGAGCGGCTGGGACTGCCACCCGGCTACATCCTGCTGGCCGATCCGCCTGCGGATGAGGGGCCTGCCATGGTCTGGCAGTGCGGGTACCAATCCGAGACCCAGCTGGCTGTTGCGGAAGCGGCCATCGCGGGAAGTACCGAGTATTCGGAGGTTCGAGACCGACTCGCTCCAATCGTCGAGGCGATCGAGATCGAAATGTACGTCTCCGACGCGGATGAGAATCCGGGAGTGACGATTGACTGAGGTCAGCCCTCCGCTCGGAGGACGTCAATCGTCAATGTCGTCGAGGAGAATGTCCGGCCGCTGCTCAGGCTGGTGCTCCGACGAGATTACCGTGCCCAGGTTGCCCCGCGGATTCCACCGCGCGACAATGCGCGCCCACTTCGGGTGCAGAGCCTCGACCAGGTCGTCGAGGACCTGGTTCGTCGCGGCCTCGTGGAAGATATACACGTCCCGAAAGCGGTTCAAGTAGAGCTTCAGCGACTTCAACTCCACGATCGACTCATCCGGCGCCACCCATAGGTCCATGGTGGCGAAATCGGGGTATCCCGTCCGCGGACACTTGCACGTGAACTCTGGAAAGGTGAAGTGGATGAGGTAGTCGCGGGCGGTCGCCGGGTTGGGAAGGATCTCGAATTGGGCCTCGGCGATCGCTCGTTCTCCTGGCCGAAGCAGATCCGTCCGGTCCGAAGTTGACGCCTTTTCGGGCACGGTCGGCGCTCTGTTGTCCATACTCTAGCTTCGCAAAGGTAGACGCGTCCGTTGGCTCCGATTCTTTTCGCGGACAGGCTGCAAGCCGATCCATGTCAATGCCTACCTCTCTGGCGGGCTCCAGGCTCCTGCGCTGATGGCCCACCATTTGCACCCCAGCGGTAGTCATTCACCCGGAGGAACAACCGGATGTCTGTGCTGCGCTCCTTGAGCAGTTACGTCTTCCGTCCCTTCCGTCCGCTGCTGAGCCGCCTCCGCCGGCATCGGCCGGCCCTATCAGAGGAGGAGCAGCAGCGGGAGCGAAACCTCCCTCCTCTGCCGCCGCACTGGAACCAGGACTCGCGCTGGTATCGGGGCGACTTTGGCCCGCGAGAAGGAACCGAGATCGAGCCTCTGATTCACGGCGACGAGTACTTCTCAGACCTTCTCTCGCAGCTTCGACAGGCTCGGGAAAGGGTGACCATCGCCGGTTGGTGCCTGACTAGCCTTTTCCCGCTGAGTCGCGACGGATCGCACTCCCGAGATATCCTGGCCGAGGTGCTGCGCGACGTGAGCGCGCGGGCGGAGGTATACGTGCTGCTCTGGTCGGGAGCGCCGGCTCTATTCGAACCCAACACCAAGATGGTCGAGTCGATGCGACGGCAGCTGCTGGAGGTGGCGCCGGATGTGCATTGTGAGCTTGACCGAACCGCTCCATTCAGTCACGACCATCATCAGAAGGCCGTCACCGTCGATGGTCGCGTGGCCTATGTCGGCGGTATGGACCTTACCACGTTTCAGGGGGATCGTTGGGATACCGCCAGCCACCGTCTGAGATCCGGCGTCGGCTGGCACGACGTGCAGGCACGGCTGAGCGGGCAGATCGTTCACGACGTGGAAGAGAACTTCTGTCAGCGGTGGAATGCTTCCATCGGAGGGCCTCTGGCCCCCATCGAAGCCGACCTCCCCCAAACCGGCTCATCCTCCGCGCAGCTGGTCCGAACGATTCCATCCTCGTGCTACCCGTCCTTCGCGTTGCGCGGCCATTTCGGCATCCGACACGCTCTCCTGAGCGCCATCGAACGCGCGAGCCGGTACATCTATCTTGAAAACCAGTATCTCTGGGACCCGGAGATCGTTCAGGCGCTGGCCACGGCGCTCCACCGCAACGCCGGGTCGCCGGACTTTCGGATTGCGGTGGTGCTTCCCGCGCTCGCGTACACCGGCCGCTACGACAACGACGACCACGTCCGTGATCTCCAAAACGGCGCCCCGGGCAGCGAAACCTTCGCTGCCTACAGCCTCTACGCTACAGGCCCGGGCGAGGGGAGGAGCGGGTATCGATACGAGCCGATCTACGTCCACGCCAAGGTCTCCATCATCGACGACGAATGGTTCATGATCGGCTCGGCTAACCTCAACCTTCGTGGCCTGGCGACCGATTCCGAGATCGCCGTCCAATCGAATGATGGAGCGGTGGCAAGGGAGCTGCGAGTGCGCTTGTGGGCGGAGCACCTGGGGTTGGATCGTGCATCGGTGGAGGCGCGTGAGCCGATCGAGCTGCTCAGCCACGAATGGCACGACCGGGCAAACGAATTGGCCCGGCGGAAGCGTCACGGACTTCCACCGTCAGCCGGGCATCTACACCCCTATGAGCTCGGCAGGAGCCCCATGAGCCGCATACTGGACCGGTTCCAGTCGGCCAGTCTAGAACATTAGCGGGGGGACGAGTCCGGCCTAGAGTGGCGCAGCGCCTGGTAGCGAAAGCAGCTTACGACGTGGTCGTTGACCATGCCGGCCGACTGCATGAAGGCATAGCAGATGGTGGGACCAACAAAGCGGAAGCCCCGCTTGCGGAGGTCCAGGCTCATTGCTCTGGACTCGTCGGTGGCCGCCGGAATCTGCTCCCACGACTCCCACTTGTTGTGGATAGTGCTGCCGCCGACGAAGCTCCACAGGTAGGTCGACAGATCTCCGTGCTCCTCCACAATCTGGAGGGTCGCCCGGGCATTTCCGATCGCGCTCGCGATCTTGGCCCGATTGCGGACGATGCCCGGGAACTGGAGCAAACGGTCGATATCACGCTCGTCGAGACTGGCGACGCGGACCGGGTCGAAGTTGTGGAATGCTTCGCGATAGCCCTCTCGCTTGTTGAGGATGGTCGACCAGCTCAAACCCGCCTGAGCTCCGTCTAGGAGCAGCATCTCAAAAAGATGCCGGTCCTCGTGGACGGCCACGCCCCACTCCAGATCGTGATACGCCTGCATGAGGGCGGAACCCTCTGCCCAGGAGCAGCGGCTGACTTCCATGGCGGTCACAAAAGCTCTCGCATACCGGCTCCGGCAGCAACGTCCAGCATTCTCGGAAAACCAGACCTCATGCTCGAATTATCCGGTGCCCGATGCGCAGACTGTTGAGCGAGGCAGTATCAATCTCCACGCCGACCCCGGGATTCTCCGGGACGCGAATGCAACCCTCTCCGTCGACGACGATGGGTTCGACCAGGACATCGCGCTCGAAATACTGATCGGTGGACGCGATGTCGCCAGGAAGGTTGAAGGAGGGGAGGCTACTGAGGTGAACGTTGAACGCCTTCCCGAGGCCGGTCTCGAACATTCCGCCGCACCAAGCCGGTGCGCCCCGAAATGCGCAGATGCCAGCCGTGAGCATGGCCTGGCGATACCCGCCGAGCCGGGCGGGCTTGACGTTGATTATCCTCGCTGCTCCGATCCTCAGTGCCTTCTCGGCGTCGCCGGCCGAACGGATGCTTTCGTCCAGACAGATCGGGGTATCGATCTCCTGCTGCAGCTCGGCATGATCGAGGATGTCGTCCCAACCCAACGGCTGTTCCAGCATCATGAGCCGAAAGGCATCGAGCTCACGCAGGTGGCCGGCGTCGGAGATGGCGTAGGCCGAGTTGGCGTCGGCCATGAGCGCCACGTCGGGATGCGCTTCCCGAATCACTCTGATGACCTCGACGTCCCGACCCGGCATGATCTTGACCTTGACTCGCCGGTAACCATCCTCGACTGCCCTGCCCACCTTCTCGATCAGGCGTCCCAGCTCCGATTCGGCGCCCAGGCTGATTCCAGCCTCGATCCGGTCACGATGGCCACCCCAAAGCTTGTGAAGCGGAATACCCTCCTCCTGCGCCCGGATATCCCAGAAGGCTGCCTCGATTCCCGCCTTGGCCGCGCAACTACCCCGGACCCAGCGGTAACAGGCCTCCAGGGCGGCGGCGTCACCCAACTCTTGATTCAAGATTGAGGGGACGATGAACCGTTCCAGGGCCAGGAGGGCTGAATCCGTCCATTCCTCAAGGTAGTAGGGTATCTGGAGTGCCGGCGCCTCACCGTAGCCGACAAGACCATCGGCGGAGCGAGCTCTGACGATAATGGTCTCCTTCTCCGTCAACGTCCCATAACTCGTCTCAAATGGACGTTTCCAGGTCAGTCGGAGGCGGAACAGCTCGACGGCGATGATCCTCACAGGCGAGGTTCGAGTTTCGAGTTTCGAGTTTCGAGCTGGCACTTCTCGGTTGGGAGGCCCGAGCTTAGACATGAGATTTCCAGGCTCTCAGGTCGGTGACAGCTTCCGGTTTCCCGAGCAAGGTGGTCTGAGGTGAGGAACGGGAGCAGGGGCCGAACTCCCTCCGACCGCCAAATCATCCAGTCATGCCGTGGGGCTGCGCTTACCGGAACTGGGCCGGCATGTCCTCACCCGTCAGCTCGCGCTGTATCTGGCTCGCGGGATGGATCATGATGTCGAGGTTGCCCGGATTGTCGGCGATCTCCAGCAGCAGGGCGTTGCCCTCTTTGACCAGTCTCAGCGACAGGTGCGAGCCGAGGATAGCCATGTCCCGGATGACGATCTCGGACACATTGCGTGGCATGACCGGAGTGATATCAACGTGACGCGAGAACGCCCGGGGCGCAATCCCGAGCCATGTCTGCAGGAGCAGGAAGATGGCTCCTGCAGACCACGCCTGGGGCCTCGAGGCATCGGGCTGACGTGCCAGAACCCCGGCCGTCTGCCGGGTAACGCCACAGTAGACCTCCGGCCAACGAAAGTACTCGAAGTAGCGGGAGGCATCGATCATGGCCTCATGCACCTGCTGGGTTTCCATGACGAACCCATATTTCTTGAGGCCATCACCGATTAGGGCGTTCTCGAAAGGCCAGATGGAGCCGTCGTGATAACTGAAGGCGTTGAAGGCCTTCTCATCGAGGCTCATGGTCCTGATACCCCAGGACGACAGCACATCCTCCGATGTCAGCTTCTTGGCTGTCGCAGCCGCGTGTTCCTCGTCGATCAGGCGAGCCCAGAGACAATGGCCAGGGTTGGAGGTGATGGAGTCGACGTGACGGTGGTGGCCGTCAAGCGCCATGGCATAGTACTCCTTGTCCTCCATCCAAAAGTCGCGGTTGAACCGAATCTTGAGGTCGGCGGCCCGGCGGAGCATTGCCTCGCCGGTCTCTCTCATGCCTTCCTCCTCAGGCATGGCGGCGTAGAGCCCGCCCCAAAGATGAAGCGCCCGGTAGAGGTAGCCCTGTACCTCGGCCAGCGCGACCGGGTGATCACGGCATATCTCGCCGTTGGAGTAGACGACGGCCGTCGAGCTGTCCTTCCAGCCCTGGTTGAAGAGTCCCACGGTCAACGCTGCCGACGAAGCCTTCGGCGGAATATGGGCCGCGTACTGAATGTAGCCCGAGCCGTCGATTGAGCCGTAGGTATCGACCCAGCTCCAGGCCGCGTCGAGGTGCGGTCTGAGGGTGCGGTACCACCCCAGATCGGCCGTCCAGCGGAGATATTCAGCCGCGAGCACCAGGAACAGCGGTGTGGCGTCGATCGAGCCGTAGAACAGGCCAAAGGGAACCTCGCGGAGCCGTGCCAGCTCGCCGGTATGCATCTCGTGCATGATCTTGCCGGGCTGCTCGTCGTTCCACGGATTGACCTCCTTACCCTGCCGCTCCGCCAGGAACTGGAGTGCATCGCGGGAGAGAGCCGGGTTCCATGACAGGGTTTGGATACCCGTGATCAGGCTGTCGCGACCGAACGGAACGCTGAAGCGCGGCAGGCCCGCGGCGGGTGCCCACGCACGCGGGAACTCGGTCAGCAGAAGCTCCAGATCTCGGCAGCTCCGTTGCAGAATCCCGTTGACCCGAGAGTCGCTGGTCGACATGGTCGTCGCCTGGTCAAACCAGTCCGGCTTCTGCCTACCGGTTATCTCGGGGGCGGCGGCCAGCCGCTTATCGGCGGGAGCCCGCGCCGTTGCCTCCGACTTGAGCGTGAACTCCAGCGTGACGGTTGTCCGCTTGTTCACGTCCAGTGAGATATCGTAATGAACCAGGCCGTTCTCGAACCGGTCCATCTTGCGTCTCAGCTTAATGTGAGTCGAATCCCGGATGCCGTCGAGGCCGATGTACGCCAGCTCTATGCTCGAATCCTTCACCACCGGATCCAGAAGCCGACCTCGCTTCAGCCGCGTGACTCCCCGAGCTTCAAAGGTGTCGAAGAAATCGGACGCCAGCTCGATAGAAAGCGGGAACGCAACCGGTTTCATGCACCAGTTGACGATGCTCAGCTCGACCAGCACGTCGGCAAGTCCCGACGACCGTTCCCGGAGGGAGTTCCGCTGGAGGATGCCCACGGTGCGGTCAGGGACAGTGCTCGTCCCGCGGTTGGCGAGGAGGAAGGATGCTTGAAAGAGCTCCTCTTCACTGGATCCGAGAAGGTAGGGAGGGCAGCCGTCGAGGTAGATCTGGAACCGGCTCAGAAAGCGGGTATCGGCGAGGAACAAGCCCTGACTGGAGGCGCCCTCCGGGTCGATGGAGCCGTCCTCCATGCTGGCGAAGACAATTGGCCCTTCCTTGATGATCCTGCGGTGCTGCACCGCCTACTCCGCCGCCGCCACGACGCCGTCCTCGCACTCAGCCTCGATGCGGCCGTCGGCAAACTGCTCGTGATACAGGGCCGCATAGGCGCCTCGCTGGGCCAACAGCTCGGCATGGGTGCCGCGCTCGACAATGCGCCCCCGTTGCAGCATCAGGATCAGGTCCGCGCGCAGGATGGTTGAGAGCCGGTGGGCGATGGCGAGAGTGGTACGCCCGGCGGTCAACGGTTGCAGCGCCGACTGAATCAGACGCTCTGAATGGGTATCGAGCGCGCTGGTGGCCTCGTCGAGAATGAGGATCCGCGGGTTCTTGAGGACCACGCGCGCGATGGCGAGACGCTGCTTCTCCCCTCCGGAGAGACGGTAGCCGCGCTCGCCCACCACAGTGTCCAGGCCCTCAGGGAGATCGACGATGCGGTCATAGATGTTGGCCGCTCGGGTTGCCTCTGCCAGCTCTGCGTCGCTGGCGTCGGGACGCGCGAAGAGGAGGTTCTCGCGGATGGTGGAGTGGAAGAGGAACGTCTCCTGGGTGACGGTGGCGATGATGTCGGCCAGCGAGGCCAGCTCCAGGTCCCGCACGTCGTGGCCATCGATCTTGACCGCTCCGCGGCTGACGTCGTAAAGCCTGGCAGTCAGATACGTGACGGTCGTCTTGCCGGCGCCGCTTGGCCCGACGAGGGCCACCAGCTGACCGGGCTCGGCCTCGAAGTTGATGTCGTGAAGCGCGAGCTTGGTACCCTCAGGATCGTAGGCGAAGTCGACGTGGTCGAAGGTGACGCGGCCCTGCGTACGCTGTGGATCAACGACCAGGGCGCCGGGCTTGCTTCTGATCTCGATGGGAAGGTCGAGGTACTCGAAGATGCGGTCAAACAACGCCAGCGACCCCTGAATCTGTACCTGAACCTGCAGGAGCTGTCCAATGGGGAAGAACAGCCGGCTCTGCAGCGTGGTGAAGGCGACGATGGTACCGATGGTGACACCTGTATGGTGCCCTGGTGGAGCGCTCAGGATTATCCGCCCCGCCAGGTAGTACACCAGCGCCGGCGCAATCGAAAAGAACGTCGAGATCATCATGAAGAACCAACGGCCGATCATCTGCTGACGCAGCTCGAGGTCCGCCAGCCGCTGATTCTCGGTCCTGAACCGTTGAGTCGAGCGTTCCTGACGCCCGAACACCTTGGTCAGGAGCACGCCGGAGACCGATAAGCTCTCCTCCACCAGGGCGCTCATATCGGCCATGCTCTTCTGCGTGTTCTTGCTGATCTCCCGCCTGATCTTCCCGACACGATAGGTGATGTAGAGGAACACCGGCAGCAGACCGAGGGAGAGCACACTCAGCTGCCATGATAGGAAGAACATGGCGACAACCGTCGTCAGCGTTGTGGTGATGTTGGAGACGACGCTGGTCGCGGTGTTAGTGATGACGTCTTGGACACCGTTGACATCGTTCGAGAGCCGCGACTGGATCTCACCCGTACGCGTGTCGCTGAAGAACCGAAGGCTCTGCGCCTGCAGATGCTCGTACAGATTGTTCCTCAGGTCGCGCATGACGCGCAGTCCGATGAGGTTGTTCAGATAGGTCTGGCCGACTCCCAACAGACCCGTGAAGATGGGGATGACGATCATCAGCCCCGCGTAGAGTGTCAGCTTGCTGAGGCTACGGTGGAGGATGGCGTCGTCGATGATCAGCTTGAGCAGCAGCGGGTTGGCGAGGCCGAGTGTGGCGATGAACAGGATGGCGACCAGGACGATGACCACCTGCAGCTTGTACGGCCCGAAGTAGCTCGCGACCCGACGCGCGGTTCCGGGGCGCACGGGACCGATGTCGTCCCGCGTCAGCCCAAACCGGCCTATATGCATTCGACCCATGGAAATTGCCCTCAACCGGCCCTATAGCCGCTGCTTTCATCGTATGGGACGCGGGCCGGATCAACAGCGCATCCGTCTGTGAATCGGCTCACAGGTTGGCTTCAGGCTATGAATCGTGAAAGCGTTGCTACGTTCGGCACCGCCTTGCCTGGCCTGTAGGCTCGACCTTCAACATCTAAAATGGCTCTTGACGCGAATTGACGCGAGGAGAGGATGGCGACGGTAAAGGTGGGAACCGCGTCGGCCAGGCCCGGCGAGCGAACCTACGGGACTATCTCGGCCGGAGCTCTGGCGATCGGGGCGCCAATCGAAGTACCGGTCGCCTTGGTACATGGCGCCTCGCCCGGCCCCTGGCTCTTTGCGGGAGCGGCCGTGCACGGGGACGAGGTCAACTCTATCGATGTGCTGCGGCGGGTCATTCCAGCCATAGACCCTGAAGAGCTACGGGGCGTTGTTGCCGCGGTGGCCGTCGTGAATCCTCTGGCGTTCGAGCACCGCAACCGCGCCGCTCCTCAAGACAGTGAGGATATGAACCGGGTATGGCCTGGTAAGCCGGATGGCAAGCTCGCCGAACGCCTGGCTCACGCGATCTACATTCAGGCCGTGAGTCCAGCCGATGCGGTCGTCGATCTCCACACCGGGGCGACGAGGATGGCGGTTCACACCGTCTACGCCGAGGGCGACTCCGCCAGCCGCGACCTGGCACTTGCTTTCGGAACGGAGCTGCTGCTGGAGGAACGTCGCGACGAGCAGTGGCAGCACGCCCGCTTCAACGGAAAGTTGAGATGCGTCGTCGGGTCCCACGGGATTCCCGCCATTACTCCCGAGCT